>Ga0136611_10000358_pt1 | contig 29356 bp, 36 predicted proteins | sample AntDrymUQ2232306_2_FD_106645 | JGI IMG/M metagenome (GOLD analysis project Ga0136611, IMG submission 106645) | Polar desert sand microbial communities from Dry Valleys, Antarctica - metaG UQ223 (23.06) | ecosystem: Environmental > Terrestrial > Soil > Desert | place: Antarctica: Dry Valley...
GCGCGGATGGGATTGTGGAGCGGAAGCGGGTGGGTCTGAGTTGAGGTGGTTGGTGGGCGACGAATCGCCCTCACCCCCCCAACCCCCTCTCCCAGGGTTGGGGGGGTGAGGGCGATTCGTCGCCCACCAACCACCCCGTCCCTGAGACATCGTTTCACTCCCCCTGCGACCAGCCCGCCTTTGCCGCGCCTTTGTATGACTGGAGCTGCTGCTTGCCGAGGGACATGAGGGCGTCCTTCGAGCTGGCGAAGGTGTCGTTCATCTCGCGCTTCTCGGGGACGCGGCGGTCGCTGCTCTTGCGGCTGGCGAGAAAGAAGCCCGCGCCGAGGGCGATGATGGCGAGGTCCATCGGGCGTTCGTCGACGATGCGGCGCAGGTTGAACTTCTGCTTTACCGTCGCCTCGAGCTGGTGCAGATTTGCCCCCAGCTCGTCACGCTGGTCGTCGATCTCGTTCAGAATCTCGTCAGACGATGGCGATTCGGATTCGGTGGATTCCGTCTGGGTTTCGGCCATGAGTGTCTCCCTTGAAAGTGATGGATGATGGACGACATCGTTCGTCGTGGGGTCGCGGCAAGCGGCGACCCTACGCGGGGGTATTCACGCATCCTCGGTGCCAGCGACTGTCAGCAACGGATCGTGCAGGCGATCCGACATACTGGGGATGGCGTAGGCGTGCTCGGCGAGGACGGAGACGAGGCGGCGTTCGGGGTAGCGCAGGGCGGTCAGCGCGCCGCCGAAGGCGCAGCCCTGGTCCACGTTGATGGTGTTGTTGCGGAAGACTGGCACGAGCACTGGCGTGTGACCGTAGACGACGAGTGCGTTGCCACGATAGGCAGCGGCCCAGTCGCGACGGATCGGGAAGCCTTCCGGCGTGCGCTCGCCGGTCGCGTCGCCGAAGCGAGTGAAGACGCTGATCTCCTGGTTCATCTCCCCAATCATCCGCTCCTCGATACCAGCGTGCGCGACGACCAACCGTCCTTCGTCCAGAATGCGGTACGGCGGACTGTCGGCCACGACATCGACAATACTGCGGGCGAGCATGCGGCGTTCCCGCTCCGGCAGAGCGAACAGCTCCTGCACCGTGCCGGCCAGGCCGTGGGTGAGCTGGACATCGCGGCCCATCAGGTAGCGCGCCAACTTGCTGTCGTGGTTGCCGGGGACGTAGCGCGCCGTGCGGAGCGCGATCGAATCGACCGCCAGCTGCCAGACCGGGATGCTGCCAGGGCCACGGTCGTTGAGATCACCGAGGAAGACGAGATGGCGGTTATCAGGGTGCCGCATGGCTTCACCCTGCCCGGATCGCTCCCAGCCGAGGCGGCGCAGCAGTTCGCGCAGTTCGTCGATGCAGCCGTGGATATCGCCGATGATGTCGTAGGGCGGCGGGGTGTCGTCGTGGACGTTCGGATTGTGCGCGATGAGGCGATCTTCGGCGAAGCGGTGCGGCAGGCGTTGCAGGCCAGCATCGGTGTTGAGATGGCTGGCATGGGGCTGATGTCGCTTGCTCGTATCGTCCACCCGTCATCCATCCACTGGCACCGTCGCGGTGCCAAACAGGTCCGCCAGAAAGTCCGGTTGCAGGTACCCTGCGCTGGCGTCGAGCGTTTCGCGATTCGAGATCGCGCGTTCTCCGGTTGCCGCCGCATGCAGCGCCCAAGCGCACCATGATACGGCCCGCAACGCGATCATGCGCTCCATAGCCGCCAACTGTTGCAGGAAGCGTGTGCGATCTGGCGCGGGCCGACACGCCAGGTACGCGTCGATGAACCCGTCGCGCTGCGCTGCGGTCAGGCGGGTGGCAGTCGCGGCGCGCCAGAGGGTCGTCGTCGGCAGGAGGAAGTGCGCCAGGTCCTGCACGGCCGGGGCAACCCGTGCCTTCTCCCAGTCGAGCAGGGCAACCTGCCCATCGTGGACGACAAAGTTGTGGGTGTTGAGATCGTAGTTGACGAACACGAGGTCCGGTTCGCGAAAGAGATCGTCGCTGGCCGCAAGATCGCGTTCGACGGCCTCGAACGCTCGGTGCAGCTCCGCGCGTGACGCAGTTGCGGCCCCGTCCCAGCCCAGATACTTCGTCGCCCACGCACGCGACTCCGCGTAGATCGACGGGCCGGGGCGGTCGTGTAACTGCAGGCCGTGATCGGCGGTTACCGGCACGGCGTGAATGTCCGCAACACACGCGGCGGCTCCGACCAGATCGGTCGCGTAGTCGAGCGGACGACCCGGCAGGAATGTTTCGGTCAGGAACGGATAGGGCAACGCTTCGGGTTGCGGCTCGACCGCCAGCAGGCGCGGCGTTCGACCCGACGGCGCGAGCAGCTTCAGCGCGCGCGCCTCGTAGACGACCTGGTCAGGCAGAGCAAGCCCGATCTGTGAGCCGGTCACGAGCCGCAGGACGGCATCGCCGGTCACGAATGGCAGATGGTAGTTGAGGCTGTATTCGCCGCGCGCCAGAAAGCGCGGCTGTTCGCCGGGTCGAACCTGTCCATAACCATCTGCAACGTACGTCACCGCGTCCAGATACATATCATCGGCGTCAGCTTCGATCTCATTCGTCACAATCGCTTCAGTTCCCTGACGATGTCGTCCACGCTCGGGCGGTCGGCTGGCTCACGGCTCGAGTAGATCCATGCGGCGGATCCTTCGGCATCCAGCAGCACATCGCCGCCCAGTTGACCGAAGTCGCTGGCGTGCAGGCGTGGGAGTCGGCCACGCAGCGTCTGGCGCGCGTAGAACGCCAGGGTCCGCACATTCGCCAGACTCTCCACGCCCTGCCGCCCTAGTCCGAATTCGCGATAGGCCTCACGGCGCGGATCTCGCAGGATCGGGAAGCCGGTCGCGACGGTATTGTTGGCGCGGTAGTCGCGCACGCGGGCCGCCGATTCGAACGTCACCGCGTACACGCGCACGTTGAGTGCCGACAGTTCAGGCTCTCGCTCACGCAACTGCGTGAGGTGCTCCAGGCACGGCAGTCAACCAAGCCAGCGCAGGAAGACTAGCAGCGTTGGCTGCCCCCGCAAGTCAGCGGCGGTTATAGGATCGTTGGATTCTGTCGTGAGATGCAGCGGCATAATTCTCCTGGCGGTTCACGGCTCCCCAAAGCTTACGAAAGGCCCGGGTACCCAGCCCTGTTGGATCGGTTCAACACCGATCGAGCGTACGCGGTAGTAGTCCAGCACCGGGTTCGCCTGACTCAGCTCGATTTCGACGCGGCTGCCATGCGGGAGCTGGCCGGTGACCGCGCGGCGCAAGTGACTGTCGTAGAGGTCGACGACCGGCGCGATCAGTTCGCCCTGCCAGATGCCGCTGATCCAGGCGGGGTCGGTGCCACTCCAGGCAACTGGGATGCCGCACTGCGTTGGATCGGGGTTGTCCGGAAACGGGAGTGCCGTGAGACGCAGGCCGGTGGATGGAGGCGGCGGGATGTCGGTTCGAAATGGTTCGTTGAATAATCCGTTCGCGCGCGTGGCAGCCCGGCTGGACGCACGGGGGACTGATTCAGCCACAAACACGACTGGTAGCAGCGCGAGGATGAGTACGAGCAGAATCCGGCTGTCAACACGCATGGCCCACTCCTTTCCAACGCCTCAGCCCGTACTTCGCCTCACCGCACATCCGCGTACCAGCGCGCCAGCCGGTTGGCGGGAACCCGGCAGGCGTAGGCGACTTGCAGGCAGGCCATGAACCCGAGCGTCCGAAAGACGCCGTAGCGTTCGAAGCGGCGGGACGACGTGACGACATCGGCTGGCAGGGTCCGCAATCGACCAATGCGACGCAGTCTGTGTGAGAGGTCAACATCCTCCATCAGCACCGCCGTGCCAAAGCCACCAACCCGATCGAAGTCGATGCGGCGCATCGCCATGGCTTGATCGCCGAAGAAGGTGCGCTGCACGAGTACACGCACGCGGCTGGCCAGCGGAACGAGCGAGTAGGGGAAGTCATCGCGATCGAGCCGCAGGCGGAAGGCGGTTGCGCTGGTAGCAGGATCGGACAGGGCGGTAGTGATGAGTTCGTAGGCGGCAGCGGGCAGGTGCGTGTCGGCGTGCAGGAAAACGAGGATGTCGCCGCTGGCCACCCGCGCGCCACCGTTCATCCCTGCGCCCCGCCCGCGCGGGACATCGACCAAGCGGATATCTGGCATGCGGGATACGATACCGCGCGTTCCATCCGTGCTGCCCGCATCAGCAACGATCACCTCCCACAGGCCCGGTAAGGCACATACTCCTTGCACCGTCTCCTGGATTACTTCTGCCTCATCCAGCGTTGGAACGATGATCGACACCAGTACCGGCACATAACTCCTCCGCGCTCATCGCCCGTGGCCCATTCACTGAGCACGCTACCGTCGGCCATCCGCGAGCACGCGCGCCGAACGTGGCCGACCATGTGCTGCGGCGATAGCAGCGAGCAGCGTTGCCCGTGAGGGCACAATACCCTGGGTGACGACCCGTCCATTGACCGTCACAATCGGAGCGTGCCAGCCGCCGCGCCAGATCGGTCGCCACCAGTGCAGCAGCCAAGGCCGGATCAGCACCCGGAGATGCTGGTCGTCGAGTTCGTCAACGACCCGACGGACAGCGCGGATCGTGAGATCACATTCCTCACAGAACCGGTGCGGGACGGTGATCGGCCCTTGTCGGCCGGTGATGGGGTAGATGATGATATCGATGGAAGGTTGCCGCATCATGAAGCCTTATCCCAGGATGAGAGAATTATCTGGCGTGTGGGCGATCGCACCCGGTGGTATCTCTGCTAGTTGCAGGATACAGGCCGCTGGTACGTGTGACGGTGGGATCGCTTACATTCGGCCAGGATGGCATCCAGTACGCTGAACCCTGCGCGGGGCGACCACCTGTGCAGACGGCATCCTTATTCTCGGTCAAGCATGCAAGGACGCGCGGACATGTCTACAATTACCGCAACGCTCAGGATATATGTCAGTGAAGATTGCCCTGGGTGCACGCGCGCGCGTTCAATCGCGCAAGCGGTACAGTCTCACCGGCCAGGAGTCGCCGTCGAAGTCATCGACCTGATGGATGGTCACCCGATACCACCGCAGGTGTTCAGCGTCCCAACGTATCTGCTCAACGGGCAGGTCGTCTCACTTGGCAATCCGAGACTCGATGAACTACTTGCCAGTCTCCCGGCTGCATCATAAGTTGAAAGCGAGTGATTCAGATGGCGACGATTCGGCCGGGAACAGCAACCACACCGGATAAGCGCGCCTACCTGTCAATGGTCGAAATCTTCCAGGACCTTGCCCCCAGTGACATGGAGCATCTGGAGCGCGTGACGGCGATGGTAACGTGTGAGCGTGGGCGCGTCTTCTACACACCGGACGAGCGGGCGGAAGTGCTCTTCATCCTCAAGAAGGGCGACGTGTCGATCTCCCGTATTTCGCCGGATGGTCGCAAGCTGATGGTTGAAACCCTCGGGTATGGATCGATCTTCGGCGAGATGGCGGTGCTCGGTCAGCGCATGCATGAGAACTACGCCGAGGCACTGACGGAGTGTCTGATCTGTGTCATGAGCCGCGCCGATGTCGAAGACCTGCTGCTATCTGACCCACGGATCGCGATCCGCATCGTCCAGTCGCTCTCCGACCGACTGACGCGTGCCGAGGAGCGTCTGGAAGAGATGGCGTTCAAGGGGGTCCCGGCGCGGCTGGCGAGTCTGCTGCTGCGCCTGGCGATCGACAACGACTGGCGCGGCCGCCCGCTGCTGGCCGGTCTGACTCACCAGCAGCTCGCCGAACTGATCGGCACCTCGCGCGAGACGGTGACACTGACGCTCAACACCTTCCGCACGGATGGACTGCTCGAGATCGCGCGTAAGCGTGTCACCCTGCTCGACCGCACCCGCCTGCAAGCGATCGTCGACGCCTGACCGTCCCGCCAGCTTCATCGACTCCCCGGTTCCCCGTCGTCCAATTCCTTACCTCTTCCTTGCCGAGCGTAAGCGCACTTACAGATCGCCGTCGCATTCGGCCCCACGATGGAGTCGTACGGTGATGCGAAGCGAGCGCCGAGAGCGCTGGAAAAGGATCAGTCTCAACAATGATGGACTTCCTGCTGACACGGCGCAAGATGCTGGCGCTGTCACTCGGAGCTGGCGCGACGTTTCTGCTGGCCGCCTGTGGCGATGATGATGACGACGCTTCCGGTGATACCGGGGCTGCACCTACGACCGGCGCAACGGCGATCAGCGAAACACCGGCACCGACTGCAATGGCCGATTCGGAAGCGTCTCCTGAAGCGAGCGCGGGCGAAGGGACAGTCCTGGTCGGCGATGTTATCGACTATGGCCTTGAACCGGACGGCTGGGACGGGCCGTTTGGCTGGGTCGAGATGAAGCTGAACAAGGGTTGGTACGACGGTCAGGAAATCTGGCACATCCGCACGGATACGTCAGACGCCGAGCACGCCGAACACTTTGAGTTGGTCTATGTGCCGCTGCTGGCCAACGCGCTGAAGGCCGAAGGCAGCTTTGCCTCGATCTATTGCTTCCTGGATGGCGACAACATGATGAGCGAGGCAGGCTCGGTTATCACAACTATCCCGACACAGGAGAACTACACTTCCGCGTTCCGCGTGACGAATGTCCGGATCGCGGCGGACGCCGACCCGCTCACATCTGAGGCGGACATCCTGGCTGCGGCGGAGGCCGGTGAGGTCGAGCTTGAGGAGACGGATATTATCGTTAACTATCCGCTGGTTGTCTGGCCTGACGGCGGACTGACGGTCGATCCTGACCTGAAGGAGCCGCTTGGCTCAGGGCCGCTGGTGAAGGAGCCGGACATGGCCGCCGGGACGGTCACGTTCAAGCTGCATCAGTGCTTCCCCGGCAGCCGCTACATCATCACGGATACGTCAGCGGTGCCGATGGCTCCGATGATGGGCGTGGTTGGCTCCGGCCCGACGCAGATGCTCAAGGACGCGGGGGCAGTCGCGCCGATCACGATCTTCCTGAATGGCATCGCCGGTCCAGGGGTCATGGGCTTCCAGCCGGCCATCTTCAACACGTCCGCTGGCGACCCAGCCTGGAGCCCGTTCTGGGACCATTACGCCGCCGAATGGGTCGACCCGGCACAGGCACGCGTGCTGACCTCGCAAGCCGAGCTTGACGCAGCGGTCGAAGCTGACGAGATCACACTCTACAACGGCCTGCCGGACACGCATCCCAACGGCTTCGTCGTCAACTGCCCCTCGCCATTGCTGGCGGAGAACACCTACACCGGCGAAGCGTAACGCCGCCGTCCGTGTTCACAACCGAACATCACGTGAACGCCCCGTTGTATCGGCGGGGCGTTCATCAATCTCCTGATGCGGAATTGCCGGGTCTGATCGCCCACCAGAGCAGCGGGAGGACAACGAAACCGGCCAGAACACTGAAGATCAGAGCTGCGCGCTCGGGATGCGTCACGAGAGCATCGCCAACCGCGACAATACCGATGACGGCCGGCGTCATCCCAATAAGTGTCGCAAGCGCGAACGTTCGGGCTGGCAGTCTGGTTAATCCGGCAGCATAACTGACCCAGTCGAAGTTGAAGACCGGGAGCAGCCGCATCAACAGTAAACCAGAGACTCCCAGCCGCTCCGCGAGGCGGTCGATCTGCTGCATCGACCCCGGCGATAGCCGCAGCGCAATCCATGGGCGACCATAGTGGCGTGCCAGAGCAAACGCGACGAGTGCACCGATTTCGGCACCGATCAGCGTGTAGACGGTCCCCCAGACGATCCCGTAGGCCAGCCCGGCGGCAATGTCCAACGGGATCGATGGCAACGGCGACACGACGACCGCCGTTGCGAGCAGCAGTATGTAAATCAGCGGCCCGTAGCCGCCGAACTGGTCTAACCAGTCGCGCAGGGAGACTGGTTCAAACGGGATCAGGCGACCGATCGCAAGATCGATGACGAACGACAGCAGCATGCTGGCGAGAACAACAGACAGCATTATCACCGCCTGACGCTGAGTCGGACGCGGCAGGCCAAACACCGTGGTTGGCTGTTGCGAGCAGGAATTCACTGGCACGCGGCTATACGCGATGTGCGAGGAGACGCAGAAGCTTCCCCTTCAGGCCGCTGGTGAGGCGATCAAGTGTTGCTGTCCCGCTGGCTTCCTGGATGGCGAGCCCCCACGTCGGATACGGATGAAGCGTCCGCGCAATGGCAGATAATGGCACGCGCTGTTCGATCGCGAGTGCAAGTTCGCCAATTGTCTCTGAGGCACCAGAACCAACGATCGTCGCGCCGACCAAACGCTCGCCGCCCTGCACGATCAGCTTCACGAACCCGGCTCGCTCGCGTTCCGACTGGGCGCGGTCAATCTGCGCGGACGGCAGATGGATGACTCGCACATCATCGCTCGTGCGGCGCGCCTCGGTTTCGGAACGCCCCGCATGCGCAATCTCAGGATCGCTGAATACGACCCACGGCACCAGGGTCCGAACACCCCGAGACGCACCAGGCAGCAGTGCATTTCGCGCAGCGATCGCCCCCTGCCAACCAGCCACATGCGTGAACTGTGGCCCCCCGGTCACATCACCCGCGGCATAGATATGGGGCTGAGTGGTCTGGAGGTTTACATCCGTCGTGATGCCGTCGCGAGTCACATCTACTCCAGCGCGGTCGAGCGCGAGTCCATCGATACGCGGGCGTCGCCCGGTCGCGATGAGCAACCGATCGCCGTTCACGGCACCGCCACGCGCGATGACTCGAACGCCGTCTTCGCAGATGGAGACAGCATCAACGGTTTCTGCAAGTCGAAGTTCGATGCCTTCGTCTCGAAGCACGTCAGCAACGGCGGTAGACGCTTCGGCTTCCGCAAATGCGAGGATGCGATCGCCGGATTCGAATAACGTCACCTCGGAGCCAAGTCGCCGGAATGCCTGTGCCAACTCGACACCCGTCGCGCCACCACCCAGCACAATGAGACGAGCCGGACGATCAGTAAGATCGAACACCGTGGAACTGGTGAGATGTGGCACATCCTCGATACCGGAGATCGGCGGGACGGATGGTGACGCACCCGTACAGATGATGCACGTTCTGGCGCTGATGCGGCGGCCATCAACATCAAGCGTATGCGGGTCACTGAAGCGGGCCGACCCGTGCATGACCACGATACCCGCCTGCTCCAGCACCGCAGGTGTCTCGAACGCGTAGACACGCTCGATCGTGTCGCGGACATGCCGCATCGTCTGGCCGAAATCGATATGCAGATTGTCGCAGGTGATCCCGAACACCTCGGAGCTGCGCGCCCGCTGGGCGAGCCGGGCGGCATGGATGAACGTCTTGCTCGGAATACAGCCGGTCCAGGTGCAATCCCCACCGAGCCGGTCGCGTTCGATCAGCACGACGCGTGCGCCAAGCTTTCGGGCCGTCGTCGCGGCGGTCAGTCCGGCTGATCCTCCGCCAATGACCATGAGATCAAACGATTGCTCCATTCGTGTCCTCTCGTGCCGTACGGACGGGCGTGAGCCGCTCAGACGGCGTCATTGTCACAAGCCGTGATCAGCGCGTAGCCCAATCTGCCGTCGTGCGCTGCGGCTGCGACCAGGTTCGCCAATTCGATCGCCTGCCGCAGATCAACACCTGCCATCGCCGGTGGCAGGTGTCCGAGACCCGCGAGGATCTGCGCGCCGAGCAATCCGGCGCGGATGCGTTGCACTATCTCCTGGACGACCATGTCGTGAGGTTCAACACTCGCCTGGCCGATGTCGGCCTCTTCCAGAAGTGCAGCATAATCCTGCACTGGCAGGGCGTCGGCAATGCAGGCCACACGGGCCAGAAGTGTGTCGAGTTCTGGTGGGAGTGGACCGTCGCGCGTAACATCACTGACACCCGCTCGTCCGCCTGGACGCAGGACGCGCCGGAATTCGCTGACCGCCGACTGCTTGTCCGGGAACGTGCACAACGCGCACTCACAGATGAGAGCGTCGAAGGCGGCCGATGGCAGATCGAGGTGTTCCGCGTCTCCGTGGAGAAACACCACCTGATCGCCCAGTCCGGAGTCACGCGCCGCCTCCCGCCCCCGCTCGATATTCTCGGGGCTGTAATCCACACCCGTCACCCGGCAGCCGAACGTGCGCGCCAGATGTATGGCCGAGGCGCCACGACCGCAGGCGACGTCGAGAACATGGTCCTCCGGGCCGAGTTTCAGCAACGTCCCCAGCCGCTCGGTCAACGCCAGCCCACCCGGATGAAACGAATCACCCAGCAGCAACTGCACCCAGTCGCTCGCATAGACGGCTGCACAGCATTGCTTGACCTGATCGGGCGTCGTAGCGACGGTATCGATTGCGTCAGTCGGTCGCACGGTTCCGACCACCCCTTCTATCCATGCGAACGGGACGACTGAGGAAACGAAAACGTCAACGGTTCCGGCTCGAATGAGCCTCCCTCGCGCCGAGCACGGTTGCGCGCCCTGTCTCGCAGATAGAGTTGATCGCGCGCCTGCTCGCGATAGCCAACGCTGTTATAGGCACAGAATGGAATCTGCTTGCCACCTGGCAGCAGAATCTCCTTGCAGCACTTCATGACGTTCTTCTGATTGAACGTCCACGGATCCATGAAGTCCTGCAACATGATCATGAAGATACGGTCGGCAAGTTCGTCCAGGTTCAGGCCATCCGGCAACCCACAGGCGGCACACGACAGCGCGAAATCACTGGTTGTCTGGTCGGAGCCAGGCATCGCTGACGACGACCACAGTCCCTCAAGCGCCCGCTTGATCTCACTACCCAGGTCCGGAAAGGCGCGGTTGGAGATATAGTCGAGATAGTCCTCAACGTTCAGCAGCCGCGGCAGCGGAACGACATTGTCGCCTTCCAGGTACGCATAGGTGACCGAGTTACACGTCGGGAAACAGCACGGGATCGGAATGAAGTCACTCAGTCTGAACAGTCCATCTGTCTGTTCGTCAATCAGACGCAGGACATCAGGGATCGTCATACGCTGCATCGGATCGTGTGGTCCGAAGCGGCCAGCATGGAAGGCCGGCTGGAAATTGATGCCACGTACCGCTGGATGTTCAATCCCGAAGCGAACGATCCGACCCACCTCGTGCTCGTTAACGCCGCGCTCGATGGCCGGGACGAGGATGACATGGCAATCGATCTCAGCCAGTCGGTCGAGCGCGCGCAGCTTCTCTTTCAGAATGTCCGGTTCGCCGCGGATGACGCGATACGTCTCGTCGTCAAAACCATCGAACTGAAAGTAGATCGACGGGCGCAACTCAGCCAACTGGGCAACGAACCGATCGTCATTGGCGATGCGTTTGCCGTTGGTGTTGATCATCACGTGCGGGATCCCGCGTGCCTGCGCCGCCGCGATCATCGGGATCAGGTCGGGATGGATCGTCGGTTCGCCCCCGGAGAATTGCACGACCTGCGGGTTGCCCTCGGCGGTCACGAAGTCGTCGAGAATCTGCTCGACATCAGCCAGCGTCAGACTGAATCCGGCACCGGCGTTGGCGAAACAGAGTGGACAGGCCATGTTGCAGGCGCTGTTGACCTCAATGATGCCAACGCAGGCGTGCTGCTGGTGATCCGGACACAGGCCACAATCATGTGGGCAGCCATCGTGGATCTCGGTCGCGAATGTCAGCGGGATCGTGCCCGGCTTGTTGTACTTCGCGGCGGCCACATAGGCCTCGGCGTCGCCGTAGACCAGCGCCTCGAACTTGCCATGTTCGGGGCACCGCTTCCGCATGTACACCTTGTTGTTACGCAGCAGAATCTGGGCGTCGATGACGCGGCGGCATTCTGGACAGATGCTACGCGTTAGCTCGTAAAACACGTAGTCAGCATCGCGCTTAGCGGGCGCAGTAAACGCGCGCACGCGCGTATCAGTCAGCGTCACGAGTTACTCCCTGCTATTGCCACGAAAGCGGGGCACGTCCAACTGGATATTCCATGGTTGTCACGGTGCTCTCAGGAACAACGCACTACCAATGCCACCTTCGACCATCGGTTCAGCGATGCGGATGCTAACTGCTGCTGACGACACGCTGAATTCCGTTCAGCTGTGTGGCGATATGATCCAGCACGATGGATACGTCACAATACCCTCAGCAGAGAGGTATCCAGCATAGTCCCGCGTCGTTCGATTGACTGTGAGAACGCTTACATGCTGTCGGCCAGGGACGGTGGGAGGCACGGTGCCGCAAACGGTAATCGCATGATCACGCAGCATACTCCACGTCATCATTCGTGTTAGTGGACCACAGCGATACCCAATGGTCGAGGCGAATCACACGCACTGCAAGGAGCCGGGGTTAGCGGTGGCGCTTCACAGGTAGATCTTCTGCCCAGTGCGCAGCATCGCCACGAACTTTTCGATGCGGCGGGCGCGAGTTTCTGGTTTTTTGGCGTCGTGAAGGCGGTGGAGGATGGCGTAGCGGTTGCGACTGTCGAGGGTGTCGAAGAATGCCTGCGCTTCCGGGTTCTGGTCAAGTTCGCGCTGTAGATCCTCTGGCACGGTCGCCTGGCTCTGCGCCGCGTAGGCCGCGTCCCAGCGGCCATCGGCTTTGGCACGCTCGACCTCCAGCAGACCGGCGGGCATCATCGCGTCCTGCGCGATGAGCGCCTCGGCCCTGGCGCGGTTGACCTGCGACCACTTGCTCCGAGATCGGCGCGGCGTGAACCGCATCATCCAGAAAGCATCGTCGAGCCGATTCGCCTGGCTATCGATCCAGCCGTAGCACAGGGCGACCTCGACCGCCTCGTCCGGGGAGACGCTCTCGATACCCGAACCCTTCTTCGCGAACTTGAGCCGCAGCCCATCCGAAGTGCTGTGGTGCTCGTCGAGCCACGTCTCCCAGGCGGCTTGGGACGCGAATGCAATGATCGGCTGGACCATCTGGTCGGTGTTCACGTCGATCTCGTCCCTCGTCCGTCGTCGCCTGCGTCGTCCAGATTCAGCATACATCGCGCAGCACACCAGTGAGAGTGCCGCGACGGAAACACCTGACGTCAGCGGGGAAACGCAACGACCGCCGCGTCAGCCAGACGAAGCGGTCAATTCATGCAGTGTGCGGTGTCGCTGTGTGCCCGGCGAGACTGGCAGTTCCAAGCCCAGAAGCGCCGCGCCCACGCGGGCGCGGATGAGCTGCGCGGTACGGTAATGGTGTTCGTTCTCCGTCACCAGCGCAGTGTGTGTCAACATCCTCGGCCCCCTCGCCGTGTATTGGATTGAGCAGCGTCGCTCCCTCAGACTGGTTCGCCGCCTTGCGATCCGGCCGACCTCGTTGTCGACCACCAGTAACTAACACGGTGATGATCGGGGAACACGCGATGCACGACACCGGCGGGAGGGTTGGTTTCGGTCCTGTCCTGCTGGACACCTGGCATTGTTCTGGGTACGCGATCATACGGAATGCATGCGGGAATCGGGAGTGATGGAAGCGATCAATCTGGACTAATCACTCATGCCAGGCGCGGAGGCGCTTGACTATAGTGCAGTCCGCTGTTGTGCAGCGCCTGTCGCTCGCGTCGGTATTCGGTCATCGGAGTTCAGCATGTCGCGGCAACCGCAGATGAGCCAGATTACGACATCACTCTCTGTCACACGGGGGGTCACCGCCGCGCTCGACCGGCAGCTTGCTGAGGCGACGCAGCTGGCCGACCTGGCGCGTCGGCTCCTGACGCGGATGACCGTTGACACGGTCGCCCAGGAGGTGCTCACCGTCCTCGCCGAGCATCTGGCGACACGGCATACGCTACTCGCGCTGCGCCGCGTCTCGACTGGCGATGCCGTGGTCCATTACCCCGGCATGAGCCCCCAGCCAATTCCGACTGACGCCGGGACGGATACCCTGCTAGGACGTTGTCTGGCCGGGAAGACCCGGGAGCGCTCATGCGATCTGCCGGATAGCCCACTCCTGCCAGCGAGCGTCGCCCTGCCGTGGATCGACGCCCCCGGCGCAACGTTCGTTGGGCGCGACTTCGCCTCCGGACGCCTGGTGCTGGGAGTTGGCCTTGGAGACGCGGGTCAGCGAGCGTTCGATACCGCTGAGCGTATGCAGGCACTCGTGCGGATTGCGATTCCGGCGATCGAGGGTGCGCTGCTGCACGAAGACGCGGAATCACGCGCGCGGACCGATGCGCTGACTGGGCTGGGCAATCGTGTTGGCTACGACGAGGCGGTGAAGGCGGCGCTGGAGAGTGCGAAGCGCTACGGCACACCACTGTCACTCGTGATGATCGATCTCGACCACTTCAAGCAGATCAATGATCAGCTCGGGCACGAGGTCGGCGACATGATTCTGCGAGATCTCGCAGCGCTACTGCGCCAGGAACTGCGCGCCGCCGATGGCTGCTTCCGGCTGGGCGGAGACGAGTTCGTTGTGCTTCTGCCGAACGCAGCACCTTCCGCAGCGCAGTCCGTTTTCGAACGTATCACGGATCGGGTCGCCACGTCGTCGCTGAAGAACTTCGGCGCGAGCATGAGCTACGGCATCGCCAGCTACCCGGAGGACGGTCGGATCGTGCGCCAGCTCGCGGCGAAGGCCGACAAGCGCATGTACGCCCACAAAGCCGAGCGCCGCGCCGCGTTGACGCTGCACTCGGACATCTAGTTCGATGTTCGATTCATTGATTCGGTCGTTATAAGGAGGACACCATGCAGGTAATGACATACGCAAGTCTGGCGACGCTGTTCGAGGCGGTCGCGGTTGAGCACGAGGACGGCGGCGTTGCGCCGGAGCATCCGCTGCTGGCGGGCTTGCAGATCGACGACGACGAAGCCGATATCCTGGCCGATGTCAACTACGCGCTGTCGATGGCGGCCATGACGGCCATCAGTCACTTCATTGAGGATCGCGTCATCGAGCAGGGTTCGGATGGCCGGATCTTCGCCGGTTTCCAGAAGCTCGGTCACATCCGCCCGCAGCGCGATCGCTACGAGGCGTTGATCGGGCGTACGCAGGGCGTGTTTCTGTTCGGCGCGCCGGATCGATCCAGCCCGGTGCAGGGACCGAACGTGCATATCATCGCGTCAACGGCAGCGGACATTCAGGAGCATTGGTTCGTCGTCTCCGATAGCGCGGAGTTCCCGGTCGTGCTGCTGGCCCGCGAGTCTAACGCCATAGGCGGACAGCGCGTCTTCCGCGGCTTCTGGTCATCCAACCCGGGCCTCGTCGCCCGCGTCGTCGATGTGCTGGAGCGAACGCTGGTTGGGGTAGCGGCGTAAGGGTGGGTGATGGGTGACGATCCAATCCCCCAGAGGGCACCCGGCGCGGATGGTCCGAGGGATTGGATCATTCATTGCCCGGCACTCAGGAGCAGGGCACACGCAGACGCCCCTTCGCATTGACGGGGCGTCTTTCGACGCATCTATAGACCGGAGCAGGTGTGTCGGCTCCAGAGGCGCAATCCGGCGCGAGCGCGCATGAGTTGGGCGGTGCGATAGCAGTGCTCGTTCTCCATGAACAGTGTCGGTGGCAGCGAGTGCGCCGTACCCTGGACTGTAGGGACACAGCACATCACGACGATTGGCGGTGCATACTTACGCGGATTCTCGGTTGGGTCATTAACGAAAGTGAGTTGCAGGTGTCAACGACGATTCCACCATACAACCACCCGACATTTCCCACTGCAGAAGATGTCGAATTTTTCGCCGCATTCTTCGAGCACCTGAAACCAGGCGAGCGGGCACCTGACCCACTGGTGTATGACCTTGATCGCAGCGAATCGGTGCAGTTGGCCGAAATCACCAGCGGACAGGCACTCACAGTCGTCGAGTTGGGATCACTCACCTGACCATACTGTGGGATGGCGGCGCCATCCATGGAAGAGATCACGGCTGACTATCACGACCTCGGCGTGCAATCCGTCTTTCTGTACACCCGCGAGGCGCACCCAGGAGAGATCTACCCGCATCACGACTCATTCGACCGCAAGCTCACTCACGCGCGGGAGTTCCGACGAATCTTCGGCGGCACGCGCCCGATTCTGGTGGACGACCTGGACGGGACCGCGCACTTGGCGTTCGGCGGTCTGCCCAACATGACGTACATCATTAACAGCGCCCACACGATCGTCTTCCGTTCGGACTGGACCGACGCTCCGACGGTACGGTACGCGCTTGACTACCTGCTTGAGGCCGGGAAGCGACGCCGCGCGGGTGCAAAGCTCGCGCCGTTCTATGCGGAGATCATGGGATACCGCGAGCGTGATGAGGCCGCGTTCGACCGTGCACTGGAGCGCAACGGCCCGAAAGCCGTCACTGAAATGCAGTCGGCACGCGAAATCTGGGCTAGAGGCGAACATATCGGTGGCGTAAAACGTCGGAAATCGTAAGAGTCGCGAAAGTTGTAATCGTTCTTACACTCATGAGGCTCACTCTCGGTTATGATGTGGTTGGAGCATGGATATGCCCAATCCATCGATATGATAATCTGAGAGGAGACTGCGTTGGCAACTGTTCAATCTTCCCGCACGGACTTCACACCCATGGTGCTCGCTGGGAGCGTCGCCGGTGTCGTCGCCGGGGTGGTTCTCGCCATGTTCGATATGGTGATGGCAGCGATCCAGGGGGACGGCTTCTTCACGCCGTTACGCATGATTGGAGCAATCGTGCTCGGTGAGGACGCGCTGATGACGTCGTACTCACTGGTCGGTGCGGGAATCGCCGGATTACTCGTCCACATGGTGATGTCTGCGATCTTTGGAGCAGTGTTCGGAGCGATCGTTGCATTTGTTCCGGCGATCAGAGAGCACAATCTGCTGCTCGTTGGCGCTGCGACCGCGTATGGCTTCATGCTCTGGATCGTGAACTTCTACGTGATCGCGCCATCTGCGTTCGAATGGTTCGGGATGGCCGACAGCACCGTACAGTTCGTCGCACACACGTTCTTCTTCGGAACCGCCCTCGGCCTGCTGATGCTCGCGCGAGCGACAGCGCGCCAGCGCTGATCCTGGACCATCGCGGTCCCTTGCCAGACCACGGGCGAACACCGGTTCCAGACGAGCGAAGGCGGCACGAAGAATATGCCGTCTCCGCTCGTCTCGTTCGACTGCAGCACACCCTCTGCGTCAGGCGTTGCGCAGATTGCCCAGATCGCGCCTCACATCTCGCGGAGCCCATCTGTGTAATCCGTCTTACAGCATGGAAGAGGAAGACCCGCGATGCTGGTGGGGCGGTCGCGATGTATTTGTCCGCTGACTGGAGATGCGTATGTCCTCGCTACAGATTCCTGAACCTTCTGACCCGATCGAAATTGACAAGATCAAACGACAATCCACACGTGCCGACCAACTCTCTACTGTCGCTGTCGTCATCGCAGTCGTGTTCCTCGTCGGAATCATCTGGCAGACGCGGCCATGGGATCGCGGCGTTGACACCAATGACGAGATCGGGCTGACCGGCGGTGCAGCCGGTGCCCCTCGTCCGGGAGACAACGCCCCTGATTTCACCCTGCCTCGTGCCAATGGCACCTCGCTGGAATTGTCCGATCTGCGCGGACGTGCGGTCTTCCTGAACTTCTGGGCCACGTGGTGCACCTTCTGCATCGAAGAGATGCCTGATATGCAGCGCATCGCAGACCAGTATGGTGATGATCTCGTCGTCCTCGGCGTCAACGCCGGGAACTCGGTCGAGGAAGGATCGAGTTTCGCAGAGCGAGTCGGCGCGCAGTACGAACTGGTCTACGACACCAGTCAGGAAGTCGTCCGTGGATATCGCGTCCGAGCAATGCCCACGAGTTATTTCATTACTCCAAATGGCGAGATCATCGATGCACAGTTCGGCTTCATGACCTACGACGACATGGTGGAGAAGGTCGACCGGCTGCTTGAGCGATCCGGGAAGGCAACACAATGATCCACTTCCGTGGCGCACTGTTCTTCTTCCTGTTGATCCTGGTGCCACTGCTGGCAGCCTGCGCGAACAACAGTTCCGACGATGCCGATGCCAACGGCAGCGGCCCTGATGTATCATCGCCGTCGTCTGCGACAGCACCGACACCTGCCGGATCTGCGGACTCAGACGACACGGGCGAGGCAGCGACGCCAACGCTCCCATCAGCCGATCCAACCGCGACGACTGATGCGACCGAACCAGTCATCGGCCCATCCGGACACTTCGGTGCCGTACAGGTCGACGATGATGGAACGAAGCACCTCATCCCACTCGATGAGATTCGCTCGGGCGGGCCACCGAAGGATGGGATACCCTCAATCGACGTGCCACGTTTCGTCGGAGCCGATGGCTGGGACGCAGTCAACTACGACCCTGACAGTCTGGTCATCGGTGTCGAGGTGAACGGGAAGCGGCGCGCCTATCCGTTCCAGATTCTCGTCTGGCACGAGATCGCCAACGACGTCTTCGAAGGGCAACCGCTGGTCGTGACGTTCTGCCCGTTGTGCGGGTCGGCGATCGTCTTCGTTCCGGTGGTGGAAGGGACACAGACCGAGTTCGGTGTATCCGGCAAGCTGTACAACTCCGACCTGCTGATGTACGATCGCGAGACCGACTCACTCTGGTCGCAGGTGACCGGCACAGCCGTCGTCGGAGAACGGACCGGGACACGTCTCGACCTGTATCCGAGCGAGATCATGACCTGGGGCGAGTGGCGAACAACCTACCCCGATTCTGAGGCGCTCACCCGTCAGACCGGTCACACTCGCGACTACGACGATCCGCCGTACGAAGGCTACGATGAGGACAAGGACATCTGGTTCCCCGTCACCGGGACGGATGAGCGACTGCACTCGAAGACGCTGGTAGTTGGTGTCGAACTCGATGACGACACCTTTGGAGCCTATCCGGTCGATGCAGTGGTTGCCGGAAGTCCGGTCAATGACGTACTCGACGACACCCCGCTGCTGATCGTCGCCGACCCGACCGCCGGGAACACCGTGCGTGTCTTTGAGCGCCGGATCGACGGACGTGAACTAACGTTCGAACTGGCCGACAACGCGTTGGTCGACGCCAAAACCGGCTCCCGCTGGGGCTTCGATGGTGTCGCGCTCGATGGCGAGATGGCTGGTCTCCACCTCAATGAGATCATCCCGATCAACGGCTTCTGGTTCGCCTGGTACGCGTTCCATCAGTCGACCGAACTCTGGACGGGGGATTGACGAACAACCTCAGGCTCAGGGGTATCGGAGACCGATGGATACACGAGGAGATGCGGAACGAGATATTCGTTCCGCATCTCCTCGTCTCGAGTTATCCGCCTATCCCGCTTCGCCAGCAGCCCACGCAATCGTGCTCAGCAGCGCGTGTGGCGGCTGGCGGGAGTCGAGGCGGGTGTGCTGGACGACGACGGGAACCGAGGAGCGGATCACGCTGGCGTACTCGGTGTCGCGTGGGACCGGCGCGGGGTCGGTCAGATCGTTGAAGCGCACGTGCTTCGTTCGGCGTGCTTCGATGGTGACGTGATACGGGCCAACTGGTTCGCGATCGGAGAAGTAGATCGTGATCTCGATGTCGGCGGGCGTGTCTCCAGCGTTGAGGATGCAGGCCGTCTCGTGGCTCTCCATCGCCTTGCCTTCGCCGCTGCTCTGGCCGGGAATGTACCCTTCCGCGATCATCCACAGTCGTCGTTCAGGTACTCCATCTGCCTTATTCATCGGCGACTCCTGATTCTCTGATCCACGACATAGCGACGTGCCGAACTCGTCGGACCCTGCCGCTGCTTCACGTCGCGTGCCATGCTTGCCCGGACTGACATTGGCATGTACCCATTTCGGCAACCCGGAGCGTTTCAGATAGCAGACGGCACGAGCGGAGTGGATGGGTGCGTACGCCGCAATCGCATGACGAGGGGTCGGACCAGGTGCAACAGACACATACCGGTAGTAGGCCGAGCGTTGGCGCGCTTGCATCGGGTGAGACGGGAGCGACTACGCGTTCCTCCGACGATGGGTTCGTCAGCGCGGCGCGGGCAGGGGATGTCAGCGACTTCGCTGCATTGTTCGATGTCTATCACGGTCCGCTCACCGGCTACCTCTATCGGCTGACCGGCGACCGCGACGCGGTGGACGACCTGACGCAGGAGACGTTCATCAAGGCGTTTCGCGCTCTGCCGCGCACCGATGCGCACGGCGATCTGCACTTCCGCCCGTGGCTCTACCGTATCGCGACGAACACGGCGAACTCGTGGCACCGTCGGCGACGGCTGCTGACGTGGATTTCGTTGCCGCTGGCGTTCGGTGGACGCGACGACGATTCTGCCGAGCCGGGGAACGATCCACGCCTGGCTGAGCTGACTGGCGAACGCGAGCAGGTTCATGCCGCGCTGCGTTCCGTCGGGCAGACCCACGCCAGCATTCTGCTGTTGCGCCACCATCAGCGCCTGACATTGGAAGAAACCGCCGAATCGCTCGGCATTTCAGCGAACACTGCCAAGGTCCGGCTCTATCGCGCTCGCAAGGCGTTCGTCGCCGCCTACGAAGCCCTTGATGCTGACACCACTGCTGCTGCTACTGACTCCACGGGGAGGAACCAACGATGATCACGCTGAATCGCGAATGTGACGAGATTCGACGCCTCATCTCCGAGCGACTCGACCATCCATCGACACCTGATTCCGAGCGACGTGTTCAGGCCCATCTGACGGGCTGCGCCGAATGTGCTGCGTTTGCGCGAGTAACACGGAGTGGGGTCGCTGGCCTGGCCGCGATGACTGCGGTGCCGGGCAGCCAGCGAGTGCGGGAGAACGTGATGGCCGCGGTCTATCGTGGCCCGGATGCACGGCCAGTCGGCTGGGACGGTTGGGCGCGCCAGGGACTTCAGCTCGCAGGCGCCGGACTCGCCTTCGCGCTGGTCGCAGTTGTTCTCATGACAGTGCTCGGCGGTGGCAGTGGTGACGGTGACGAGCGCAATCTCGACGGCTTTGGCTCCGACACCGCCTCCGCGTCGCCTACTGCATCGCCGACGGTTGAGATCGCGAACGACGCCGCCACGAGTGAGATACCCTCAGTTCGGCCCAATGAATGTCAGCCGGGACAGGTGTCGATCGAGACCTGGGTTGACCCAGACGCGTTGATGACGGTCGGCAAGGGGGCCGCGCCGCTAATGACGCTGGTTGGCATGATGACGATCAAGGAAACGGGTGGAGTGGTCTGCTATCTCGATACCGAAGTCACAGTCTCCTTACTCGACGCGCTGGGACAGCCGCTCGATATTGAGGGCAACGAGCAGATCATCACGCTGAACGGGCTGGTGCCGGACGATGCCCTTGGCGCGATGTTCGCTTGGAATAACTGGTGTGGCGAGGAGGGCGATGTCTCACTGCGTGTCGAGGGAGCGGGCGCGACGATCGAACAGAGTCCAATTCCAATGCCTGAGTGCCGAGACGCGAACATACCATCGACGCTTGGCCAGACCGAGAAGGACGAAGCGTTCACGCCCGATTCGATGATCGACAGTTCCTGTGGGTCGTGGTTCGCCGTCCTGTCAAATGATGAGTTCCCAGACGATGTGCCAGCAGGGGCGGTCGCGCTCTGGTTTGGTGAAGGTATCGGCGTCGAATGTCGTGATGGCGGCCCGATGGTGTTGTCAATTCGGGACAACGTGGGCACGATCCTCGACATCGAGAACAATCCACTGGAGTTGTTGCCTCAGCCATCAGCCGACCAACCAGACTTCAGCGTGGCCGGAGTGATCTGGACGAACTGGTGCGGCGAGACGGACGAGCTCATGTTCCAGTTCGAGCAGGCCAACACATCGAGCGGCTCTGGTGGCAGTCTCGATCGCCTTCCGACCTGCACCGACGCGAATGAGCCGTCCCGTCTCACCGTTACCGACGATGTGCCGGAGAATTGGGCACCGAACCTATCGGGCGTGGAAGGTCCCGCGCCAGGAATTCTCGGCACGCCTGGTGGCGTAGAGACAGACTGCTACGTTGCGGATATTGAAATGATGCTGGAGACTGATGTTGACGGCGGCGTCCGGGTCAGGGTGTTGCCTGTCGTCGAGGGGAAAGTGTACGAAATGGCTATCAGCCTCTCGGTCGTTGTCTCCGATGCGGACGGCAAGCCACTCGCGATCGTGAACAATCCAGCGTTGATCGAGCAGTACGGCGATCCTACGGTAATGCTCGACACAACGTTCCTCTGGGAGAACTGGTGCGACGACGCTACGCAGCCCGAAGTGACCGCCAACGTTAACGAGATTGCCGTCACGATGTGGCCGGAGACGTTGCCGATCTGCCGTAACGCGGGGCAACCGTCGACATTGGAGGTCGAGGAGCCGTAGGGTTCGAAGCGGCTGCCACGATTCGCCCTCACCCCCAACCCCCTCTCCCAGGATTGGGAGAGGGGGCTTTTGTTGGTTAACCTGAAGGTCGTTGACGCCTGGCTAGCCTGAGAAAGGTCAACGTTTCTCGCGTCCAGCGCGGCCACTCCTGCACGCGCTCGAAGCCGGTGCGCTCGTAGGGGCTGAGGTCCAACTCGTTCTTCGTTCCAACTGACAGATAGATCGTGTCCACGCTGCGGGCGCGCAGTTCTCCGATTCCGCAGCGCAACATTTCACGCTCGTATGTGATGTGACAACTACATCGTTCCGAAGGGAGGTCACGTATGATGAACGACGGCGTGTTATGGCACGTTTCCATTATTGGAAGCACTCATTGGTTTATACACCTGGAAAGTTGAGCACCTTGAAGCTTACCGACGATCTGTTGTCTCTTCTTCGCCAGCCAAGCGGCTGCTATCTCGTGACATTGATGGATGATGGCTCACCGCAGGTGACGCAAACGTGGGTCGATACCGACGGCGAGCACGTGGTCATCAATACAGTGCAAGGGTTCGTGAAGACCAGGAATATCGAGCGCGATCCGCGCGTCGCCGTGGCCATCACTGACCCGGCCAACCCCTTCCGCTACTTCCAGGTGCGCGGCCGCGTCATCGCCACGACGACCGAAGGTGGCGCAGAGCATATCGAGATGCTCTCGCAGAAGTACACCGGAGGACCATACGCCTGGTATGGCGGTCGCGATCAGGTGCGCGTGATTGTCACGATTGAAGCTGAGTCGATCAGCGGGATGGGGTAGCACCGGGGCGCTGAACACCGAGCGACACAGCAGAATACGGCCAGATTACCGACTGCCGAGCATCTCGCGCAGCCATGCATTGAACGGCTCGGCCATGTACTGGACCGAATGCCCCGCTCCGGGGATCATGACGTGCTCGGCGGACAATCGCGCGGCCAGCACAGCGGCGACGGCGTCGAGGGCGGGATTCCAGGCGCCGGTGGCGATAAGCTTCGGCATCGTCGTTACCGCGAGCGTGTCGAGCGGGATGTCGGCGGCGGAGGGCGGCGGTTCGAGCAGCGAGCCGCGAATGCCGCGTCGGTCGGCGGGCGAGAGCGGGCCGGGGTCATGCGGCTCGATGCCGAGGACGGCGCGGAAGCCGCGAATAAACGTTTCCGGCGTCGGTAGCTCGCCGTGCGCGTCGCGGGCGAAGAGTGGCAACATCCGCGCGACAGTATCAGCGACAGTCGGGTTACCGCGCGCAACAGCGTAGGCGGGCGGCTCGATAAGCGTCAGTGAGCGAACCAGATTCGGCCGTCGCGCTGTCGCCAGCAGAGTTAGAACACCGCCGTACGAGAACCCGACCAGATGCGCTCCGCCCGCGCGTTCGAGGATAGCGACGATGTCGTGCACGTCGATCTCGAAGTCGGGCTTCTCGACATCCGGCGATCTGCCATATCCGCGCCGGTGCAGCACCAGCAGCCGATACTCGTCGGCAAGCTCCCGCTGATAGCGCCAGGTCCGCTCCGGATCGGGCGTATTGCTGCCATGCACGAGCAGGACCGGCGGCGCAGCGGGATCGCCCCAAGTGGTGACGTGGGGTTCTGGGACGTAGGACGTGGAATATGAGGTGTGGGGTTTGGACGGTATATCACCACGGCGATCATTCATCTGACATCACATCCCACGTCCCACGGCCCAGAACCCCACTCGCCAAGCTCCGCCACCGACCCCAGCACCACGTCCGGCGTGCCGAGCGCGAGATCGTCCGGGCGGAACTTGCCGGTGCGGACGAGGATGGTGGTCATCCCGAGCCGTTGCGCGGGCAGCAGGTCCTGACGAATGGCGTCGCCGATCATCATGACCTGGTTCGCTGGCAGGTTGAGGGCGCGCAGGCCGGCCCGGAAGAAGGGGACGGAGGGCTTGCCGACCAGGGTCGAGCGTGTGCCGCTGGCGAACTCCAGCCCGCGAATGAAGGCACCGGCGTCGATCGCCGGGCCGTCGGATGTCATCCACCATGGACCGCGGTGCATGGCGATCAGCGCCGCGCCGTCGAGGAGCAGCCGGAAGGCGTGGTTCATTGCTGCCCAGGAGAAACCTTCGCCCGCGTCGCCAACGACGACGACGCGTGCCTCCGACCCGTCAGTCAATTCGATGCCGTCGTACTCCTCGGCAACCTCGTCGCGAGCCAGCAGATAGACGGGCTGGCCGGGGAAACGCCGCCGGACGTAGTCCGCCGCCGCGCCGCCCGCCGTGATGATCTCATCGTCGGCCACCGCGAAGCCCATGCCACGCAGCGCGATGCCGAGCGACTGCCGCGAACGCACGGTCGTGTTCGTCAGCAGCCGAAACGGCACCCCGCGTTCTCGCAGCTCGGCCAGCACTTCGATCGCGCCGGGAATCGGCACGTCATCAACGTGCAGAACGCCGTCAACGTCGATCAGTGCGCCGCGAATCGTCATATCAAGGCTGCTTTCTCCGACTTCTGCCGGATCCAGACGACGAGGATAGGATGCTGCACAATCCATTCGTCATCCGCCAAAACAGCAACCAGGGTCTGCGGCGAACATGCTCTGAGGCTCCGGAGTCAGCTACACGGTGACCGTGGCGACAATTGAATCGTTGGCGGCGATCAGTCCCGCAACGTCATCCTCGTCTTCAAGGTAGAGCGCGATGGCTTCCCGTGCATGCATGAGCGCTTCTTCAACGGTATCGCCCCATGTAAGGCAGCCAGGGAGAGCAGGAACAGTGACGTTGTATGCACTTCCGTCTGGCTCAGGTGTCAGGACCACGGTAAATCGATTCGTCATGCCAGCCTGTTGCAGAATACTCTTCAGCGTTCCAGGAGGCAAGATCCGACCTGCGTGCGTCGCTACAATGACACGTCCTGGCATTCCAGGTCGATGCAGCTTCACATGGCTTCCACGTTGGTTCATCGGCTGCCAGCCACTGCGTTGTAGAGCGGCAACGATGTCCTTGCCCGTAGCGCGTGGTAGTTTTTCAGACACGCTCGGCTCCCATAAACTCACGCAGGATAACGTGTTGCATTGTACTGTGAGACAAGGAATAGATTCACCGGAGTCGTGTTGTACAGTTTCGGAGCAGTTGGAGTGGCTTGACAGTTGCTACTGCTGATTGCTAATCTGCAAGTCGGTCATGTCGCGAATGATCGGCGCAAAGAGGACAACGATGACACTGGCGATGCGAAACACAGTTCAGGTGACGGCGGAGAGCGAGCCACGCGGTGGTGCGCTGGATGCTGCCTGGCCGAGCACGCCGGTTGCCCACCTCGCCTTCGAAACCGACACCCACTTCGTCACCCTCGACTGTTCCCACCGCTAACCAGTCAGTCCTCGGCGTATTCCGTCGAGTTGGGCTGACGCTCCCCATTCGCCCGGTATGTCCATACCGGCGCTGTGCTGGCGTGCTGTCTGCAATGCAGACCAGTCCGCACCGACTTCATCGTCCTTGTATCACTCAGGAACGGACCTCATGCAGTTATTTGATACCAGTAAAATGCACGATATTCGCGATATCACTGCCGCGCTCCTGTCCGGTGCGGGCGGCATCGCCATCGCCATCGCCGAGCGGCCAGCGGTCGCGACACCGACGCGCAAGACCGGCTCGGCACTGACCGACCTGATCGGCAACACGCCGCTGCTGCGCTTTCGTTCGCTGGAGCCGCGGGCGGGCATCGAGATCTACGGCAAGGCGGAGTGGGCGAATCCGGGCGGGTCGGTCAAGGATCGCGCCGCACTGGCGATGATCGAGTCGGGCGAGCGCTCCGGTGCGCTGACACAGGACAAGATCATTCTCGATGCGACCAGCGGCAATACCGGCATCGCCTACGCGATGATCGGCGCGGCGCGTGACTACAAGGTGATGTTGTGCGTGCCGAACACTGCCAGCCTCGAGCGCAAGAAGATTCTCAAAGCCTATGGCGTCGAGCTGGTGCTGACCGACGCGGCCGATGGTTCGGACGGGGCGATCCGCAGGGTTCGTGAACTGTACGCGGAGCATCCGGAGCGCTACTTCTACCCCGACCAGTACAGCAACCCGGAGAACTGGAAGGCGCACTACCGTACGACCGCGCCGGAGATATGGGGGCAGACCGCTGGCAGGATCACTCATTTCGTGGCCGGACTCGGCACGAGCGGCACGTTCGTTGGCACGAGTCGGCGGCTGAAGGAATTCAATCCCGACATTCAGGTCGTCTCGGTCCAGCCCGATTCGCCGCTCAACGGCCTCGAAGGGCTGAAGCATATGGAGACGGCCATAATCCCGGCCATCTACGACGCCACGCTAGCTGACCTTGCCACCGACGTTGAGACGGAAGCTGCCCATCACATGGTGCGCCGCATCGCCCGCGAAGAGGGCATCCTGCTCGGCGTCTCCGGCGGCGCGGCCCTGGCGGTCGCGGAGCGGCTGGCGAGGCAGCAGGCAACAGGCAACGGGCAACAGGACCAGGACCAGGAGATGGTCATCGTGACGGTGCTGCCGGACAGCGGGAATCGGTATCTGAGCGACCGGTTCTGGGACGAGACGGATTAAGGTTCGAGGTTCGAGGTCGTAGGGGCGATGCGGTGCATCGCCCGCGTCGGTCCCGAGCGGTTCGTCAGAGATGACACGTTCGACCACGATTATTGGTGGCGAGACGCGGCAAAATGGATAAGGTTCAACGATAGACGTGGCAACTGACACACATACGGACAACCCCTCATCACCCAACACTCATCACTCATCACTCCTCCTCACGACGGAGCAGCTGGCGGAGATCGCGCGGCATGGCGAGGAGACGTTTCCGGACGAGTGTTGCGGGGCGATTCTTGGGCGGTTGGATGGCGAGGTACGCATTGTCGAGCGGCTACTGCCGATTGAGAACCAGTGGGACGAGGCGGAGCGCAAGCGGCGCTTTCTGATCACGCCACAGCAATATATGAAGTTGGAACGTGACGCGGACACGGCCGGACAGGTGTTGATCGGCTTCTACCACTCGCACCCGAACGCCCCGGCCCGCCCGTCCGAGTTCGACCGCGACCACGCGCTGCCCTGGCACTCGTACCTGATCGCCAGCATCCGCGACGGAGCGTACGATGTCATGACGAATTGGCAACTGAAGGACGATCGCAGCGGGTACGACGAAATCGAGTGGGGAGTGATGAGGGTTGATGGTTGAAGGTTGAAGAACCGCAATCGTAGGGTCGCCGCTTGCCGCGATCGGCGTCGGCCCCCGATCGTTCGGACGAGATGACCCTGCGGAATGACGTCATCGCTGGCTATCGAGTTGGCGCGGTAGCCGAGGCGTCGTCCCGGGATTCCGTCACTACCGAACGATCCGGGACTGACGCCGGTCGCGGCAAGCGGCGACCCTACGAGGACGATATTGGCATACTGAAAGTTAGCAACTAACAGTCACACGGAGGCACATGACCACTGAACTTGCGAAATCAACCATCTTCATCCCGACCGCGTTGCGCGGGTTCGCGGGCGGCAACCCGTCGTACGACGTGTCGGCTGGGACCGTCGGGCAGGCGCTGGCGCAGCTGACGGCCGAGTATCCCGACCTGAAGAAGCATCTCTACAACGATGAGGGCAAACTGCGCTCGTTCGTCAACATCTACCTCGGCGAGGACGATATCCGCTATCTCCAGGGCGAAGAGACGGAGCTGGCGGCGAACGCGGAGCTGACCATCGTCCCATCGATCGCTGGCGGTGTGGCCGAGCCGGTGACGGCGCAGACGACGCTCTCCAACGACGAGATCCTGCGCTACTCACGCCATCTGATCATGCCGGAGGTTGCGCTGGCCGGGCAGGAGAAGCTCAAAGAGGCTCGTGTGTTGCTGATCGGCGCGGGCGGACTCGGCGCGCCGCTGGGACTGTATCTCACGGCGGCTGGCGTCGGGACGATCGGCATCGTCGATGCCGACATCGTTGACTTCACCAATCTCCAGCGCCAGGTCATCTACGGCACCAGCGACGTTGGCACGCCGAAGCTCGACGCGGCCGAGGCGCGCCTGAAGGACCTTAACCCGTTCGTGAACATCATCAAGCACGAGGTGCGCCTGAGCAGCGAGAACGCGCTCGACATCCTCAAGGACTACGATGTCATCGTCGATGGCACCGACAACTTCCCAACGCGCTACCTCGTCAACGACGCCTGCGTGATGCTCGGCAAGCCGAATGTCTACGGCAGCATCTTCCGCTTCGAGGGCCAGGTGTCGGTCTTCCATGCCGAGGAAGGTCCGTGCTACCGCTGCCTCTATCCGGAGCCGCCGCCGCCCGGTCTCGTCCCCAGCTGCGCCGAGGGTGGCGTGCTCGGCATCCTGCCAGGCACAGTTGGCGCGATGCAGGCGACTGAGACGGTCAAGCTGATTCTCGGGATCGGCGAGCCGCTGATCGGTCGACTGTTGCGCTTCGACGCGCTGGCGATGCACTTCCGCGAGTACAAGCTGCGTAAGGATCCGAACTGCCCGGTCTGCGGCGAACACCCGACCCAGACGGAGCTGATCGACTACAACCAGTTCTGCGGCGTCGTGCCGGAGCCGAAGCCGACCGAGATCGTCGCGCCGGAGTGGCAGATCACGCCGACCGAACTGGTCGCCGGACGCGCTGGCGGCAAGACCCCGTTGGTGGTCGACGTGCGCGAGCCGCACGAGCGCGAGATCGCCGCGATTCCTGACAGCATCCTGATTCCGGTGAGCGAGATTCCGGCGCGCATGCACGAGCTGGATTCGAGCCAGGAGATCGTGCTCTACTGCCGCACCGGCGTCCGCAGCGCACGCGCCCTGGAGCAGCTGCGCGCGGCGGGCTTCTCCAAGCTCAAGAACCTCACCGGCGGCATCCACGCCTGGGCCGACGAAGTCGATCCGAGCGTGCCGAAATACTAGAGGTGGAAGAGCAGACTGTCCCTGGCGGGTCGGTAAATGCCTGCCGCACGGCTCAACTGCGCAGCTGCGCGTTGAGCCGTGCGGCTTGTCGCGTGAGGTGGTCGCGTTCGGGGAGGCTGGACGCCGCTCGGGCAGCTTCGGCGTAGAGTCGTGCCGCGGTCACTGGGTCGCCGTCACGCTCGTGCAAGTACGCCGCGACGGCGGTGTAGCGGGGCAGAGAAGGGTCGAGCTCCGCCAGGGCGAGGCCGACGGCCCGCGGGCCGTCGGCCTCGCC
>Ga0136611_10000359_pt1 | contig 29353 bp, 27 predicted proteins | sample AntDrymUQ2232306_2_FD_106645 | JGI IMG/M metagenome (GOLD analysis project Ga0136611, IMG submission 106645) | Polar desert sand microbial communities from Dry Valleys, Antarctica - metaG UQ223 (23.06) | ecosystem: Environmental > Terrestrial > Soil > Desert | place: Antarctica: Dry Valley...
ACGCCGCGCGCGGCGTAGAGGCACAGATACCACACCCCGTCTGCCGTAAGGCGGCTGCGATCGCACGTGCGGCAGAATGGCTCCGTGGTGGAGGCGATGATGCCGAACACGGTGCCGTCCGCCAGACGATAACGATCCGCGGGCGCTGAGCCGCCATCGCGCAGCGGTTCGGCCGGGCCGAAGTGCGCGGCGATCGCCTTCAGCATGTCGTCGCGTGAGACGACCTGGGACATCGACCAGTTCGTGGCGCCGCCCACGTCCATATACTCGATGAAGCGCATCTCCGCGCCGCGCGCCCTGGCGAACTCCAGCAGCGGGATCAGCTCGTCGTCATTGACGCCGCGGATCAGCACCGTGTCCATCTTGAAACCGGGGAACGTGTCGACGGCGGCGTCGATGCCGGCGAGCACGCGCGAGAGCTCGTCGAAGCGTGCGAGCCTGATGAATCGATCGCGCTGGAGGGTGTCGAGGCTGATGGTCAGGCGGTGCAGGCCGGCGCGCTTGAGATCGTGAACATTTGGCGCCAGCAGCACCGCGTTGGTGGTCATCGCGAGATCTCGAATCGCGGATTTCCGCGACAGCCTGGCGATCAGCGCCGGCAGATCCCGCCGCAGCAACGGCTCGCCGCCGGTGAGCCGGACCTTGTTGACGCCCAGGTGCAGGAACTGATCGACGAGCCGCTCGATCTCTTCGAACTGGAGGATGTCTTCGCGCGGCAGCCAGAGATAGTCCTCCTCCGGCATGCAGTACTGACAGCGAAGATTGCACCGATCTGTCACCGACAGCCGTAGGTTCGCCAGCGGCCGTTGGTGGACATCTAGGACTGGCACTGTGGAGAAATCATACTGCGACAGTCTGCAGATTTGGCCTGCAAACTGTCGACCTCAACTCTTTAACTGCCGACTCTCGACGGCCGACTGTTTCTTCAGCAGTGGGTTTCGATCGCCTTGGCGAGATCCGCCGCAATCATGTCAGCCGTGCGGCTTTCGATGTCACGCCGCTCCATCATGTAGACCACTTTGCCGTCCTTCATGATGGCAATTGACGGAGACGACGGCGGGTAGGGCGCGAAGTGGTTGCGCGCGGTCTCTGTCGCTTCCACGTCTGCGCCGGCGAACACCGTCGCCAGGTGATCCGGCCGCTTGCCCTTGCCGAGCGCCATCGCGATGCCGGGACGGGCCTTGCCCGCCGCGCAACCGCACACCGAATTCACCACGATCATCGTCGTGCCGGTCTGCTTGACCGCCGCATCGACGGCGTCAGGGGTCTTGAGATCTTCGAATCCGAGGCGCGACAACTCGGCGCGCATCGGCGCGATGAATGGTTCCGGGTAACGCTGCACGATCATGTAACAGGCTCCAATCAGCTAGTTTGAATCAGTTGCGATAATACGGTCGATCTCCGCCGCGACCCTTTCATACTCGAGCCCGAGCGCCGCCACGAGCGGCGCGGCATCGGTCAGGTCGCCGGCTCGTCCCATCTCGTCGAGCTGCCGGCACACGCCCATCAGCCGCTGCGCGCCGATATTGCCGGCGCTGCCCTTCAGCGAATGTGCGGCGCGATACACCTCTTCGATGTTTCCAACGGCGCAGGCGTTACGCAGCCGGTCCATCCGCGGCGGCACTTCCTGCAGAAACAACTGTAGCACCTCGGTCAGCACGTCCGGCTCGCCGGGCGTGGTGAGTTTGCGCAGCGTCTCCATCACCGCACGATCGAGCACTTCCGGCTCTGCCATCAACCTTTGCGCCGCTGGCGGTCCTGGGCGGCTTTCGCGTCTTCGAGGGCCTCCAGCTCAGGACGCACGAACCGCTCGTAACAGTTCGGGCAGTAGCTGTGGGTGAATGACACGTTCGAATGCTGCGTGAAGTAGGTTTCGACCTTCTCCCAGTAGTTCTGGTCGTTGCGAATCGACTTGCAGTACGCGCACATCGGCAGCAGGGTCTGCAGGGCCCTGACGTTCGCCAGCGCCTCTTCGAGGCTCCTGACGCGATCCGCGAGCGCGGTCTGCAGCTGCACGACGCGCGCGCCGACGTTGACGCGCGCCACCAGCTCATCCTCATTCGCGGGCTTGGTCACGTAATCGTCGGCGCCGGCGCGCAGGCCCTGGACGATGTCGGCAGATGAATCGCGCGACGTCAGCAGGATAACGTAGGTCGGCGTCTGGTCCTGGCGGCTGCGGATCTTCTGCACCACCTCCGGCCCCTGCAAGCCGGGCATCTCCCAGTCGAGCAGCGCGATCGCCGGTGGATCATCACTGTCGAGTTTCTGCCACGCCTGCTCACCGTCGGGCGCGAAGATGACCGGGTAGCCGGCCTTTTTCAACATCGCGCCGACGACGGTCCTCGACACGGGCTCGTCGTCCGCTACGAGCACTTGCAACGGGATCATCCCCAAATGGTATCGCAACACTCTGCTAATCTACGCGGCATGCGCATTCGCAACGGGTGTCTCGCGTTCGTGTTCTTCGCGGCCAGTACGGCCACGGCGGCGGCCCAGGCCACCGCATTCGTTGGCGGCCGCGTCATCGACGGCACCGGACGCGTGATCGACAACGGCACCGTGGTCATCAGCGGCGCAAAGATTACCGCGGTCGGCGCTGCCTCGACGCCCGTGCCCGCCGGCGCGGCGCGGGTCGATCTCAAGGGCAAGACCATCCTGCCGGGCCTGGTCAACGCACACGGTCACGTGCCGGCAACGACGGGCTTGCGGACGGACCCCGCGTCCTATACCCGCGAGAACCTGCTGAGACAGTTGCGCACCTACGCGATGTACGGCGTCACCACGGTCTTCAGTCTGGGTGACGACCAGGCCGCGGGGTTTACGCTGCGCGACGAGAACGCCACCGCCGCAGATCGCGCGCGGCTCTTCGTCGCCGGGGCGGTGATCGGCGGCAACAGCGCGGAAGAGGCGCTCGCCAACACCGCCACGGTCGTGGCGATGAAGCCGGACGTGCTGAAGATACGCGTGGACGACAACCTGGGCTCCAGCCGCAAGATGCCTGAGGCGGCCTGGCGCGCCGTGGTGTCGGAATCCGACGCGCGCAAGCTGCCGCTTGCGGTTCACATTTATTACCTCGCCGACGCCAAGGCGACGCTGCTCGCCGGCGCCGATTTGATCGCGCACAGCGTTCGCGACGCTCCGGTGGACGACGAGTTTGTCAACGCCTTGAAGTCGCGCAACGTTTGCTATTCGCCAACGCTGACGCGTGAGATCTCAACCTTCATTTACGATTCGACGCCGCCGTGGGTCGACGATCCGTTCTTCCTGAAGGGTGTTGAAACGGGCGTGCCGGAACAATTGAAGGAGCCGAAGCGGCACGAGCAGTTCCGCAACAGCGGTGGATACAAGGCCGGTCAGCAGTACAAGGCAAGCCTCGAAGTCGCAAGAAAGAACCTGAAGACGCTGGTCGATCGCGGTGTGCGCATCGCGATGGGAACAGATACCGGCCCGCCGGCCCGCTTCCAGGGCTTCTTCGAGCACATCGAGCTTGAGATGATGGTCGAGAGCGGGATGACACCGATGCAGGTGCTGGTTGCGGCGACCGGTGATGCGGCGCGCTGCCACGGAAAGACCGGTCAGTTCGGGACACTGGCTTCCGGCGCCGCCGCGGATCTGTTGATCCTCAACGCCAATCCGCTCGAGAACATCCGCAACACGCGGAGCATCGACGCGGTCTGGATCAACGGCAAAAAAGCGTACTGATTATTTGATGCGCTTCGCAAACACCATCGAGGCCAGGACCTGGTCGTCCCAGAAGCCGACGACGTAGCCTTTGCGAGTCATGTAGCTGGCCCGAACCGTTAATTCCGGCGTCAGCCGGAATCCGGCGGTCGCTTCGAACCGGCGATATGGCTCGTGGCGATCGGCCTGGTCGGGCGCGCTCATCCACTCCGTCCACTGATCGTCATAGCGTGCGGCGGCGAACACCCGCGGCGTCAGCGTTTGCGTGAGCTCGACCCATCCGCCGTTGACGCGCGCCTCCGAGGCCGCGAGCTGACGCGTGGTCCACAGGAATTCGCCGGCAATGCGGGTGTAACGAAACGCCCACTCCACCTCGACCTGGGTCAGCGTTGCGTGCCGGTCGCCCCGCGTCTGATCGCGCACCTCTGATGCATTAGCGTAGGCACCGGTGCCGACCGCGACGCCAAAGCGCAGCCCGATGTAGGGCGTGAAGCCGGCGCCCGCCACGAGGTTGGCCATGCGCGGCGGCTTGTCATCGCCGAAGAACGGCCGCCGGCGAATCGGCGAGCTGTCGATCACGGCCGCGCGCGCGTCCCACTTCGTGCCGGACACCGTCACCTTCGCACCCAGCGGGTACGCCGCCGCGAGCAGGTTGGTCGAGGGTGTGCCGACTTCGTAGCGCGGAACCGGCAGGTACAACGTCGAATGCTGAGAGACGACCGGATTCTTGTCGGGGCGATTCTCGAGGATGCTCAACCCGATCGGGTTCGAGAACTGCCCCGCATCGACGCGCAAGCCGATCGGGCCGGGCCGTTCGTAGCGCAGCGCCAGTTCGTAGATCTGGCCCTGCCAGGCGCCATCGAACGCGCGGCGAAACACCACCGGGCGCGCGCGCAGGTCGAGGCCGCCGGCGATGCGTACCGCGCCAAACACGTCGAACCACGCCGTGGCATGCCGTGTGACCTGCGAACCATGGTCGACGTCAGCCGCCGCCACCGCGTCGAGCGCAACGCGCGAGGTCTGCGCAAACGCCACGACTGGAGCGCTGAGAATCAGCGCCGCGGCGATGCCTATTGCGCGCGCGCTTGCGCTCAGTGAAACACCGCCGCGTCTATCGCAGTGTCTCAACGCCATTGCTCGCACGATCCACTTCGCTCGACCAGTGACCCTGAGGCCGCTCCCCCGGAGCGGTCCCAATGCTTTTCCATTCTGGATCCCGATACAGGGTCCACCGCCGAGACCAGGCGCGGTAGCGGGGCGACCAGGGCCTCGACTGCGGGGCCGTCGAAATCAGTGCCAATGCAGCGTCGCAACTCGGCGACGGCCTCGACCGGGAGCCGGCCCGACCGGTACCCGCGCGCGCTGGTCATGGCGTTAAAGGCGGCGGCGCGCTGCCGGCGCGCTTCGACGCGCGTGGACACCTGCTGAGCGGACGCCAGGTTGTCGGCCACTGCCTGGCGGACCTGATCGCGCGCACGCAGGCTGAGCACCACGAAGACCGCGCCCAGGACGATCGCGACGGTGACGAACGAGGTGACCAGCGCGCGCGTCAACAGGCGCGGCGCCTTCATGGCGTCGACTCCAGCACCGGCAGCGTGAACGTTATCTCCGTGGTGGCGCCGGCGCGAATCGTGACGCGATCGCGACGCTCGCCAATGCGCTCGTGCCACGCCGCGACAATGTGCTCGCCCGGCGGCACGTGATCGATCGTGAAAGCCCCCTCGCCCGAGGGCACCGTGAACCACGGATGATCGAAGACGCGAATCACGGCGCTCATGTGCGAGTGAATCTCGCAGAACACCTTGATGATCCCCGGCCGCGCGACCGTCCGCGAGCGGCTCGCGCCCGACGGGTACCGGCCAAGGTTGAACGACGCGCCGCGCGACAACGAGAACACGTTGTGAAAGAACGGGTCTTCGTTGGGGAACGCGACCGATGACCCGGCCCTGACTGCGACGACGTGCGGGACGAATTGCTCGTCGCGCTGAGCGATCGACACTTGCATGGGCCCGCCCTTGGTCGCGGGCAGGCCGGCAAAGAAGATCACGACATTGCGCAGTTCGGGCTGCGGCTTCGGACGCGGGGCGACGGAGCGGCGCTCGTACGCCGACGCCGCCGAGGGCGCAGAATTCGCCATCGTCAACTTCACGGTCCCGGTCACGCGACCGGTCGCGCCCTGCGCGGCGGACCCGAACAGCGTTTCGGAGCGCGGCGCAAGCAGCGCCGCCGCGACGATCATCGCGACGATCTGCAGCCTGCCGCGCGGAAGCTGTCGGAGACGGCGAAGGCGGGTCATGGAGTGCGCGCCGGGCCGTAAAGCGGACGGCCGGGGCGCGCGCCGGTCAGGCCTTTCGGATCGAGCACCGGCACGCCGTTGACGACCACGTGCTCGATGCCGGTCGGGTATTGCAGCGGACGCTGGTAGGTGGCGGTGTCGCTGATCGTCGCGGGGTTGAAGACCACCAGGTCCGCCATGTGACCGACACGAATCAACCCGCGATCGCGCAAGCCGATCTGGTCAGCCGCCCTGCCGGTCATCCGCGCGACGCCTTCCTGCAGCGACATCAGCTTATCTTCTCGCACATATTTGCCGAGCACCCTGGGAAACGTGCCGAACGACCGCGGATGCGGCGCGCCCTGGGCGAGCACACCTTCAGTTCGCAGCGCCGAGGAATCCGTCCCGATCGTCACCTTGCCAAACTGCAAACCCGTAGCGACGTCCGCCTCGCTCATCATGTGATACAGCGCGCCAATGCGGCCGCCACTCTCGATCAGCAATTGAAAGTAGACCTCCCACGGATCCATTTTTCGCTCGGCGGCCACTTCGGAAAGGCGCTTGCCAAGAATCGATTGATCGAGCTCGCGGGGCAACGACGCGATCTGGATGCCCTCGAAGGTGGTAGCCATCAGCAGGTTCTCCCAGCCGTCGAGCTTGGTTTCGATCTCCTGCCGGGCCCGAGCGCGAATCGACGGATCCTTCAGCCGCTCGAGCATCTTGTCGCGGCCGCCTTCCTGGACCCAGAGCGGCAACGTGGCGGCCAGGCCCGTTCCGCCGGCGGCGTACGGATACATGGTCGCGGACACGCGAACGCCGGAGGCGTTCGCTTTTTCGATCGCCGCGACCACTTCGTTCATGCGGCCCCAGTTGGTTTTGGCCGCGACCTTGAGATGGAAGATGACGACGGGCAGTCCGGCATCGCGGCCGATGCCGATCGCTTCGTCAAGTGCGTTGAACAGGTTGAAGCTCTCACCGCGGATGTGCGAGATGTAGATGCCTTTATGCCTGGCGGCGACCTTTGCCAGCGCCAGGAGCTCCTCCGTCTTGGCGAACGTGCCGGGCACGTAAATCAGCGCGCTCGAGAGTCCGAACGCGCCATCGCGCATCGCCTGATCGACCATCGCTTCCATCCGCGACAGCTCCCCCGCTGAGGGCGCCCGGTTATCCATGCCGATGATGTTGCGGCGCACCATCGTCGCTGGCACAAACGTGCCGAGATTGATGGTCGTGCCGCGCTCTCGCAGGCGCGCGAAATAACCGGAGAAGCCGGTCCAGTCGAACGTCAGACCGAACGGCTTCAGCGACTCGCTGTCGTCGAGACCCTGCACCCAGAACGCGGGCGAACCGCCCTCGCCAATGATCTCGCTGGTGATGCCCTGGCGAAGGTGACTCTCGCCATTACCGTCGGCTAGCAGCGATGTGCCCGACTGCCCCTGCACGTCGATGAAGCCCGGCGATACCACAAGCCCCGTCGCATCAATCTCGCGACCGGCCGCGACATTGCCGAGCTCACCGATTCGCGTGATGCGATCGCCCGCAATGCCAACATCCGCGCGAAGCGGCGGCTGACCCGTGCCATCCACCACCTGCCCGCCACGGATGATCAGATCGAAGCGCTGAGCAGAGGTGTTGCAGCCCGCCAGGAGGCAGGTCAGCAGCAGCAGAAGGGGCGACGATCGCTGGGGGTACATCTGGGCGCAACTATAATCGGTGGACTATTTCAGTCTCACACACCGTATCGGCATTTCTGCACAAACGCACGGGCACTCGCGGCCTCTTCTCGGCCGACGACTATGCGCAGATGCGTGGATTTTTCGACGCCTCGCCGCTTCTCACCGCCACGCCGACGACTCCCCTGCCGGCCCTGTCCGCCGATCTCAGGCTCGGCGCACTGTCCGCCAAGGACGAATCCGCGCGATTCGGCCTCAACGCGTTCAAGCTGCTCGGCGCGCGATTCGCGATCGATACGCTGCTCGCAGAAGGCCAACTGCGGGCGGGGGGGACCGTGGTGTGCGCGAGCGAAGGCAACCACGGCCGCGCCGTGGCGCGAGCGGCCGGCGACGCCCGCTGCGCCTCGCGTGTCTACATGGCCCACGATGTCGCGCAGGCGCGGGTCGATGCGATCGCCGGTGAGGGCGCAGAGGTCGTGCGCGTCGATGGCAGCTACGACGACGCGGTGAGGATTCTGCAAGAAGAGGCGGCGGTCAATGGCTGGACCATCGTGTCGGACACGGCGTGGCCGGGCTACGAGCGGATCCCATTTCTGATCATGCTCGGCTACACGCGGATGATGGACGAGGTCAGGGATCAGGGATCGGGGATCAGGGATCAGGGGGTTGACGCCGTGTTCGTTCAGGGTGGCGTCGGCGGGCTGCTGTGCGCCATCGCGAGCTGGTGCGCCTTCCACTGGCCTCAGTGCAAGGTGATCGGCGTCGAGCCGACGCAGGCGGCGTGCCTTCAGGCATCGGCACGCGCCGGCCATGCGGTGACGGTCGACGGCCCGATGGACTCAACTCTGGCGGGGCTTCGCAACCGCGAAGTGTCGCCACTCGCCTTCGAATCACTGCTGCCGAACGTCGATGCGTTCATGGCCATCGACGACGTCTGGGCGCACGATGCGATGCGCGTGCTCGCGAAACCGTTGCCAGGCGATCCCGCGATCGCTGCGGGCGCATCAGGATCGGCGGCGCTCGGCGGATTGATGGCACTGTGCCGCGACGCGTCGATGGTCGAGTCGCGCCGGCATCTCGGGCTCGATCGGTCCTCGAAGGTCCTTGTTCTGGTTAGCGAAGGCGTCACCGATCCGGATCTCTGGCGCTCGGTCGTGGAAAGGCGGTGACATCGCCACGCCTGCCGAGCACCGCCGTCGCGGTGTTCTTCATCGCGCTCACCACCGCGATGACGTGGCCGCAGGTGTCGACCCTCAGCACGCGGGTCCACGATTCTGACGACCCGCTGCTGAGCATCTGGCGGGTGTCGTGGATCGCGCACATCCTCCCGCGGAGCCCGCTGGAGATTTTCAACGGCAACATCTTTTATCCGGAGAAGCGCACGCTCGCCTACACCGATGCGGTGTTACTGCAGGGCGTGGCCGGGGCGCCCTTGATCTGGTCGGGCGTTTCGCAGGTCACCACCTACAACGCGCTGCTGTTGCTGTCGATCGCATTGTCTGGATGGGCGATGTGGCGTTACGCGCTCCACCTGACGGGCCATTTCTCAGCGGCGGTCCTCGCCGGCATCGTCTTCGCTTTCGTGCCGTTCCGGTTCGATCACTATCACCACCTCGAATTGCAGGCGACCGTCTTCCTGCCGCTCACACTGTTGTATTTCGATCGCGCGATTGCGTCCGGATCGAAACGCGACGCGTGGCTGACGATGAGCGCGTATGTGGCGCAGGTCTATTCGTGCATCTATTACTCCATCTTCCTGGCCACGGCGTTGATGCCGATCGCCGCGTTGCGGTTGTGGTGGAGCGCGCCTGCCGCCCGCGTTGCCTTCGCGCGAGCGATTGTGCCGGCCGCGATCGTCGCGCTGGTGGCGGTGTCGCCGTACGCGGTGGCCTATGGGCTCAATCGCGAAAGCCTCGGCGAGCGGCTCGATCGCGACGTCCTGCTCTACTCGGCGACATTGAGGAACTATCTCGCCACCCCGGAGGCCAACGTCATGCACGGCGCATGGAGCCAGCCGTTCGGGCAGCCCGAGCGGTTGCTGTTCCCCGGCGTTTTCGCGATCGCGCTGGCGATCGCCGGAGTGCTGATGCTCGATCGGCAGCGCGTGACGTTGATCATGCTCGGTGTCATCGGCTTCGTGATTTCGCTTGGACTCAACTCACCGTTTTACGGGCCGCTGCGCGCCGTGTTCTTTCCCTATCGCGGCCTGCGCGCGCCGGCTCGGGCGTCGATCCTGCTGTATCTGGCGCTCGCCGCGCTTGCGGCATTTGGATGGGCGCGGTTGATGCGCCATCGATCGCGCAACGTGACCGCGGTCGCGACGATCGTCATGGCGTTGCTGCTGCTCGTCGAATATCGCACGCGCATGGAGGCGTGGCTCACCGTCCCGGACACGCCGACGCAGGTGAATCGATGGCTGGCGGCGCAGCCTCGCTCGGTGCTCGCCGAAGTGCCTTTTGCGCGGGCGGACGCGCTCCACAGCATTTACGACGGGCTCTACATGTTCAACAGCACGTGGCACTGGCAGCCGATCGTCAATGGTTACAGCGGCTTTTTTCCGAGCACGTTCCTCGAGCTGGCTGACCACACGAGGTCGTTCCCGGATGACCGTTCGATCGCCTATCTGAAGCGTCGCGGCGTGGATCTGATAGTTGTTCATGGCACGTTGATGGACCCGGGCGTGTTTGGTGAAATGACCGCAGGCCTTCTGGCCCGGCCCGACATAGAAGCCCTGGCGAAGTTCGAGGAACGCATGGGCTCGGACGTCGTCTTCCGGCTTCGCCGTTAGCTTGGCCTGCCGAAGCCGGCAGTCCCATCGACGGCCCTCAGCGTCCCACGCCCGAACACATCGGCTCATCCCCGTGGGAACCTTTGACACTTAAACCTCGTTGAATCAATATGTTGTGCCGTTCTGGAAAGCTGGCATAGGGCTTGTAATTCAGGCAGACAGGCAGGCTGTCAGGCAGTCAGGCGCTAAACTCTGACAACCTGACGGCCCGACAACCCGACAACCTATTTCAGCAATCACCGTCTAACTAGGGCAACTCGAACAATGGACATTCAGCGACCCGCATCCGTTGCGCAGGCGAAGAAGCGCCGGCAGTTCATGTTCGGCATCGTTGGCGTGCTCGTCATCGTCGCCGTATCAGTGGTGCTGGCGCGGCTCAAGCCCGCAGCGCCAACCGTTGAACGCGCCACCGTGTGGGTGGACACCGTCAAGCGCGGCCCGATGGTCCGCCAGGTGCGCGGCCTCGGCACCCTCGTGCCCGTTGATGAAGCGCGCCGTTGGGTCCCCGCCTCCACGCAAGGCCGCGTCGAAAAAATCATCATGCGCCCCGGGGTGCAGGTCACGCCTGATACGGTTGTCCTCGAGTTGAGCGATCCGCAGGTGCAGCAGGCGCTGAACGACGCCGATCAGCAGCTGCGCGCCGCTGAAGCCGACTACAACAGCCTGAAAGCCCGCCTCGACGCCGACACGCTGAATCAGCGCGCGCAAGCCGCGATCGTCAAGGCGGATTACCAGAATGCCCAGACCGAACGTGAGATGAACGAAGGCCTCGCCAAGGACGGCCTGGTCTCGAAACTGGTGATGCGGCAGTCGGTGGTGCGCGCCGAATCGCTGAAGACGCGAGACAGCATTGAAACCGATCGCCTGAAGGTGTCAGAGGCGAGTGCGCGGGCACAATTGCAATCCTCGCAGGCGCTGGTCGATCAGCGCCGCTCGAACCTCAACCTGCGCCGTCAGCAGGTCGATCAACTACGCGTGCGTGCCGGCATGACCGGCGTGCTCGAACAGGTGCCCGTTGAAGTTGGCCAGCAGGTGCAGCCCGGCACCAATCTCGTCCGCGTCGCTGATCCGACCCGCCTGAAAGCGGAACTGCGCATCGCCGAAACGCAGGCCCGCGACCTGACGATCGGTCAGATCGCCTCGGTCGATACGCGCAACGGCATCATCGCCGGCAAGGTGATTCGCATCGACCCCGCCGCGGTGAACGGCACGGTCACGGTGGACGTGGCGCTCGAGGGCGCGTTGCCGCGCGGTGCGCGGCCCGACCTCAGCGTCGACGGCACCATTGAACTCGAGCGGCTGGATAACGTCTTGTTCGTAGGACGGCCCGCCTTCGGGCAGGAGCAGAGCACCGTCGGCCTGTTCCGGCTTGACGAAAGCGGCGAGGCGGCCCGCGCGCAGGTGCAGTTAGGCCGCAGCTCGGTGAACACCATTGAGGTGTTGGGCGGGTTGAAAGAGGGCGATCAGGTCGTGCTCTCCGATATGTCGGCCTGGGATCAGTTCGAACGCATCCGGTTGAGATAACGCTGACAGCCTGACGGCCCGACGGCCTGACGGCTTACTAAGCCTAATGAGGAGTCTTCGATGAACGCTTCCGCGCAGCCCCTGATTCGCCTTGAAGGCATCAAGAAGGTGTTCTACACGGATGAAGTAGAAACACACGCACTCGCCGGCATCCACCTCGAGATCCAGCAGGGCGAGTACGTCGCCATCGCCGGGCCCTCGGGCTGCGGCAAGTCGACGCTGCTGGCGATTCTCGGTCTGCTCGACACGGCCAGCGAGGGCACCTACACGCTGAACGGCAACCAGGTCGCCAACCTGTCGCTCTCGGAGCGCGCCCGCGTCCGCAACCGCGAAATCGGGTTCATCTTCCAGAGCTTCAACTTGATTGGCGACCTCACGGTGTTCGAGAACGTCGAGCTGCCGCTGATCTATCGCGGCATGAAGGCGGCGGAACGCCGCGAGCGCGCCAACGCGGCGCTGGAGCGCGTTGGCATGGCGCACCGCGCCAAGCACCTGCCCTCGCAGCTGTCCGGCGGTCAGCAGCAGCGCGTCGCCGTCGCGCGCGCGGTCGGCGGGCAGCCGTCGATCCTGCTGGCGGACGAACCGACCGGCAACCTCGACTCGAAGAACGGCGAGGCCGTCATGGATCTGCTGCGCGAACTGCACCGCGGCGGCGCCACCATCTGCATGGTGACGCACGATCCGCGTTACGCGGCGCACGCCGACCGTGGCGTTCACCTGTTCGACGGCCGGGTGGTCGAAGAGAACGTCGGCACCGCGGTGTAAGCCCACGTGCAGCAGGGCGACGTGTATCAAGGCTACGTGTATTAGGGCTACGTGTATTAAGGAACGCTGGTAGGGCCGTGCTGATTCAAGACATCCGCTACGCCCTACGCTCGTTCGTTCGCGCGCCGGGCTTTACGCTGGTCGCGCTCCTCACGCTCGCCCTCGGCATCGGCGGCACCACCGCGATCTTCAGCATCGTCGATGGCGTGGTGCTGCGCCCGCTTCCCTACAGCGATTCGGCACGCATCCTGCGGCTCAATCGCGTTGCCGCCAACGGCAGCGTCGATTCGTACTCGGCCGCCGATTACCGCGACCTGACAAAAGCGACGACGACGCTCTCGGCGGTGGCTGGGTTCCGGTCGGATGTCGTCGACTTGACCGGCCGTGGCGAACCGACTCGCGTGGCCGGCACGCAGACCACCTCGGCATTTTTTGACGTCTTCGATGCGCCACCGCTGCTGGGCCGCACGTATCACGAGAGCACGGACATACCCGGCGCGGCGGTCGCGGTTCTGGGTGAAGCGATCTGGCGCCAGCAGTTTGGCGCCGACCCGGGCGTCGTCGGAATGCAGATCCGTCTCAACGGCGCGCTCACCGAGATCATCGGCGTGGTGCCGGAGTGGGTCCGGCATCCGCTGAAGAGTGACGTCTGGATGCTTTCACCTCTCGATGTGCCCACCTCACCGTTCGGTGACGGCAGGAGCGCGAGCGAATCGCGTGACGTGCATTATTTTGGCGCGGTCGGGCGCGTCGCCCGCAGCCGCGAAGTGATCGACGCACGCGGCGAGCTCAAGACGATCGGCCTGGACCTGGCCAGGCGCTTCCCCGGGAACGCGGGCTCGTCGCTCGACGGCCAGCCACTCGCTGCGAGCATGGTCGCCGACGTTCGCACCGCGATGCTGGTGTTGATGGGCGCTGTCGGATTCGTGTTGCTGATCGCGTGCGCCAATGTGGCCGGCTTGCTGATCGCCCGCGGCGCGTCGCGACGGCGCGAATTGGCGGTGCGCACCGCCCTCGGCGCCGGACGCCTGCGGCTGATGCAGCAACTGCTCACCGAAAGTCTCGTGCTCGCGGTGGCCGGCGGCGCGCTCGGGTTGTTGGTCGCGCAATGGACGCTCGACCTGCTGGTTCGGGTCGCGCCCGGCAACCTGCCGCGCATGGCAGACGTGGTCCTCGACTGGCGGGTGGCGCTGTTCGCGGTCGCGGCCACGATCGGCGTGGGGATACTGTTTGGGTTAACGCCGGCGCTGCAGGCCTCGCGACCGGAGCTCAACGCCGACCTGAAGGATGGCGGCCGCACCGGCACGTCACGCACCGGGATGCGCAACGTGATGGTCGTCGCGCAAGTGGCGCTGGCGCTCGTGCTGCTGATTGGCGCGGGCTTGATGCTGACCAGCTTCTCGAGGTTGCGATCCGTTAATCCCGGGTTTCGCACCACCGAGCTGGTGACCGTCGAGTTGATGTTACCGCTGGCGCGTTACGGCGACACCGCGCAGCTGAATTTCTACCGCGGTGTGCTCGAACGGCTGCAGGCGAATCCCGTGACCGCGCAATCGGCGATGCTCTTCCCCTTCCCCTTCGGCGGCGGTAATGCGCAGGCAGGCTTCGAAGTGGTCGGACAACCGCCGAAGCCGCCCGATCAACGCGTGTCGGCCGAGTTGAACACCGTCTCGCCTGGATATTTCCAGACCGCGGGGATCCGCCTGATTCAGGGCCGCGATTTCGCCGCGACCGACGGCGATAAATCCCCGCCCGTCGTGGTGATCAATCAAGAAGCGGCGAAACAATTCGGAGGCGAGACTCCGATTGGCCAGCAGATCGACCTGGGCGATCCGGTCACCGTCATTGGCATCGTCTCGAATTCGCAGCGCCGATCGCTCGACGCACCAGTCCGGGCCGCGGTATATCTGCCGTACACCCAGTTCGTGCTGCCCTATATGGGCGCGATCGTGCGAACCGATCGCGGCGCCGCCGCCGTGGCATCGGCTGTGAAGAGCGCCGTGGCGCAAATCGATCCCGATCTCCCGGTCGGCGACATCAAGACGATGGAGCAGATCATCGAGGACTCGACCGGCGAGCCGCGCTTCCGATCGTTTCTCATTGCGAGCTTCGCTGGCCTGGCGCTGCTGCTTGCGGCCGTCGGCGTGTACGGATTAATCAGCTTCACCGTGACGCAACGCGTCCCCGAAATCGGTGTGCGCCTGGCGCTTGGCGCCAGCCCGCGGCAGGTGTTCGCGCAAGTGATTGGCAGCGGCCTCAAGCTCGCGGTGATCGGCGTGGTGCTCGGGTTGATCGCCGCGGCTGCCGCCACCACGCTGCTGCGCGGCCTGCTCTTCAATACCAGTGCGACCGATCCGGTGGTGTATGCGTCGTTATCGGCGTTGCTGCTGGCGACGGCCGCAGTGGCATGCTATGTTCCGGCTAGGCACGCCATGCGCGTCGATCCCATGACCGCCTTACGAAGTGAATAGCGCTTTCCATTTCCTGACTGCCTGACGGCCCGACGGCCCGACGGCCCGACTGCCTGACTGCCTGACTGCCTGACTGCCTGACTGCCTGACATGATCAAACTCAACAGCATCGAAAAATCCTACCGGCATGGTCTGTCGCAGACTTTCGTCCTTCGCCGCGTCAACGCCGAAATCAAGCAAGGCGACTTCGTGTCGATCATGGGGCCGTCGGGCGCGGGCAAGAGCACGCTGCTGCACATCCTCGGCATGCACGACAGCGCCTGGACCGGCGAGTACTGGCTGTTCGACGATCCAATTCACCAGCTCTCGGCCAAGGACCGGATGCGGGTCCAGAAGCAGCACATCGGCTTCGTCTTCCAGAGCTATCACCTGCTCGATAACCTGACGGTCTCCGAGAACATCGACCTGCCGCTGTCGTATCGCGACGTCAAGAAGGCCGAGCGCGAAGGCATGGTGGCCGACATCCTGGATCGCTTCAACATCGTCGGCAAGAAGGATCTGTTTCCCAATCAGCTCTCGGGCGGACAGCAGCAGCTGGTCGCGATCGCGCGGGCAGTGGTTGCCAAGCCGACGTTGATTCTCGCGGACGAGCCGACCGGCAATCTCCATTCCGATCAAGGCAAGGAGATCATGGAGCTGTTCCGCAAGCTGAACGAGGGCGGCACCACCATCGTCCAGGTCACGCACTCGAAGGAGAACGCCTCTTACGGCAAGCGGGTGATCAACCTGAAGGACGGTTGGATCGTCGATGAGAACTGATGCGCCGCCACGGATCCTGATCGCCGACGATCAGGCCGACGTGATCGAGGCGCTGCGGCTGTTGCTGAAGCCGGAAGGCTTCATCATCGACACCGCGGCATCGCCACAACAGTTGCTGCGCGGGCTCGAGCTCAAGGACTACGACGTGGTCCTGATGGATCTCAACTACACGCGCGACACCACGTCGGGCGAGGAAGGCCTCGACCTCCTGCAGCGGATTCACACCGCCGACGAATCCCTGCCGGTGGTGGTGCTGACGGCGTGGGGATCGGTCAACCTCGCAGTGGAGGCGATGCGCCGCGGCGCGCGCGACTTCGTGCAGAAGCCGTGGGAGAACGAGCGACTGCTGTCGATCGTGCGCACCCAGACCGAGCTCGGCCGCGCGATTCGCCGGGGCCGCCAGCTCGAAGCCGCGAACCAGGCGCTGCAGGCGGACGGCCGATCGCCGATCCTCGCGGAATCGGCCGCGATGCGGCCGGTGCTCGAAATGATCGCGCGGGTCGGCCCGGCCGATGCCAACGTGCTGATCACCGGCGAGAACGGCACCGGCAAGAGCCTGGTCGCGCAGGCGCTGCACGCGGTGTCGCCTCGCGCCGGCCGGCCGATGGTCACGGTCAACGCCGGCGGCATGGCCGAGGGCGTGTTTGAATCCGAATTGTTCGGCCACCTCAAGGGCGCGTTCACCGACGCGAAGACCGATCGGGTCGGCCGTTTCGAACTGGCCGACGGCAGCACGCTGTTCCTCGACGAGATTGCCAACGTGCCGATGACGCAACAGCAGAAGCTGCTGCGCGTGATCGAGACCGGCGAATTCGAGCGTCTCGGGTCGTCGAAGACCCGCAAGGTCAGCGTCCGCTTGATCTCCGCCACCAATGCGGACCTCAACGCCGAGGTTGAAGCCGGCCGCTTCAGGAAGGACCTCTATTTCCGGTTGAACACGATTGAGATCCACCTGCCGCCGCTGCGCGACCGCCGCGACGACATCCCGCTGCTCGCGAAGCACTTCCTTCGCCAGCACGCGCAGCGGTATCGCAAGCCGCTCAGCGGATTCGATCCCGCGGCGATGCAGACCCTGATGGATCATCGCTGGCCGGGCAACGTGCGCGAGCTGGACCATTCCGTCGAGCGCGCCGTGCTGATGTCGCAGGGTCCGACCATCCGCGGCGGGGACCTGGGACTGCGCGTCGACGGCGGCTCGACGGCGCGGCTCGAAGACATGAGCCTTGAAGAAGTCGAAGCGTTCCTGATCAAGAAGGCGATGGCCCGCTTCGGCAACGTCAGCCACGCGGCCCGCGCCCTCGGCCTGTCGCGATCGGCGCTGTACCGGCGCCTGGAGAGGTACAAATTGTGAGGTCGCTAAGGTGGGGTCAGGCTCCGAGAATTAGCGAAATACTAACGCAGCGGTCTGGCCCCAACTTAGCGAAACGCTAATTTTCGCGGCCTGACCCCAACTTAGCAATGTGGCGAAGCCTACGGCTGGATCAGCAGGTCTTCCTGCTCGCGATTGGCGCCGGGGTTCCCGGCGCGGTCACCGCGCTGTGGATTCTCTGGACCGAGCCATACACGCCGAAGGTCCAGTGGACCCTCTCGGTGATCATCCTGAGCACGCTGTTCGGGCTGGCCGCCTCGGTTCGCACCCGCGTCGTCGTCCCGCTGCAAACCCTGGCGAACCTCCTCGCGGCCTTGCGCGAAGACGACTTCTCGATTCGCGGCCGCACCGCGAATCCCGACGATCCGCTCGGCGCCGCCTTGCTCGAAATCAACGCGCTTGCGGAAACGCTGCACGAGCAGCGGCTCGGCGCGGTTGAGGCGACGGCGCTGCTCCGCACCGTCATGGAACAGATCGACGTCGCGGTGTTCGCGTTCGATCCGCAACACCATTTGCGTATCGTCAATCGCACCGGCGAGCGGCTGATGGGCAAGAGCATGGAACACATGCTGGGCCGTACAGCGGAAGAACTCTCCCTCAGCGAATGGTTCGGCGCCGCGCCTCGCGTCGTCGACATCACTCCCGCAGGCGGCGGACCGGGTCGATGGGAGGTTCGGCGGACCACGTTTCGTCTCGGTGGCCGGCCGCACGATTTGCTGGTGCTGTCGGACGTCAGCCGTCCGCTGCGCGAACAGGAACGCCAGGCGTGGCAGCGGCTGATTCGCGTCATCGGGCATGAGCTCGGCAACTCGCTCGGGCCAATCAAGTCGATCGCCGGGTCGCTCGAGAATCTTCTCAATCGCAACCCCCCGCCCGACGATTGGCGCGAAGACATGCAGCGCGGGTTGCAGGTGATCGCCTCGCGCACGGATTCGCTCAGCCGGTTCACGGGATCGTCGGCGCGACTGGCGCGGCTGCCCGCGCCGAAGCTGGCGCCGGTGGTCCTGAAACCACTGGTGCAGCGCGTCGTTGCATTCGACGCGCGCGTGCCGATTCACGTCAAGGGCGGGCCGGACGTTACGATCGACGCGGATGCCGATCAGCTGGAGCAGTTGTTGATCAACCTGCTGCGCAACGCCGCGGACGCGTGTCTCGAGGTTGGCGGCGGCACGGCCAGCGTCAGCTGGCGGAAGACGCGCGCCGGACTGGAAATCGCCGTCGATGACGAAGGCCCCGGCCTGTCGAACACATCGAACCTGTTCGTACCGTTCTTCACCACGAAGCCTGGCGGATCAGGCATCGGCCTGGTGTTGTGCCGGCAGATCGCAGAAGCTCATGGCGGTTCGCTGACGTTGGAGAATCGCAAAGACACCCGCGGATGCAGAGCAAGGCTCGCATTACCGTCGTAGGTCCGGGCTGAAGCCGAACACCGCCCGCGGCGAGTGACATAACCGCGAACACCGTGAACAGCGGCGCCGCTGCCAGCCGCCTGACCGCACCGCATGCCTCACTAACACCGGCGGTAGCGTACCATTTAGAAACGTGTCAAAACGCGTCTCGCTGGTCGTCCCTGCCTACAACGAATCAAGCCTGCTCCCGCGGCTACTCGACAGCGTCGACCTCGCACGTCAGCGCTTCACCGGCGGCGCGGGAGCAATCGAAGTGATCGTCGCCGACAACGGGTCGACCGATGGGACGGCGGCGATCGCCGCGGCCCGTGGATGCCGCGTCGCGAGCGTTACCACGCGGATGATCGGCGCGGCTCGCAACGGCGGCGCTGCGCTCGCTACCGCGCCGATCGTCTGCTTCGTTGATGCGGACATGCAGGTCCATCCCAACAGCTTCAACGCGATCGAGAACGCGCTTGCCGATCCGCACGTCGTCGGCGGCGCCAGCCGCATCACGATGGAGCGATGGTCCCTCGGCATCGCGTATGCCTATGCGTCGCTGGTGCCGCTGGCCTGGGCGACAGGTTTTGACACCGGCGTGGTGTTCTGCCGCCGCGCGGACTTCGAGGCAATTGGCGGATATGCCGAGGACCGGCATTTCGCCGAGGACGTCGACTTCCTGGTCAGGCTCCGACGAGTTGGCCGCACACGCGGTGCGCGGCTCACGCGCTTGCGCGGCGTCAAGGCCATCGCATCAGCCCGGAAATTCGATCGCTACGGCGACTGGCATTACGTCTGGATGATGCCGCGGCTGGTGCTGGGTACGTTCAGCGCCAGAGCCAGTAATCACCCGATCGCTCGTCGATACTGGTACGACGATCGCTGATTAAAGTTTCTTCGCGACCTTGGCAATGACCAACGGACGCGTAAGATCGCGGAGCGCAAGCGAGCCATGCCACGCCACGCCGCGCTTTCGGCGAGCCAGTCTCGAGAATCGACGCCATCACCGAGTCCACCGTCGCCGCTTTCGTCGTCTTTGCCATGGTGCTATATTGGTACCAAGGTATTTATGTCACGACGACCGTCCAGCCCCGTCATCGTCGAGCGTGTCCAGACCGGCGTGCGCCTGGAGAAACGCATGCTCAAGGTACTGAAGGCGCTGGCCGACTCGCTCGACCTCACGCTCGGCGATTTGTTGGAGGGCATCGTGCTGCACGCCTTCGAAGGCAAGGCGCCTTTTTCGACAACGACGCGTGCGAAAGTCGCCGAGCTGCGCAAGATCTTCGGCCTGACGCTGACGGCGTCGGACGCGCATCACCTGAAGGAGAAGCCCGCACGTGCCAGAGCTGCTCGATCGGTTCGTTGATACCACCCTGCCCGCCGACCAGTTCCACCACCGGCAGCACGTGCAGGTGGCGTGGCTGTTCGTCCGCAATCACGGCATGCCCGCCGCCCTCGCGGAGTTCTCAGCCGCGATTAAGCGATTCGCCGACGCCAAAGGCGCAACCGGCCTCTACCACGAGACCATCACCTGGGCGTTTTTGCTGCTGATTGCTGATCGCCAGGCACGCACGCCGGCCGACACCTGGGAGGAATTCGAAGCCGCCAACGCTGATCTGCTGACGTGGAAACCGTCAATCCTGAACCGCTATTATTCCAGGGAGCTACTGGCGTCCGAGCTTGCGAAGCGAACGTTCCTGATGCCCGACTTGCCAGCCGTCGCTACGTCATCCTAAGACTTTGGCGCCTTCAGAATCTCATCGACGATGAATACGTCGGTGAGCAGCGCGCGGACGTGGATCGACGCGTTGATGTTGTCGATCATCTGCGAGCTGATGCCGGGCTGTGCCAGCACCAATCGCAATGCTGCCTGCGTGGTGCCCGCGTCGGCCTCGAGGGTCTTGAGAAACCCATCGAGCGCCTCTTTCGGGCCCACGCCCAGCGCGGCCGCGCATTCGCGATAGGCCTGCGCGAGCCCGGTCAGCGCCGTCTCGAATCGCTGGAGATGATCGCGGAGCTGCCCGCTGTTCGCCGCGCCGTGGTCCGTCGGCAGACCTTGCGCGGCGTACGCCAGCATCATTTCGTAACCACCCTCGATCGCGTCGGCACGACGGGAAAGTTCTTCGCGGGCCGCCTCAGGCGACATTCTTCCAACGATCCGGGTCGTGGTGCTCGAGGTATTCGCGGCGCGAGATCTTGCCAAACAGCATCGCCTTGGTGATCCACAGCTTCTCCGGCCGCAGCGCGAAATAGATATGCGCGATGACCAGGCCGACGAAGCCGACGCCCATCAACCCGTGCGTAACGTAGGTCAATCCCCACGTGACATCCGAGAACACGTATGGATTACGGTCGACCAGGCCGTTGCGGATGCGCCACATCATCATGATGCCGCTGCCGATCACCAGCAGGCCCGCCACCATCACCGCGAGGTGATACAGACGATTGCCCAGGGGATACTTGCCCGGCTTCGGCGCATTGGCAGGCACTTCCTTGCCCAGGTCACGTGCCATCTCGGTCTTGAATTCCGAGATGTCTTTCGGGCCGACCCAGATCGACCAGAAGTCGAGCACGAACGTGGCGTGGAAGATGTGGAAGATCACCGAGGCGGTCAGCAGGATGCCCGCGATCCAGTGCCACTGTACCCAGGCGAACTTGACGCCGACGATCGGCAGGAAGCCGGTGAGCAGCAGCGTCAGCATCGCCATGGCCATCACCCAATGGAAGGCGCGCGCCACGAACCCGTGACGCGTGATGTGCGACGGCAGGCCGGCGCGCTCCCGTTCCATTCGATCGACATCTTCCGAGGGCCGCTTGTGGTGCGGCGAGAACAGCATGTAGCCGCCATGCGCCAGCAGGAACAACAAGCCCCCGACAAGCGACGCCCAAAACAGGCTCCACGAGATGTGAGTGAAGATCGACTCACCCCATGGGCTGCGGGCCGTCGTCAGGAAGTCCATTCAGCGTCTCCACGGATTGCTCGCTTCACGAGCGCTTTCATGAGTGGAATCTTGTAGGCGTTGTGCAGTAGCGGCGCGGCACCCTCAACGGCCATGTCCGCGGCCTGGTCGGCAGTCGCCTTGTCGCGCGACTTGCCCCGCAGGAACGCTTCCACGGCCCCGAGACGATACGGCGTGGCCGACACGCCGTTCACGACCATGCGCGCGTCACCAATCGACGAGCCGGACATGGCAAACGACGCCGCGATGTTGACCAAGGCGAAGTCCCACACCTGGCGATCGCGCACCTTCTCGAAGTAATGCGCCTTGCCGGCGAACGTATTCGGGATGCGAATCGCGGTGAGGAGATCACCGGGCTGCAGCGACGTCAGCCTGGTGATGTCGATGCCGGGACCGATGAAGAACTCCTCGGCCGAGACGACGCGCTCGTTATCGCCGTTCTTGATCACGAACTGCGCGTCGAGCGCGACCAGCGCCGGCGCGGTGTCCGACGGGTTGACCGCGACGCAGCGGTCGGCGTTGAACAGCGCGTGCTCGCGGTTGATCGACTGCGGTGCATCGGCGTAGCAGACGTTGCCGCCGGCGCGATAGCACGGCCAGCCGGCGCGGTAATACCAGCAGCGCGCATCCTGCGCAACGTTGCCGCCGAGCGTGGCCTGATGGCGAATCTGCGGCGAGGCGACGATCAACGCCGAGGCCGCGAGCATCGGGAATCGCTCCTTGACCATCGCATCATTCGCGATGGTGGTCAGCGTCGTCATGGCGCCGATCTCGACGCCGCCGCCGGCGTCCTTGATCCCGCGCAGCTCGTTGACCATGCCGAGATCGACGACGACCTTTGGCTTCTTGATGCGGTCCTTGAGCCAGTCGAAGGTGTCCATTCCGCCGGCCATCACCCAGGCGTCGGCGCCGTGGCGGTTGAGCACGCCGAGCGCGTCACTGACGCTGGCGGGCTGGAAGAGCTCGAATGCCGGCATTACATCGCGAATCGGTGGCATTGTCGTTGTCCTCTTAGATAAACGCCTGGAGCGGGTTTGGCATCATCGGCTTACGGCCGTTCGCCAACGCTGCGGCAATGTGTTCCGGCTGCACCGGTGTGCGCCGGATGATGTCGTCACCGACCGCGTCGGCGAGCGCTGCGAGCACGGCGCCTGCTGCCGCGACCGTCGAGGGCTCACCGATGCCCTTGGCGCCGACCGGGTTGGTCGGATCCGGCAGGCCGACGGCGCCCCACTTGGCATTGAACGGCACGTCGAGAATCGACGGCGGTTTGTTGTTGTGCATCCGATGCGAGAGGCCGGCCCCGTAGTGCGGGTCATACACCAGCTTCTGGCTGCGGATGTGCCCGATGCCCTGCAGGCTGCCGCCGTTGATTTGGGCGCCGAGCGAGTTCGGGTGAATCACCGTTCCAACGTCGGCGACGCCGACGAAATCGATGATCGTCCACACGCCGGTCTCGACGTCGACTTCGACTTCGGCAAATGCCGACATGAAGCCATAGGTCTGTCCGTCGCGCGGCAGGTTGTCGCGCGCGACGCCCATCAGCCCACGGCCTTTGTGCGCCGCGGCCGCGGCCTTGGTCATCGCGTTGATTTCCTTCGGCGTCTCCGTCCCGTCATAGATACCACCAAGCGTGATCGCCGCTTCCGCGGCCTGCGCCCAGGTCATCACCAGGCCACCGCCCTTGCGGATCACACCTTGTGCGCCGGTGTCGTAGCCGTCCGGCGAGCCGCCCTTTGTCTTGGCCGCAACTTCCTGCAGCTTCTTCTTGAGATCCATGCCGGTCGCGTAGTTCGCGCGGGTGTGCGCGTAGGTCGTCTGGCTGCCGGCCTGGATCGACGACCATGGCAGGCCCTTCGAGGTGTTGCCCCAGACCACTTCGCAGTTTTCCCACGGCACGTTCGCCACTTCGGCGATGACACGCGCAGTGTCGATCACGGAGTGAGTGCCGAGGTTGCCGATGCCCTGGTGAATTTCGAGCTTGCCGTCAGGACGCAGGATGCACAAACCGTCGACGCCGATCGATCCGGCGGTGTATGCGCCCGTGCCGCAGCCAATGCCGCGCACCTTGCTGCCGGTGCGCTTGCCGCTGTTCGGCTTGCGCGCTTCCCATCCGAATAACTCCGCGCCCTGGTCAAGGCATTCCTTGACGAAGCAGCTCGTCAGCTTGCTGCGCGGACGTCCCGGGGGTGTATCAGGCGGCACCAGGCCGAATTGCGCCTGGCCTTCGGGCGCGTTCAATCGACGAATCGCGACCTGGTCGATACCGAGTTTCTTCGCGGCTTCGTGGACGAGCGGCTCGAACCAGACCGACGCCTGCAACCCCCCCGGCGCGCGCTGCGATACGCCAGGAGGCGTATTGGTCGCCACCGAGAGTCCGCGGAAACGCATGTTCGGCGCCTGGAACAACAGCGAACCAAGGTTCGCGGTCGTCGAGTGATCGCCTTGTCGGCGATACGGGCCGGCGGCTTCGACAATGAAGGTGTCGATCGCGGTGACGCGGCCGTCCTTCTTGAAACCCATCTTGATCCAGCCCTGGTAACCGGGGCGGACACGGCCGATGTAGGTTTCTTCGGCGCGCGAGATGCGCATCATCACGGGACGGCCATTCAACTTCTTCGACATCAGCGCCGGGATCGCCATCGACTGCGCGCCGGGAATTTTGCTGCCGAAGCCACCGCCCGTGTACTCACTGATCAACACCAGCTCGTCGGGCTTGATGCCGACCCAGCCTGCCACGGATGCAACGGTGCGCGCCAGGCTCTGCGTCGACACGTGCATGTAGCACTTGCCGTTCTGCCAGTAGGCCATCGCGGACCGCGTTTCGAGCGGCTGGTGCGGTGTGGTCTGCTGATACATGTCGCGCTCGACGATCAGATCGGCTTCCTTGAAGCCCTTCTCGATGTCGCCGAACGACGAGGTCTCCGTGTGCTCCGCGTCGTGCGGAAACTTGCCCGATGCGAGCGTGGCCATGTTGGCGTCGGTCCACTTGACCGTCTTCATGCTCGGCCCGACGAATACGTTGCCCTGCGTGCGGCCGTTGGGCGATCCCGGCCGCAAGCCTTCGAGCGGATCGATCACGAACGGCAGCGGCTCGAAGTCGACGACGATCTTTTCGATCGCCTCCGCTGCAAGCTCTTCGCTCTCGGCCGCGAGGGCGAGAATCGGCTCGCCTTCGTAGACCGGTTCATCCGTCAGCGCGAATTCAGGCGGCATCGGTGGCGGGGCGGGTGCGGCGGCCGGCGCGGCGGCCGCAGGTACCGGCGGCGTCGTACCTGCTGCAGGAGCCGGCGCCGCGGGTGCGCCACTCGCGGCAGGAGTCGCCGCTTGCGGCGGCGGCGTGCCGGCGGGCACGCCTTGATTGGATCCGGGCGCGGCGGCCGGCCGGGCGGGCGCAGCGGCGCCTGCAGGAGGCGGTCCCGGAGGCGGCGGCGGCGCCGGCAGATCCTTCGCGGTCAGAATGCCGTGCACGCCCGCCATGGCCAGCGCGGCGGACGCATCGATGCTGCGGATCCTCGCGTGCGGACGCGGACTCGGCATCAGCTTGATAAACACCATGCCTTCGGCACGGAAGTCTTCGGCGTACTTCGCCTGGCCCGTGACCTTGGCGACCAGATCCTGCGTGACGTAGTTGTGGCCGAGGAGGCGAAACTCCATTTTCTTAGGCGGCTCGATGGGCTTCGACGGCACGACGGGTTTGTCTTGCTCCATGACTAGGCCCCCCTCGAGAGGTCGGCTGCATGCATCATGCAATCGAGAATCTTGTTGTAATCGGCGCAGCGGCACAGGTTGCCGGAGATGCCGTGCGCGAGTTGTTCGCGCGTCGGGCTGGGATTGGTCTTGAGAAAGCCGACGGTGGCCATCACGAAGCCAGGCATGCAGAACGCGCACTGGAAGCCCTGGCCCTCGACGACTGCCTGCTGCACCGGGTGCAGCGTGCCATCGGGCTTGGCGAGACCTTCGATGCTGACAATCTTCTTGCCGCGCACGCTATGCGTCAGTGTCGAGCACGAATAGCGCGGCACATCGTCCACGAGCACGGTGCACGCGCCACATTCCGCGCGATCGCAGCCGAGCTTCGTGCCGGTCAGGCCGAGCTTGTAGCGCAGGGTCATGGCCAGCGTCTCGTTCTTCAGCACGTCGACACGGCGCTGCTGGCCGTTGATGTCGAGCGTGATGAGACGTTCGACCGCGCCCGCCATGCCGTCGTTCTGTCCGGCAATGGTGGTCCGGAAGAGGTAAGCCGACGCGGAAACCGTTGCGCCTGCGGCGATCACGCCCTTGATGAAATTACGTCGCGAATGTCCCGGCGGTACAACCGGAGCATCCGACATGCTCTCTTGACTCATAGAGCCCTTCCCCCAATGTAGGTGCTGCCAGAATTCTTCTCGGCGTGCGCATAATAACACCACTCGCCACGCCCTAATACGTTGTAACTGGTCGGATTTCAGTCCTACACCACTGTTTTAACCCGCAACTCCGCCGCGCGCATCAGGCGATCGCGGATGGCGCGGGCCAGCCCGTCGCTACCGATGGAGCTGGCGAAGATGACGGCCACGCCAGTGGCATCGATGGTCCGCAGGGCAGCAAACAGGTCCCGGCCGGCGCGCTCGATATCCGCCCGGCTTCCATAGGGTTGCACCTCTATCTTCCCCGCCGCGGCCGATGCCGCAATCAATGGCGCCAATGCCCTTAGGTCCTCCTCGGGAGCGAGAATGCCGACCCGTTCTCCCCGGGCCACCGCGGTCCGGGCATCCGCCGCAATGCGCTCGACGATGCGCGCGGGCGGACCTTCGAACAGGGTCAGGGATGCGCGGGGCGCGTAGTGGCGCGTGAGTTGGCCGGGCGCCGATTGCGGTTGATTGGGACTCGCGTCTGCTGCCTGCGACACCACCTCGGGCACGAGTGACTGCACCTGTTCGAGGGTAATCCCCCCCGGACGGCGTAAGACAGGAGGGTCGACCGAGAAGTCGACGATCGTAGATTCGAGGCCGATGTCCGTCGGCCCCGCGTCAAGGATGAGGTCGACGCGGCCCTCGAGGTCCTCGATAACGTGCGCCGCTGTGGTCGGGCTCGGGCGTGAAAACCGGTTCGCGCTCGGCGCGGCGATCGGAATGCCCGACATTTCCATTAGCGCGCGCGCCACGCGATGCGATGGGACACGCACGGCGACATTGGGCAGGCCCGCGGTGACGAGGTCGGGCACGTCGGTTTTCTTCTTCAGGATCAGCGTCAGCGGTCCCGCCCAGAAGGACAGCGCGAGTTTCCGCGCGCCCGCAGGCATGCCGGCCGCGAGCTGGCTGACCAGGCCGATGTGGGCGATATGCACGATCAACGGATCGGTGGCCGGCCGCTCCTTCGCGTCAAAAATCTTCTGCACGGCCGCGGGATCGAGCGCATGCGCGCCAAGGCCGTACACGGTCTCGGTGGGAAAGGCGACCAGCTTGCCGTCGCGCAGCGCCTGCGCCGCTTCTTCGATAGCCGCGGGATCGGGGCGTTGGCGATCGACGGTCAGAATGCGAGTCGTGGTCACGGTGAGGTCCTGCGGTCTTGATGCCTCGAGGTCTTGCGGTCCCGAGCTGCTTGGCCCGCAAGGCCCAGGACGTCGGTGCCGATCAGCAACTGGATCACACGACTGTAACTCTGGATGCCCTCTTCGACGCCTTGCGATTTAAGCATCTGATCGTAGGTCGACCATGCCGCGCGCTCGACGGGCCGCACCAGCGACTTGAGCCGTTCGCGAATCGCCTCCTGGTCCGCGCGCGGGCCGGCCTCGAGTTTCTGTAACACCACGCGCTGCGTGACCGGCTGCAATTGGCTCGACGCTTCGGACACCAGGTCGAGCCACACGCTGTATTCCGCCGCCGGCCCGGCGCGCAGGGCCGCCAGCAGCCCGACGAAACTCGCATCGGACTCGGGCGCGTAACCGGACAGGTGCGCCCATTCGTGCGCCAGTACGGCGGGCCGTTCCGGCCCGGTCAGGTCCGGATTCAGCAGTGTCTCGAGGAAAAACGGGCCGAGTTGACCGCTGACGCCCGAGGCGCGATAGAAGGGCGTGAATAACGAACGCTTCGGCATCGCGACGATCGTCGCGCGCGGCCGTCCGAGCTCGCGCTCCACCTGGTGCAACGCATCGATCAATCGCTGCGGCGCATCCGTGATCGCGGGAAAGCCGGCGGCGTGCGCGGCGGTGTAGGTCTTGTTGGCGCGATCAACGGCATGCTCCGCCAGCGCGCGTACCGCGTCGGGCGTGATACGCGATGCATCGAAGGCAAGTTGTGATTCCAGCGGAGGCCGGGCATAGTTCAGTCCCCACGAGCCCAGGAACCAGAGATAGATGACGGCGAAGAGCGTCAACGTTGCTGCCACGCCGCGGGCCAGCGATCGCATCGCCTGCTTCTTGCGCGCGAGGCGAATTGACCAGATCCAAATCGCGATCGCGATCAGCGCAAAGGCGATGATCGCCACATCGAACAACGCGATCGGCGCATGATTGGATAGCGCCGTGAGATTTGACTGGAGAATCGGATAGAGCGACTTTGCGTACCAACGCTCGACTGATGCAGCGGCGGGCGGGGCCAAGGCGACCGCGATCACCGCGAGAACCAGGGCGACTCGTATAACTAGCGATGCTTTTTTCACGCGTTCTGCGTGATCTTAAACCGGGTGCGGCGGGACTGCCCGCCGCGCGGGTGCGCTGTTAAGCCGTGGTGTCGCGATCGAACGCGCCAGCGGCCCGGCCCGTTGAGTGCGGCGCGGAATTCACTGTTCAACGGACGCGATCTGTCAGCGCGCTGTGCATAAGCTGTCGGATGCTTCCCCCGCAGCCCAACCCCGAGTCATTCATCCCGGTAGTTGCCCTCTCTCGGCAACCGCGCGTCCTGGTGGTGCGAGATGACCGGTCAGTCGTGAAGGACGATGCTCAACAGCGAACTGTTGACCTTCAGTCGGCCGTTGTAATCGATGAACCCGAGCTTGCGGAACTTGTTCATGAAGAAGTTGACGCGCGATCGCGTCGAACCGATCATCTCCGCCAGCGTCTCCTGGGATAACCGCGGCAGCACACCGGCCGGGGAATCGTCGCGGCCGTACCGTGCCAGCAGCAGCAAGGTTCGCGCAAGCCGCTTCTCACTCGAATTGAACAGTTGATCGATCAGGTCCTCCTCGACGCGGATGCTGCGCGCGAGGACATGGTGGATGAAGTTGTCGGAAAAGTCCTGCTCCTGGTGCAGCATCTGAACCATTTCCCCCTTGGGGATCCGGTAGACCGTCGTGGGTACCATCGCGGTCGCCGTTCCCATGCGCACCGGTTGCCCCGTGAGGCATCCCTCGCCGAAGAAATCGCCCGCACCGAGGATCGCCACCACCGCTTCCTTGCCGGTGTCGGAGATGACCGACAACTTGACGCCGCCACGCTGGATGTAGAACACGTCGTCCGCAGGGGACCCTTGGGAGAAGGCCACAGCGTTGCGCGACAGGTGTTCCTTCGCCCGCTTGCGACCGCCCGAGAGCAGGTACGTCTCGAGATCGAACGGCACAGGCGACGTGATGGTTTTGGTGGGTTTTGTCCGCCGAGGTTTCGCCGGCACGGCGACATCATGCCACGAAGTGACTAGGGGTTTGCACGAGTCGTTAGGGGTTCGGAGGTGGGGGGTTGGTCGGGATGCCGAGATTCGAACTCGGGACCTCCTGCACCCCAA
>Ga0136611_10000360_pt1 | contig 29311 bp, 28 predicted proteins | sample AntDrymUQ2232306_2_FD_106645 | JGI IMG/M metagenome (GOLD analysis project Ga0136611, IMG submission 106645) | Polar desert sand microbial communities from Dry Valleys, Antarctica - metaG UQ223 (23.06) | ecosystem: Environmental > Terrestrial > Soil > Desert | place: Antarctica: Dry Valley...
ACGGCTTGCTCATGCACCTACACCAGTCACGCTCCGTTCCACGGTTTTGAAACTAGCTCTTAGTAGTGCGGGTAGTGAGAGCGTGGGTACTCGCAGGAACGGAACGCCTCGATCTAGGGCAATAATGATGCCCACCAGGCACGCTTGGACAAGGGTGAAGAGCCCAGCCGCGCCGAGGAATGCTGCAAGATCCGCGAGCTGGGCAAGCTCGGCCGGCGACGCCTCTGTTATCGAGCGCGCCCACACGCCGGCAACATGCGTTGCCAGCGTGGCCTGGGACATATTGAATAGCCACTCAACCAGGATGCGCGGACGGTGGCGTCGCACCCAGAGATCCGGCGCCATTGAAAGCGCTACGAGGATCGTCAGAAGCTCCGCCGGCAGCACGAGAGCGCCGGCGAGGATGAAGACGTTATTCAGACGATACGTCGCGCCGTCCGCAGCTGCCCGGATGGGGAACACATTAGCGATGGCCGCGCTGGACGTGAGAAGCAGCAGCGCCAACCATTGGGTGATGGTGACACTAAACGTCAACAGGCTGAAACCCGTGGCAAGCAGGGCGGCGATGACCACGGTGGCCACCCACCCCATCACAACTGGCTTCGCCTTACCCATCAGCGTACTCTGTCAATGCCTACAGGGCTCTCGAGGGTAGAGTACCCTGCGAGAGCCCCGCTGTGAACATAATCACCTGAACGTCGCCACCGCCTGGCGCATTAGGAGAAATCCAGGTTACTCGCCGGTGAACATCTCATAGGTCGCGTTGTCGAACGCAGCTAAGTCCCAGTACGCGCTGTCCCAGTACGCGCTGTCCCAGTACGCGCTGTCCCAGTACGCGCTGTCCCAGTACGCGCTTGTGGTAGTAGTGGTGCCGGCGAGCGAAGAAAGCTTCTCGGCAACAGTGTTGTTGTACTGCAGTCCCTGGTTAGCCTGGCCGATGTTGCCGAGCGCGGCGCGCGCGAGAAGCGCCACCGGATCGACTACGCCCGCAGAGCCAACCTGGCCAGGATAGGGCTTCATCGTTTCCGTGAGTAGCCACTTGGCCTGGTTAGGGGTCACATTAGGGAAGCGTTCGAACAGCAGCGCGAGCACCCCCGCCACCACCGGCGCCGCCATGGACGTGCCACTAAGGCGGATATAGTCGGTACCGACGCGGCGCTCCGGGAACTGCCCCGCCAGCGTGCAACTGCTGCTCGCGAGGGCCGATACGATCTTCCGCCCGGGGGCAACGATCTCGGGCTTAGCATGTTGGTCCACCGTGGCACCGCGGCTGCTGAAGGGTGCCAGACTGTCATTCGCCGTGACAGTGTCGTCGGCGTTATCCAGCGCGCCGACCGTTATGCAGAATGGGTCATTGGCAGGCGCAAATTGCACGGCGTTGGCGACGGCGCCGCGATTTCCCGCAGCTACCACGCACGTCACGCCAGTCATCATGAGCGTTTCGACCGCGGCGCAAATGGGGTTGGTCTTGTAGCTCGACGGCACGGCGCCGTTGAGGGAGAGGTTGACGATCTTGATGTTATGGGCCGCCTTGTTCTTGTGCACCCACTGGAGACCAGCGATCAGGTCCGCCTCGCGACAGAAGCCCTCGTTGTCCGCGATCTGGACGGAAAGCACGCTTGCGTTTGGCGCGACGCCCTTGTACCGGCCAAGTGAATCATCGCCGTTGATGATGCCGATGACGTGCGAGCCGTGACCGTTCTTGTCGTTCGCACCGGTGGCGCGCGCGTTGATGACGACCTTCGTGAGATTGTGCATATCCGGGTGGTTCTCACGGACACCGCTGTCCAACACCGCCACCTTGACGCCCTGACCGGTGGCCGGCGTCGAACCGTTCCATACCGCGGGAACGTTGATCGTCTGAAGATGGGTTGTCAGCAGGTTGGCAGTGGGGATCGCCAACAAATGGCACTTACTGTTGGGCGAAATGAAGGCGACGTTGGGGTTCCTGGCCAGGTTCCAGACGTTCTTCTGCTTGATGTCCATCGCGAAGCACCTGATGAATTCGTCGAAGTCATACGTGATCTTCCCACCGTGCGCATTGGCGATCTCAGCGTTCTTGGCTGCGCCCTTGCCTTTCAAGCGCTTTTGGACGATGACACTGACCACCTTTTCCGGCTCCAGCTGGGCGCCCGCCTGCAAGATCTGATGGATGCGCAGGCTACAGTCAAGCACTGTCTTCTTGATTGGCGCTGCAGCAGAGGCGACGGTAGGCAGGACGGCGGTGACTCCTGCGGTTGCGAGGAGCACGCTGGTGGGTGCCACGCGGTGCAGGAACCAGTTACGACGGGTGAGGCTCATTGACTTCTCCAAAATACCCTGGGCGGTACTGGCGTGGCTCAGAACATCTGAGCGCGGTGTGGACGCCGGTCCGCTGGTCTGTTGCCCAGTCTAGGGCTGCCGCAGAGGGCGGGATACCAAGCAGTCCACGCTCTTTGAGAGGTATTTCACACCGCCGCATACGGGTTTTCCCTACCTTTTCCAGGCGAAGGCGGGTCACTCATATCGGAATGTAGGCCGCTGGCGTTGCTAGAAGTGATGCTGCGAGTCCTACTGATTAATAGCGAGCCACTCACGCGCCATTACCTGAAGGCACGGTTGTCGAGTGGGTCAGGCAGCGACGTGACCGTGCTTGGCCAGGCCGCCGACTACGCGACGGCATTGCCGCTCGTCCGCCGGCTACGGCCCGATGTGGTCCTGGCCGAGCTTACGTCACCGGACGGCACGGGCTTGGAGATTGCGCAGCGTCTAAGCGTTGACTGCCCGAACGCGCGGACCATCGTCGTCACGGGCCGGGTCACGCCGTACCTTGACGCACTAGCACGCTCGTGCGGCGCGGCCGGCGTTATCGCGCGCTCAGAGGTTTGTGGCGCAGCGCTGCGCCGTGCGCTCGGCCGTTCGGCGCAGACAATCCCTACCCCGATGGCGCTGCCACGCGCTGCTTGAACAGGGGTAGGAAGGCGTACTACGCCTGAGCCGCAGCCTGACGGCGCCGGTCGGCGCGGCGGCGCTCAGCGCTGGCAGCGTCCTCGCGCGGGCTGCGGCGGTTCCCTTCGCGCCGGTCCACGAGCTGCTGAAGCAGGCCCAGCTCGTCTGAACTCGCCCAACGCTCTACTACCCGGCCGTCCGCGACGCGCAGGATGTCGATTCCGGTCAATCGGATGGTGCGCCCGGTAGCCGGAATGCCCTGGAAGATGCCGTTGTGCGTGCCGCGCACTGTCCAGCGTGTGACGGCGCGATCCCCCGCTTCGAATAAGTCGTCCACCACCAGCTGCAAGTCCGGAAACGCGGAACGGAACAGCTCAAGCGAGATGCGAACGTTCGCAATCCCCGGCGTACCTTCTTCCGCACCAACACCATGGTCCATCACGTCCTGCGCGAGCACTTCCTCAAGGCCGTCCAGAGTGCCTGCCGCCGTGATTTCGTATAGCCGGCGCGCCACCGCGCCGGGAGTCTGGTTCTGCATGACTTTCTTGCTTCCCTATGGGTAACTATGATTAGAGGGCAAGCTGCCCTTCCGTCTGAGTGTCGTCCAGGTACATGAGCACGGCTTTAACACGCGGATGCAGCGTAGACGTGCCGCGGTCGGCGCCCAGCTCCTGGTAGAGCAGATTGAGCTGCTTTTCTACGGTCTTGATGGCAATTACCAGCTTCTCTGCGATGGCGCCGTTGGTGTAGCCCTGCGCCACCAACGAGAGCACTTCCTTCTGGCGGGGGGTCAACCGGTCAATCGGGCCGCCGGTGCGGGCGCGCCTGGCGTTGACCAGGGTCGGGTCCAGCACCATGAAGCCGGAGGCCGCGCCCTCGATGGCGCGCTCGAGGGAGGTGACGTCGCGCACGGAGCCCTTCAGAAGATAGGACCAGCCGGAGAGCGTTTCCGGCGGAAAGGAGGAGAGCACGCGCGGCGAACTCTGATTGGACAGAAGGACAATGCCCATGGTGGGCTGCTGGCGGCGCAGCAGCATCCCCACCTGGATGCCATTGATGGTGCCGCCCAGCTCAATGTCCAGCAGCGCCACGGCCGGCCGCAGGCGAGGCGCGGCGTCCACGGCGGACTGGCCATCCGCGAAGGCACCCACCACTTCGAGCCGCTCGTGCTGGGCAAGCGCGGTGCGCAGTAGGTCCCGGAAGAGGTTTTCATCTTCAACCAGGATGACGCGCAGCTTCTCCGAAACGCCGCGTTCCTGCGCGCTCATGCCATCACCGCCGGTTGGCCGGCCAAACCCGTCGCGCATACCAGGCGCCTGAGCCCCGATACGCTTTCCGCTCACACCGCTCATACGTTTCCGCCTCTATGCCTGGCCGGCGCCTACGCGGAGCAAGGAACGAATCGCTGCTGTTTGGAACTGTTGCTTGGGCAAAAACCCTCTGGCGCCCGAAAGGCGAGCCAGCATTTCAAAGTACGTGCTGTTGTGAAGACTCATCAGTAGCACGTCTATGTCGGGGGCGAGCTCCTTGACGCGCCTTGCCACCTCAAAGCCCGTCATGACGGGCATCTCAAAGTCCACCAGTAAGAGGTCGGGCTGGAGACGCACAATCTCCGGTAGCGCCTGCTCGGCATCGGTGTAGGAGCCGGCAACGACGAAAGAACCGTCTTCCTCCAGCACGGCACGCGCCCAAGTGAGGAAGTCCGGCTGGTCGTCAATGAGGACGACTCTCGTCGCCGGCGGAGGGGTGGAGATCACTATGATTCGAATCGGTCCACCCACAGGAAGACCGATGCCGTGTGAAGTTTCGCACATGCAGGGGACGCACGCTGTGAGGGATGCCCTATCATGGCCATTCGCAGGATGAAGAGTGCATGAGCCGCTTCTTGGCCGAACGGATTGAGCGCGAAGGCGAGACCATCGTGGCGCTACGTGACTCGCAGACAGGCGCGGAGGCACTGGTGTGGCCCGCCCTGGGGAACAATTGCTTCGTGGCGCGACTGCCACATCCGAGCAAGCCAGACAGGCTGGTGGAGCTGCTCCTCGCGCCGCCGTCGTTGGAGGACCTGCGCCGCGAGCCGTCCCACTGGGGTATTCCGCTGTTGTGGCCGTTCCCAAGTCACATGCCTGGAGGTGTTTACACCTTTCAAGGCAAGGAGCATCGCTTCCAACGGCAGGGTCACGGCTTTGTGTTGCACAAGCCGTGGACGGCCGGCGCGATGCAGAGCGGCGACGACAGCGCGTTGACAACAAGCGTATTTGACTCGGCGGATCATTCGGAAACGCACGAGGAGTTTCCATTCCCCTACCGCGTGGAGGCCGAGTACGCACTGGATGGAGGGGGATTGCGCCTGACTTTGCGTGTAGTGAACACGGGCGACGGGCAGCTGCCATTTGGCTACGGAGCGCATCCGTATTTCCAACTGCCGCTTGGCCCGGCAGGGGACCGCAGCGCGTGTCGTGTACGGGTGCCGGCCGCACGGCGCTGGAATGGGCAGGCGCTGCGCGCGGTGAGCGAGGGCGTGGTGGCACCGTGGGAAGAACTGTGCCCGCGCATTGTGCCTGAGTTGGACTTACGCGCGGCGCTGCCGCTGCGTGAAAAGCTCTTTGACGGCGTGTGGACTGAATTGACGCTCCTGGGTGGTCTGGTGGAGTGTGTGGCTGAAGACCCGGCCAATGGCGTGGCGGCGGTGATGCGCGCCACGCCTAACCACACCAATGTGACCGTCTACACACCTGCGTGGGCGTCCAGCGTCTGCTTTGAGCCGTGGACCTGCCCGCCTAACGCGTTCAACCTCGCGGCGCACGGCGTGCCGGGTCACGGGCTTACGGTGTTGCAAGCAGGCGAGGAATGGGCCGGCACCATGTGGCTCAGCCTGGAGCCGCTAGGGGCGCAATGACGCGAAATGACACACAACGAAATGAGTAGTGCTGCCGTAGCGTACAACTGAACTCGTGAGCAACGCAGTGATGATCTCGGTGGCGGAGGAGGCAGCGCACTCGACCTATTCCTTCATAGAGCGCGCGGCGGAGCACGTCCAGGACGGGGTCCGGTGGCAGACATTGGACTGGCACAACCAGCCGCAGCACACGCCAGTCATCTTCACAGGCATGGGGGGCATCGGCTTCTTCCTGGCAGACTATTATCGCCTCACTGGGACCTCCGCCGCGCTGGAGCTCGCGCGTGGCGCCCTGGATTGGTGTGCCAGTCCGGCGCGAGAGCGGGAGCGCGATCCTGAGTGGGAGTGGGCGTCAAATGGCCTGATGCGTGGGCGCTCCGGCCTTGGCATGGCGTGGCTTTCGCTTCACCGCGCCTCGGGCGATGCGGCACACCTTGCGTGCGCCGCGGCTCTTGGCGATCAGTTGGCGGCCGTGCCCGTTGGACCGGTGACCGACTGGCAAGACGGCGCGGCCGGGGAGGGGCTGTTCCTGCTCCGGCTGGCTGAGGCGTCCCGAGATGAGCGATTCCTGCGCGGCGCGGAGCTGCGTGCCGCCTGGCTGGACGAGGTAGCGATCAAAAATACGGGCGGCGCGTACTGGCCGTGGCAGGTAGAACACGACGAACACGCCGGGTGGTTTGGCCTTTCCTTTGTGCCGGGTTCGTCTGGAATCGCGCACTTTCTGCTTGCACTATTCCAACGTACCCAGGACGAGCGTTGGGCGATGCTTTCGCGCGCCGCCGGCGAGACGCTGCTGCACCAGGCTGTGCCGGACAAGGGCGGACTGAACTGGCCGGACACGCTAGGCGGCTTTGAGCGTGGGGAGGAGCGGCGCTGCCAGTGGTGCCGCGGTGCATCCGGCATCGCGCTGTTTTTCACCAAGGCGCATGAGGCGCTTGGCTCAGGTGAGCGCGACTACCTTGGCACAGCCGTAGCAGCGGGCGAATGCACGTACGCTTACGGAGACGCGCGGCGTAATCCCTGCCAGTGCCACGGGCTCGCCGGCAGCGCGGAGCTGTTCCTGGAACTGCACCGGCTGACACAAGATGCGCTCTGGCTTGACCGAGCGGAGGAGTTCGCCCGGCTGATGCTGGGCTACCGTACAGAGGCGTCCGAAGGCGACCAATGGCAGTCCGACGATGCCGGCTACGCCTCGCCGGACTTCCTCTACGGCGTCTCCGGCACGGGGCACACGTTCCTGCGTCTCTGGCGGCCAGACTTACTAACCCGGCCGCTGCTCTAGGCGGTGCTTTGTTTTAGGCGCGAACGTCTATGTTGCTGCCGAGAGGCTTGAAGGTGGGTGCAACCGGCGAGGGCGGAGACGGTGGCACTGCCGGACGTGGGTGCAGAGCCTTGGCGCCAAACTCGGCGGCGTGATGCGCCTCGGCGCGTAGCGCGCGCCCCTGCGGAAACTGGTAGGAGACCGACTGAACTGGCTTCATCGCTTGCCTCGGAATGCTTGAGGGTGTTCTGGCGCGTGTGACCTGCTTTACAGTACCGCGTCCCGCGTCCCAAAGCAAGCGGGCCAACCGCTTGTACTGGTCTTGGGGCTGATTGGGGGGGCCGTTTCATGCGGAGTATCGGTTCCTCAGCGACTACACGGACTGCCTCGTCTGTTTGTGAAAGCGCACCAGATACTCTGCAAGCGACTCGACGATTGCAGCTAGTAAACGCCTCCCTTCCTCAGCGTTGGCCTCTTCGGCACCATCTGTAGTGCCGCCAGCACGGGTGAAGGCGCCGTGCTCCTGCGCATGCTCAATGGACGCCAGCGGCGCCAGCGGCGCGCGTCGCCGATCCAGCTGCACTAAATCCGGCCGCAGTGCGAGTGTGAGTGACGTCTCGATATTGCCAGCGTGGCCAGGCGAAAAGGGGGCGCGATTGCCATCTTTTTGCTCGACTGGCAAACCCCAATAGGAGAGACTGCCGAGCGCGAGGTCCAGGCCTTCGTCGTGTACCAGGGTCTGGCTTACAACGCCATTGGGATTCTGGTTGCCGCCGTGGCCATTGACCAGCACCACCTTGCGCGCGCCGTGGCGGTGGAGGCAGCGCACCAACTCGCACACGGCCTGGATATAGAGATTCCCGGTGAGCGACACCGTCCCGGCGAAGCCCAAGTGATGATGAGACACGCCGAAGTGCATCGCCGGCGCGACAATCACCGGCACTTCCCCGGCGGCGCGCTCAGCCGCGGCGCGCGAGACGTGGTTGACCACCAGCGTATCGACAAAGAGTGGTAGATGGGGACCGTGCTGCTCAATCGATCCTGTGGGCAACACTACCAGCGCGCCGGCGTCAAACGCCTCACGCGCCTCGTCTCGTGTCATCTCTTCCAAGAGCAGTTTCATGCGGAGAGGGTACGGTCCGCGCGGGGGACCCAGTTATGATGCGGTCCGTGTCCCGGCTTCAGGGTGGGGTGGGGCGAGCGCTTCGCGTAGCGCCCACCAGAGCGCGCCGAGTGAGACGGCGCCTGCGACGCCGGCGCCGGCCATGAGGGAGGTGGCAACTCGACCGTAGCTGCCGTCTATCCCAAAGATGGAGAGCAGCCAGATGGCGAGCAACGGCGCAACGCGCAACAGCGCGGCCGCCTGAGCGGCCCAGGCGGCGATCCTGGCAGCGCGTATGCTGGTGGGTCGCTTTCCTCCGCTTGCGAAGCCAGGCAGTAGGCGCAGCGCCATGCCGACGATCAGCAGCAGGACGAAGCCGGCGCCGAGCGTGTGGCGCACCACGTCCTCGGGCGGCGGCGGGAGGCGCAACGCCGGGAGGATGGACTGCAGCAGCATGAGACAGCCGGAGACTGCGAGCCAGACGAAGGCATCGGTGAGCGGACCGGCCGCAATCGCCGCCAGCTCGATTTCCCCTTGTGTGGCACGGCGTCCCGGTGGCTCTATTTTTGGCCCGAGCACGCCTACGACGGCAGTCAGCCAGAGTAAGCCGAACGCAATTAGAACGCGGCCCACTTCGAAGAGCGCGGTGGCTCCGGCAGCCGCCCCCATGGTGGCCACGCTCCCGCCGGTCTCGAGTGCCAGGCCAGCGGCGAGGAGCGCCAGCCCCCAGCGCAGCGACTCGGCTGGCGCGAGCTGCGTCCATAGGAAAAGTGGAAAGTTGCGGGCCGCGAACGCAACGGACAATGGAAGCAGCCAGCCCAACAGCGCGAGGCGTACCGTAAGCGCATCCCAAATAGGTGTGACGAGCCACGGCGCAATGCGCACTTGCGCCACGCGAGCGCCTGGGGGAAGACGCCAGAAGTCCAGCACGGCCAATGAACCCCAGGCATTGACCAACAGCGCTGCGAGGAAGCCGAGCCACGCGGCGCCAAGGAGCGGCATCACCTGCATGAGGCCGGCGCGCTGCGCAATCGGCGGCCCGTTGCGGGCTGTCTGCACCAGCATCAGGACAGCGAGCCCGCCCCCGGCGAGTGTGAGCAACCCGGACAACGCAATGGCCACGCTGGAGAGCAACACCAGCGGCACAATGCCCGTGACCGCGAAGAACGGCGCCAGCATCTGCGCCGACACACGAAGCACCACGCCGCCGCCGTAGAGGCGCAGCACCCAGGGTACGTAGTGCGCGCGCCAGAGCGGCGCGCCTCTTAGCCGCGGCAAGAAGTGCAACGCGACGCCAAAGACCATCAGTCCGGCAAAGCCGAACAATTGCGCGTGGCCGTGCGCCTGCGCCAGCGCCGCCCACCAGGCGCCCACGGGCAAGCCAAGCGTGACAGCGGTGAACGAACCGGCGCCAATGCCGAACCCGGCGCCCAATCCCATTCCGAGCGAAAGCTGAACGAATGGCCGCGTAAGGAAGCGATCCACGGTTATCAGAGGGTAATGTTCAACCGAGGCCGCGGCGGCACTGGAGCGGCGAATCGTGGAAACGCTAGCCGAAGCGGCTCTTGGCCTCTTCCATAACGCGCTTGAACTCGGGCACAGCGGCGGTAATTGCCTGGCGGGCCGTTTGCTCACCGGAGTAGACGGGACCAAGAACCTTAGTGACGAGCGCCTGCACCTCTAGATAGGATGGTCCGTAAGGAGGCGGGACTGCGTGCTTGGTCTCTTCAACCACTACCACATGGCTGTGGGGAGGCGTCAGCTTGGTGAAGATGGGGCTCTTGGCGTGCGCCTTGAGCATAGGCTGGCTGGTGCCTTTTTCTATCGCCATCTCTTGACCGGCGGACCCCGCCATAAAGCGCATAAGTGCCCATGCCTGGTCTTTCACCTTGGAGGACGCGCCGATAATGAATGGTGACGCCTGACCCATGGCAACGCGCTTCTTGCCCCGGAACTGAGGCAGCGGCACCCAGTCCCAGTCGTCCTGTAGATCGCGCCGGACGTTTGCGGCATCCCACGCGCCACTTGCATTCATGGCAAGCTTGCCTGTGCTAAAGCCGGTAGGCGGGCCGGAGGCGCCGGGCGGCCGAGAGACCTTGTGCTTAATGCGGAGGTCGGCCAGCCATTGGATCGCATCGATGGCGAGCGGATGGTCCAGCTTCAGGATGTGCTGTTCGCCATCGTGCACATCGGGAAGACCCATCTGGCGCGGCGCGTGCCACCACATGCGATCCCACCAGACCTCAAGCCCCACCTGGTCTAGCTGACCGGAGTCCTTGGTCATCCGTTTGGCCAGCTCCAGCGTATCTTCCCAGTTCATGGGGGCATCCGGCTTAGGGAGCGGCACCCCGGACTTGGCGAAGACGCTGCGATTGATGAAGAGGGCCACCATCCCGGGGTCCCAAGGCAACCCCGATAGACGGCCCTTGTAGCGCAACGCTTCCAGCCAATAGGAGTCATAGTCGGCATCTTTGAACTGTTTGTCACGCTTCGCCAGCTCGTCCAGAGGGCCGGCCAAGCCGCGCGCGACGTGCGCTTTGAAGTTGGCGACGGTGCCGAATCCCACATCCAGGCTGGAGCCGCCGGCCGCGAGCACCTGATACTTCTCGTCGAAGTTCCCTGCTTCGTGGGTGTACTGCACGACGACTTTGGGGCTCACTTCCTGGGTAAAGCGGCGCGAGAGCTCCTCAAAGCTCTGCTGATTGGTCACGCTGCCGCGCCCCAAGAACGTGACTGTGGCGGCTTCCTGTGAGATTGGCGCTCCGGTCTGCGCGCCTTGCCCGCCCTCGACCGACTGGCTCACACCAGACGCACCGCATGCTGCCAGCAGCGGGCCAACGCTCAGAGCACCATGGACACGGCGGCGCGTCAAAGATGCCGAGGTCCGCAGGGTGGTCAATGGTGTCATGCGCGGGATCTCTTTCATGGGGTCACTATGCTGCAACGCCGGTTGGGGCGCAAGAAACTTCATCGTCATCGGACGGTATGCTGGCCTCGCGTGGTACGCTGCCCGCCGCTATGCCACTCGTTGATTGGCCCTTGCCGCAGCTCGTTGCCTACCGCCCGCCGCTGACACGCGAGCCGGACTTTGAGGCATTTTGGCGTGAGACGCTGGACACGGTGTCCGGCGCGCCGCTCGCTGCCGAGATCACGCCGTTTGAGGACTATCCGGTGCCGGACGTGCGCGTCAACCGCGCGTACTACACGGGCTGGGATGGAGCGCGAATTTGCGGCTGGTGGCTGGTGCCGCCGGACAACGCGCCGGGTGCTTCGCAGGGAAAGCGTCCCACCATGGTCTTCTATCATGGCTACAGCGGCAATAAGGGACAGGTAGATGCGTATCTGGGCTGGGTGCTGCAGGGGTATTGCGTCTTTGCCGTGGACACGCGGGGTCAGTCCGGCGAAAGCACCGATCCCACGACGTATCCCGGTGGTCACGCCACGGGCTGGATGACCGCCGGGATCACCGACCCGCGCCACTACTACTATCGCGGCGCCTACGTAGATTGCGTGCGGGCGCTGGACTTCGTGTGCGCTCAGCCGGAGGTGGATGTACACCGCATTGGCTTGACGGGCGGCAGCCAGGGCGGTGCGCTCACACTCGCGGTGGCGGCGCTTGACCCGCAACGGCGCGCCAAGATGGCGATGCCGGACGTGCCGTACCTATGCCACTTCCGGCGAGCGGTTGATGCGGCTTCGCAAGCGCCGTACACCGAAATAGCAGCCTATTGCCGTCACTGGCCGCAACGCGAGGTAGAGGTGTTCCGTACGTTGACTTACTTTGACAACATGAACCTGGCTGAGCGGATCACCTGCCCGGTGCTGATGAACGTTGGCTTGCAAGACGTGATTTGTCCGCCGTCCACGATCTACGCGGCTTTCAATCACCTTGGCAGTGAAACCAAGGAGATGAAGGTGTTCCCGTACAACGGGCATGAGGGGAACCCTACCCACACGCTCGACAAATTGCGTTGGGCACGACGTTATGTCTTTGAAGGAGCGTAGGGCGTGCGCCGAGCTCACTGCCTCTAATTCACTCCAAGAGTGACGCGAATCGCTTGACACTAGAACGCCAGTTCCATACTATGGTCGGGCCATACGTGGCGAAAGGAATTGGGTAGTGCAAGTTCGCGGAGTTGACTTTGTGCTGTTAAGCGTCACTGACGTAGAGCGTTCAGCGGCGTTTTATCGCGATACGTTGGGACTTAAGGCGACTGCTGAGTGGCCGCCATCCTGGTACGAGTTTGAAGCGGGCGAGACGACGATTGCGATTGGGGTGCCTCCTGACGAGGCGCCGCAGCCGCCCTTCAACGGTGGGACAACGATAGCGCTGGCAGTTGCCGACGCCAAATCCGCGATGGAGGAGCTGCGTGCCAAGGGCGTGCCGGTGCTTCAAGATGTGCAGGAGACGCCGGTGTGTTTCATGGGACTGATCGCTGACCCAGACGGCAATTTGCTCTGGCTGCACCAGCGTAAGGACGGCTCCGCGGGCTAACGAGCCTGACTCTCTCTTCCTCTGGTTGTCCCGCTTGCGCGGGAACCCTGGCTACTTGAATACGAGCGTGCGGTTGCCATTGACGAGGATGCGGTCTTCGACGTGCCACGAGACAGCGCGAGCGAGGACCGTCCATTCGACGTAGCGCCCGATGGGCCGCGGGCGCACTAGAGCTCAACGTCGGGTTGGGTCATCGAATTGAGCACAACGTCGCGGCTGCGCTCAATGTGCTGTGTGATGGTCGCTTCCAGAAGCGAGCCATCGGCGCGCTCGTAGGCAGACGCGATGGCCTGGTGCTCCTTCAGTCCCTGGTCAGCACGGCGCAGACCGCGGCGCGAGTGAAAGTTCACGATGTGGACGTAGACGTTTACTTGCTTGAAGAGACCGAGCAAGAAAACGTTATCCGCTGTCTCGACAACTAGCTCATGCAGGCGGCGGTCAAGGGCAACAAACCGCTCATAGCTGGCCGGATCGTATTCACGTCCCTCGACCAAAGGGACCATTGAATCGGCAACTTCGCGAAGCTCGCGGCGCTGCTCGGCGCTGGCGGACAGGATGCCACGCCGGCCGGCATGCGTTTCGATCATGATACGCGTGTCCCAGATCTCGTGTACGTCGCGCTGAGTCAGGCCGCGCACAAAGGTGCCAGCCTGGGGCCGCACCACAACTAGTCCTTCCGAGGCGAGCTGATTGATGGCGTCCTTGACGGTGGTGCGGCTGACGCCAAAGCGTCGGGCAAGCGTCTCCGCGGACATCTTGGCTCCGGCAGCGAGGCTGCGGGAGACGATGAGATCCCGCAAAGCGTGGTAGGTTTTCTCCGTCAGACCGGCGTGGGCAGCGCGCAGGTTGAGGGCAGGACTATCTACGCGGGCCATGTGCGTCTTCCATGATTTGGACGCTAACATGTTAGCATCGCGCTTAGTTAAAGGAGGGATTGCAATGACGGATATAGGAAACAATGAGGTGGTGGGCCGCGGGCTAACGCGGCGTGGCGTACTGGCGGGAACCGCTGCGCTCACCGGGATGCTTGGGGTTGCGTGCGCGCAGGGCACCGGGGCGGGTGGTGGCCAGGCACAAACAGCGGGCAGCAAGGCACCTGCAACGCTGGTCTACTGGTGCAACGTGGGACAGGCGGACTGGGAGAAGATAGAAGCCGCCTCTAAGGAGTACGCCAAAAAGAATCCGCATCACACAATGGAGGCGAGCAACTTCGACACGTCGGGGACAACCGAAGCGGCGTATGGCGCAAAAATGATCACGGCGTTCGCGGGTGGCGCAGCACCGGACGTGATGTGGACGACGACGCGGCGCATGATGCCCTTTGCGCTGGCGGGAGGGCTGACCGACCTGACCCCACTCTACGGCCGCTCGAAGATCAAGACGGACCAGTACTACTCGCAGGCGATTGAGGAGCAGACGGTCAACGGCAAGTTGTACGGCATCACGCAGGGCTGGGGAGTGGGCGTGCTGGGGATCAACCGCAACCTGTTCGAGCGCGCGGGTGTGGCGCTGAAGCCGGACTTTGATAAGACGTGGACGCACGCTGAATTCCTGGACATGACGAAGAAGGTGGCCAAACTAAACCCGCAGGGCAATCTCGATATATGGGGCGTGGATTACTCTGAGACGTGGCCGCTGTGGTGGGACTTTGGTGTGGAGTTCCTGGACAAGGAGCGCAAGAAGGTCGCCATCAACGAGAAGCCGGGAGGCGCGCAGGCGCTGCAGTTCTGGCACGACCTCACCCACACGCAGCGCGTACAGCCCCAGCGCACGGGTGGCGACCGGCCGGCCGGGATCAGCATGTGGAACACCGGACGCCAGGCACTCTTGGGCAACGCGGGGCCGTTTGTGCTGGCGCAATGGGGCACGCTGGACTTCAATGCGGACATCGTGTTGCGACCCAAGGGCCCCGCGCCGCGCTTCCACCGCTGGTATACAGACTCTTACGCCATGTGGGCTGCTTCAAAGGTGAAGGATGCGGCGTGGGAGTTCATGGCCTACGCCGGCACAGACGGACAGAAGGACGTGGAGAACGCCGGCGGCCGCTCGATCCCAGGCTACAAGCCTGTGGCGGAGACCGTGTTTGTCCAGCGCAAGACGTTGAACATCAACAAGCAGCGCTGGCTGGACGCGGCTAAGGAAGCGAAGCAGCAACCGCTGGTCAAACAATGGGACGAGATGAACGCTGTCGTCTCCAAGTACCGCAATGACTTGCTGGACCAGAAGATTGCCGCGCGCGAAGCGGCGCAGGGCATTGAGCGCGAGGTGAATAGCCTCCTAGCGCAAGGGTAATTCCCCCCGTGGTGGCTCGCGTCAGCCGCGAGCCACCAGCATGGCAGAAACCAACCGGACCCGAACAAGGTTCCCGCCGGCGCTAGGATCTTCCTAGGGAGAAGATCACGGGCGATGGCACAGACAATAGAACGGGAACGCAGCGTGGCGCCGGCCTCGGCACCGCTGAAGCCGATGGCCGGCAATGGCATGGGGAGCCGGCTGGTGCTTGGGCAAGGATCTGGATTGGACGCGCTGGACCCGTTCCTAGCATTGATGCACGATGACGTGCCGCCGCACGTTATGTTTCCGACGCATCCTCATCGGGGCGTAGAGATCATCACGTATGGAGTGGGAGGTGGGCTGTACCACGAGGACACGCTGGGCAACTCCGGGACGGTAGTGGCCGGTGGTGTGGAGCGCAATCTATTCGGTCGCGGATTCGCGCATTCCGAGCAACCGGTGGGCGGCGAACATTACCGTGGCTTCCAACTCTTCATCCACCTCTCGCCGGAAGACCGCGAGATGGATCCGTCCTTTCAACTCCTTGGGCCGGAAGATGTGCCTGAGGTGACCGAAAGTGGCACCGTGGTGCGAGTGATCGCGGGAGAGTATGGCGGGCAGCGCTCGCCAGTGGAGCTACGTAACCCGACGCTGTATCTCGACGTACAGACGGCGCCGGGTGAAAGCGTGGACGTGCCCATTCCCACGGACTATGAGGGGTTGGTCTATGTCATCACCGGTCAGGGTCAGTTTGGCACCACGGGAGTGAGTGCGGCCGCGAACCAGCGGATGACGCTCGGGCCAGGTGAGACGCTTAAGGTCAGCGCCATAGCCGGTGCAGATGAGGCGAACGGCGGTAGAGACCCGCTGCGCTTTATCCTGATCTCAGGCCGGCCGATCTTCCAGCGTAGAGACTGAGAACTGCAATGCCCACTCCCGCGCCCGGCACGCCCGGCACGCCCGGCACGCCCAAGACGCTGCCAACCACGATTCCTCTCCCAGGCGAGTTGCGTGGCCGGCGATTGTTGATCCGGCCGTATGAACTGGCGGACGCGGCGGCGGTGGGTGAAGCGGTGCGGGAGTCGCGCGAGATGCTGCGCCCGTGGATGCCATGGTGGGAAACGCACAAGACAATTGAGGAGTCGATCGACTTCTGCACCCGATCAATGGCGCAGTGGCTGCTGCGACAGAACATGAACCTGGGGATTTTTGCGCTTGAGGATGGCCGGGAAGGGCGTTATCTTGGCGGAACAGGATTCCATCATATGGACTGGGACGCGCGGGCGTTCGAGATTGGGTACTGGCTGCGTGCTTCGGCGGTAGGTTCGGGCCATATGACCGAGTCGGTGAGAGTTCTCACTCGCGCGGCATTTGAGCAGATGGGCGCCAACCGGGTGGAGATACGCTGCGACGCTCGCAACACGCGTAGCCGCAGCGTAGCGGAGCGCTGCGGCTATCCGCTGGAAGGGACGCTGCGCCGCAGCGCGCTTGGAGCGGACGGACTCCTGCGAGACACGCTGGTATTTGCGCTGATACGCGAGGAGTACGAGGCACTGCTGTCAGGGTGGGCTGACGCGTTCCCAATAGTAGGTTAGGTGTGAAGGGCCGAGTGACGCCGGGCTCATTGGGCCAGCTTCGATTGGTAGCTACTTGATGAGGCGCTGGTGCTCTTCTAGGTAGGCGTCGAACTTGGGCTTGAGCTGCTGATGCGCCTGGGCGACGGTGGCCTGGCCGGTATAGACGGGGGCCATCGCGGCGGCCCAATCGGCGGCGATCTCAATCCAGGTGGTGGCGACGGGCCAGACGCGCGCGTGGTTCTTGCGCTCCATTTCGAGCACAGCGCTTAGGCCGGCGGGTGGCTGCCCCTGCGGATAGGACTTGATGTAGTCATCCTGGACGGACTTGCGGGTCGGCCATTGGCCGGTGGCGACGTTGTAGTGTTTCTGCACTTCGGCGGAGGTCATGTAGTCCAGCACCTGCCAGGCGGCGTCAGGCCCCTTCGTGAGAGAGCCGATGCCAAACGGGTAGGTCTCCCGCGGGGTGCCGCGCCCTCCCTTACCTTCCGGTAGCATGGCAACATCCCACTTGAACTGGGACTGATCGCGCAGCTGGCCGAAATACTGGTTGAGCTGCATGTACATGCCGAGCTTGCCGGTAGTCCAGGCTGCGATGGCGGTTTGGGTAAGGTCGGTTCGCGCCGGAGCGACCTGATGACGCTGCCAAAGGTCCACGTAGCTCTGCACGGCGCCGATCGCCGCGGGCTGGTCAAGGGTGCTCTTGGTGGCCTTTTCATCCATGTACGTGGCGCCGTTGATCCACATGGCACTGATCCACTGCTTGTCGCCGGAGGGGGCGTAGAAGCCCCACTCGTCTAGCTTGCCGTCGCCGTTGGCATCCTTGGTGAGCTTTTTGGCGACGGTAGGGATATCGTCCCACTTCAGGTTCGTGCCGGGGAGTGGCACCCCGTTCTTTTCGAAGAGATCCTTGTTGACCAGCAGGATGTAGAAGGAATCCTGCTGGGGCAGGAAATTCAGCTTGCCTTTGAACGTGCAGCTCTCAATGGACTGCGCGGTGAAGTCCCCGAGATCAAGCTTGTTGCGCTTGGCGAAGTCGTCCAGCTTGAGGGTGACGCCCTTGTTGGCCCAGCTTGGCACACGCGTGACGATGCTGCTGAAGAGGTCCGGCATGCTGCCGCCCGCGAGGCCGACAATGACCTTCTCATAGTGCTCGCCAGAGGGAAGATAAGAGCGCTGGACGGTGACGTGCGGGTTTTTCTCCTGGAAACGGTCAAGGAGCAAGTCCCAGTTTTTCTGGCGGGTCTGGTCGCCTCCCCCTGCGATGCTGGACTGCCACTGCAGGGTCGCGGGCTGCTTAGTCTTCCTGGCATCGCCGCTCGCTGTCTGCTGGGCACCTCCGGCGCCGCACGCGGTGACCACAACGGTGGCGACACCGGCCGCGCCTCCCGCGACCAGACGGCGGCGGGTCTGCGTTCGTCTGCGGGATGGTGGCGTCGATTTCGTGCTGAGCGTCTCCATCTCTCTCCCTCTGCTTCGCGCTGCCTCTCACTTGTCACAAGTGTGGTGTGACGATCTGCCACTGGCCCACGCCTCCCCAGGATGGCAGACTAACGATCACTACCAACAGGCAGCGTAACATGTTACCGGCGTCCTCAGGGCGCCACAGGAGAGAGGGGACGAGATGACAGGATCGACACATGGCGGGGCGCGTAACGGTCAGGCGCGGGTGCAGATCACGACGCCGCGAGCGGCGCCTCATTGGGCGCTGTTGGAGCGACAGTTGCTCAAGACGCAGTCGGAGGCGTGCGAGCGATTCTTTGAGCGTTACTTTGACGAGCGCGGCTACCTGAACTGTGTCCCCCGCTGGTCCGGCGATGACGGACCCGATGACGCGCTCGAGAATGTGCTGAACTGGACCGCGTTGCACGCATTGGGTGCGGATGACCGTGTGCTTGCACTCTACAAGCGGGCGCTGGAAGGGCACTTCCGCCAATACACCGAAGCCAAGACGGTTGAAGTGGAACTGGGCCGGGATGGGATGTATTACAAAGAGTTCCACGCCTGCTTTGACTGGTTCCACCACGGCGAGGCGTGGTCCACCGTCTTCCTTCAGGGGCTCGCAGACCCGACCGATCGGGCGCTAGTACACCGCATGCGCCGCTGGACAAGCTGGTACATGGGAGACGACCCCTATGTGCCCAACTATGACAAGCAGCACAAGGTGATCCGCAGCTTCTTCAACGGCAGCCGCGGGCCACTGCTGCGCAAGGCAACGGCGCTGGATTGGGCCGGCGATCCGATTGAAGTGGCAGGGCGCTTCCATGCTGGTCACGGCGAGCAGAATTTTGAGGAGATGCTGGACCACTTCCGTGACTACAACGATGTGGTTGGCGACAACCACGTCAACCTGGGCGCCACGACACTTGGTCTTACATCCTATGCGCTAACGGGCGAGGACAAATATCGCGACTGGGTGGTGGAGTATCTGGACGCCTGGGTGCAGCGCGCTGAACAGAACGGTGGCCTGATCCCGAGCAGCGTTGGGCCGGACGGGAAGATCGACAGCGGGTACGGCTGGTACGGAGGTGTGTACGGATGGGGCTTCACCGTGTTGCAGGTTCCCCGCAGCGGCAAGCTGGCGCACCGGGCTTACCACACGCGCACGCCGTTCTCGTTGGCCAACGGGCTGCTGTTGACGGGCGACCGGCGCTACCTTGACCTTTGGCGCAACATGCTGGACGTGGTGAACAAAAACGCCAAGCAGGAGAATGGGCAGACGCTCTACCCACACATGTACGGGCGGCTGGACCGCCTGGAGCGCCTACAGAAGGGGGGAGAGCTGGACGATCTGCCGGAGAAGGGGCCCGAAGGCTGGTACGAGTACCGGCCGCAGAAGTTCGCCCCTGGCGTGGCTCCACTCTATCACTGGACCTTTGACCGCTCCGCCCTGGAACTGGTTGGGGAGCCACCGCGCTGGGTGCGCTACCTGGACGGGAAGGATGATTCGTACCCGGTGGCGGCGCTCTCGGATGACCTGGACGCACTGCGCGTCAAGGTGGAGCGTATGAATGACGATGAACGCTCGCCGGACAGCTCCATGTCTGACGACATGAACCGTATGAACCCGGCGACGACGGGGGCATTGACGCAGCTCATGCTCGGCGGCATTCCGACTGGTCGCGATGTGCATGTGATGCACTGCCAGGTGCGGTACTTCGATCCCGGGCGCCGGAGGGCAGGGTTGCCCGAAGACGTGGCGGCGCTGGTGGACCGCTTCACGGAGAACGAGATCAGCGTGACACTGGTCAATCTCAGCCCCGTCAACGAGCACACGTTGGTTGTGCAGAGCGGCGCATACGCCGAGCACCATATCCAAACAGTTCGGGCAGAAAGCGGCAGTGAGACACCGGTCAATCACTCCAGCTTCGCGGTTACCCTGGCGCCGGGTGCCGGAGAGCGTCTGACTCTTTCGATCAAGCGCTACGCCAACCGTCCATCGCTGGCAATGCCATGGGTTTAAGTGGAGTGACGGTGGGGCCGCGCACACGGAGCGGCCCGTACCACGGCTATGAGTAACGCCGCTGGAGCGATGAGGCTGGGGTTTAGTGCCTGGGCAATGGCAGAAATGCCGGTCGCAATGCAGATCGGGTTGGTTCGGGAAGCGGGATATTCGGGAATAGAACTCGTTTCTGGGGCGCGGGCCAGCCTTGATGCAATGAAAGTGACGGCGGACGAGCGGCGGCAGATCCGGCGATTGCTGGATGAGGCAAGGCTAGAGCTACCGTCAATCGCCGGGCACGCCAACTTGATGGAGTACGACCCGGAGCGGCGTGGCGAAGCGCAGCGCCGGGTAGAGGCGGCGATTGGTCTTGCGGCCGATCTGGCCGGAGCGGAGGGTCCGCCGTGCGTGGTGTGCATGGGCTACGGACGGCCAGACGAATACGCGCAGGTGCGTGAGCAGCTAGCAGAAGGGTTTGGAGAACTGGCGCGGTACGCGGAAGGTCGGGGCGTGGTGGTGGCGCTGGAGCCGCACGTGGGGCAGACGATGGACCTGCCCGAGAAAGTGCGGTGGCTGATGGAGCGCGTGGATTCTGCGCACTTCCGGCTTAACTTCGACAACAGCCATTTTGAGGTGATGGGTTGCGCACTGGATGAATATGTCCCGCTGCTGGCGCCCTACGCGGTGCACACCCACGTCAAGGATCAGCGCGGCGTCAGCCCTGCGTATGAGTTCCTGGTGCCGGGTGAGGGGGACTTTGACTACGCGCATTACCTGACCGCGATGGAGCAGGCCGGGTACAAGGGATTCATCACGGTAGAGATCAGCAAGCAGGTGCAAAACCGACAAGGCTATGACGCGGCGGCAGTGGCGGCCCGGTCATTCGAGACGCTTTCAGCAGCGGCGACCGAGGCCGGGGTAGCGTTGACGGCGCGCTAACCAAGCGCGACAGCTAGCGCAGACTCTGAGACTGAGAGCGAGGAGTAGCGGTGGAGTATTCACTGACGATCGATCCGGCGCGGCGGCTGGGAACGGTCAATCCGAACGTTTTCGGACATTTCATTGAGCATCTGGGGCGGTGCATCTACGGTGGGGTATACGAGCCGGGGTCACCTCTGGCGGATGAGCGAGGGTTCCGAACCGACGTACTGGCGGCGATGCGGAAGATAGGGGTGCCGGTGCTGCGCTGGCCGGACGGGAACTTTGCTAGCAACTACCACTGGGAAGATGGGATTGGTCCGCAGGAGGAGCGGCCGGCGCGGTTTAATCTGGCGTGGCGCAGCGTGGAGCCGAACACGTTTGGCACCGAGGAGTTCCTGGCGTACTGCGACGCGCTCTCCACAGAGGCGGTGCCGTGCCGTCCGTACCTCTGCCTGAACACAGGAACACTGGACGAGGCGGTACGCTGGCTTGAGTACTGCAACCTGGATTCAGAGAAATATCCGACGCACCACGCACGCTGGCGGCAGCGTCTGGCCGGACCGAGCCGTACGCAGTGCCGTATTGGGGAATTGGCAATGAGGTCTATGGTGCGTGGCAGGTAGGCCATACCACGGCCGCCGCGTACGCCGACACCTGCGTGCAGTACGCGCGGTTCCTGAAGGCGGTGGACCCGAGTATCAAGCTCATCGCGGTGGGCGCGGACGACCCTGATTGGGACTTAGAGGTGCTGCGGCGCACCAGCGGTCTGATTGACTACATCTCCAACCATCAGTACTACGGAACAGATGATTACGAGGGCACAGTGGCGTCAGCGGTGCAAGTGGAGCGCCGCCTTAAACTATTGAGCAGCGTGTTGGATGTGGCGGAGGGGATGGCACGACCCAGCGCGGCGGCGCGGCGGGTGGCGGCGGATCACCGGATTGAGATCGCCTTTGACGAGTGGAACATCTGGTATCGGGGTCGGGAGCGGCCGTGGGAGGAGTTCTATGGGCTGAAGGACGCGCTGTTCGCCGCGGGCGCGTTCAACGCGATGTACCGGCTGTGTGAGCGGGTGACGATGGCGAATCTGGCGCAGATGGTCAACGCGCTAGGGATGCTGCACACAACGCCAGACCAACTAATTCTCAGCCCGACCTACCACGTGTTTGATCTGTACGCGAATCACACCGGGCGGATCGTGTTGGACGTGGCACTCCAAGCGGAGGACGGCGCCGCGCGTGAAGTGTTCTCGGCGGACGTAAGCGTGAAATCGCCCGGCCGGCCTGCTCCGACGCCCAAGATGGTGAACAATGTGCCGTACGTCGACGTGACGGCGACCCTGAGTGAGGCGGGCGACCGGTTGAGCGTGGCGGTAGTGAACCGGCACCGCAGCGAGACGGCGGCGCTGCGGCTGGCGTTCACGTCATTGCGGCCCGGCGTGATGACGGTGCATAAGCTGACCGGCGCGGACCCGTTGACGCGGAATACGCTCGAGGCGCCGGATGCAGTTGCGCCGACTAGGCGGGAGGCTGGCGAAACGCCGGAAGTAGTGCGGGTGGCGCCGTGCTCGGTTACCGTGCTTGAGTGGCCGCTAGCGGAGCGGGTCAAGTGATCGGGTAGATTGGTCCGGCGAGAGTAGTTGCTTTTCGGTAATCTCGTGACTACAAATGGATCCGAAGAAACCCCTGCCACTCGGGGGGCCACGAACAGTGGGCGCGCGAGCTCAAGGCGAAGCTGAGCGGGAGTGAGGATCGCTTTTGACGCCCTAACTTGATGCGAGCGCAAGGATCTAGGGCGCGAGGACGCCGGTGTCTTCGCCGCGTCGATGGGCGATGGCGTCGTTAACCATGCGGTTGAAGTCGATCTGCGGACGGAAGCCGAGCAGGTCGCGAGCCTTTGAGAGGTCGTACTCATAGAAGGTGGGAATGGCGGTGGAGCGCGCGTCTATGTACGGGATGCCGGTGCACTCTGAGAGGTAGGGGACGGCCTGGTCCCAGACGAAGGCGCTCGGGGCGCCAAGCTGGAAGGTCTGACCGGCGGCGCGCTGGTTGTTCAACACGCACACGCAGCCGTGGACAATGTCTCGCACGTCCGCGATGTGCTTCTTGTAGGGCCGGCCGTACTGATCCCGGACGAGCACCAAACGTTCCTCACCGCCGGACTGCTCCCAGAGCGGAGCGAGGTCCGGCTGAGCGCGCATCAGCTTGCTGAGCACAATCTGACGGTAGGTCAGGATCTCATCGGTGGCAAGCACGGTAGGGAAGCGCAGGATGGTTACGGGCAGGCCAAACGAGCGAATGTAGCCGTTGCAGAGCTCTTCGCCGGAGGACTTGGAAAGCGAATACCAGCCCTTGGGAAGGCGCGGCATCTCGTCCTCGCGGATGGGCGCGGGCATGCCACCGGGGACGTACTTGTTGTAGACGGCGTCGGTGCTGGAGAAGACGAAGTGACGCAGGCCGGGCTGGGCGCGCGCGGCTTCGAGCATGTTGAAGGCGCCGCGCACGTTGATCTCAAAGTACTCGTCGGTGGTGAAAGGGCCGCCGCCCTGGAAGGCGGCGCCCAGATGGAAAACGGCTTCCATGCCCTCCGCGGCGCGGCGCGTGTCTGCCGGATCGGTCAAGCTCCCCTGGACGAGGTCAAGGCCAAGGTGCGCGAGCTTTTCAGTGCGGGCGTCACGTCCCCAGACCAGGCCGCGCACGGCGTGGCCGCCGCTGACGAGAGCGGCGGCCAGGTTGGCGCCGATGCGCCCGGTGATGCCGGTGATGAGAACGCGCATAACAGCCGCCCTTTGAGTCCGCTGGTGCTTGCTACCGCCGGCCGCTACTTCTTGGGCTGGATGGGATGGGTCATTCCCTTGTAGGGCTGGCAATCGCCGTACTTGAGCTCGACGTTCATCAGGCGGTTGGCCTCGCGCAGCTGCGTCTCCAAAGTGGCCTGGCCGTTACGCACCGGGGTCATGTGGGTACCGTAGATACTTTGCACCTCGCGCGTGGTGTGATGGCGGAAGTGGACACCATATGGCTTGTTGAAGACGTCCAGCCAGACCCGAGGATGGGCTGGCGACGGACCGGCTGCCTGGCGCGACTTGAGCCAGACCTCCTGCCTGGACTTGAGCGCGGGCAGGCCAAGCGTGGTGGCCATGATGTCCTGCCCCTTGTCGGTGGAGATGACGCGGGTGAGCTGCCACGCGTGCTCGGGCACCTTGCTCTCTTTGGTGATAGAGTGGCCGGTGCCGGCGGCGAGGTTGACGCCCTGGCGCGTGCCCATCTTAGGGAACATCAAGCAGTCCCACTCGAAGGTCTTTACCGTCCGCTGGAACAACTCAACGTCGTTCACCGCGCGCATGTGAAACGCTACCTTGCCGGCGCTGAAGATGTTGAGACCGGGGTTAGCAGCAACGACGCGCTGCGTGTCGGCAGTAGTCGGGATGATGCGGTCTTTGAGCAGGTAGTCGTAGAGGTGGCGATGCCCCTCAATGGAAGCAGGACTGTCCACGGTGTACTGCATCTTCTGGAGGTCGGCCACGTCGCCGCCGCGCGTCCAGGTCCACGGCCCCGCTTCGGAGATGCCGAAGGCGGCCGAGAGACCCCACTGGTCGAGTTGCCCGTCGCCGTCCAGGTCGCGAGTGACGCCCTTGGCGGCGGCGAACAGGTCGTCCGTGCTCCAGTCGCTCTTGCCATCAGCCCAGGGGTCCTTCATGCCGGCCTGCTGGAGCATGGTTTTGTTGTAGAAGATGGCATTGGAGTCGGCGAAGAACGGGATGAAGAAGACCTTGCCGCACCAATGCTCAATGCCGACCTGCGCGTAGTCGCGATCCAGGTTGATGCGGTCGCGCGCCAGGAACGAGGACATGTCAAGGTGGGCGCCACTGTCGAACCACTTGGTCTGGGCGTGCGAGTCGGCCAGGAGAAGATCGGGAGGTGTGCCACCGGCAAGCTGTGTCTGGAACTTGACCGGCACGTCGGCCAGGACCAGCTCCTCGATCTCCACTTTGACCTTGGGGAACTCTTCGTTAAATGCCTTGACCCACGCGTTCGTAGTAGGAAGACGGTCGGCGCCGTACCAGGTCATGTAGCGCACGGTGGCGGCCTGGTCCTTGATCCCGGCGGGCGGACCGCTCTGCTGCCCCGGCATCCCGCAAGCGGCCAGCCCGGTGACGCTCACGGCGCTCGCGGTTTGCACCAGCAGCGATCTACGACTGAAAGCTCTGTTTGGGTTCATGCGTGTTCAATTTCTCCCGCCAGCACAATCCTATTCTCAATCCAGCTCGCGCGCAATGGCGCAGCACTGCCTTGACTTGCACGGTGGTGCGAGTGCTCATCGCTGTCGCGTACTATGATGGATAGTGGCCGGCGAGACTGAGGAGCGCACTACAGCGCGCGCGGCACTTCAGCTGAGGCTGAAGCGTCTTGAGGAGGGGCTGGCGAGTTGGGCCGCCTACACCGCGGATCAGCATCTCCCGGAAGGGGAGCGGCGCGGCCTGCCCGAGCCCGCCGACTCCGTAGAGGCGCTCAACACCCTGCACGCCGGCGCGCTGGAAGAGATCTGGATCCTCGACCGGCTAGAGCGTCCCTAACGGACCGCTCTCCCGGCGCACGGGCGCTGATTACCGGTTGGGGACCATCTGATTGTGGGGACGGCCAGGGATAAGGCGAGTGCCGTCGGTGAAGCCTTCCGGACGAGGGAGGAGTTGCTGGATCAGGCGGCGGCGCCAGGGGGCGAGGAGGGCTTCACCGTCCGGTGTGCGGGCGAGGTCGTAAAGCTCAGTGGGATCGGACACCAGGTCAAAGATCTGCTCGCGGCCGGTCTGTGACCACCACACGTACTTGTGGCGCTCGGAGACGAGGTAGTGGACGCCGAGGTCGTACTGGTAGATGCCGGAGTGCTCGCCGTGGATGGCATCACGCCACGCCACGTTTGAGTCTTCGCGCAGGAGAGGTAGGACGCTGTGGCCGGTGACACTGTCCGGCCTCGGGATGCCGGCGGCGTCCAGCAGGGTAGGCATGACATCCTGAAGCCCCACTGGGGCAGCGGTGGAGACGCCGGGACGCAAGCCCATCCAGCGCGGAGCGCGCAGGAGGAAGGGGATGTGGGCGGAGCCTTCATAGGGGAAGGTCTTGCGGAAGTGGTGATGGTCGCCCAGCATCTCGCCGTGGTCTGACGTGAAGAGGACGAGCGTGTTATCGAGGAGACCGTTGACGCGCATGTAGTCCAGGAGCCGGGCGATCTGGTCGTCCACATGGTTCATGAGGCCGTAGTAGGCTGCGCGGCAGCGGCGCATGGTCTCGCGGTCAAGGTTGATGTACCAGGCGTCCGGGTTCTGGCCTTTGGTCTGGAGAACGTCGGGCGCCCAGTCCCCAATGACGGGATCGGGAAGATCAAGGGCCATGTAGCGGTCGTAATAGAACTGCGGCGGCGTGAGGGGGGGATGGGGCTCGATGAAGCTGACGTTGAGGAAGAAGGGGGCCGTGGAGTCACGCCTGGTCAGGAAGTCCATCGCCTGGGAGACGCACCAGAAAGAGTGGGTCTTGGTTTCGGGCAGGTGGCTCGGACGGCCAACCCACCCATTCTGTGAAACGCCGTGCCCAACGCCCATCTCAAGGGGCACGGCGCCGCCATCACGCAGCCAGCTGACGTAGTCATTGTCCTGATCGCCGCGGTTGGTGCCTTCTGAAAGCCGGATATGGTGGAAACCGTATAGCTTGCGGCGCGGGAAGAGATGGAGCTTACCCACCATCTCGGTCTGATAGCCGGCGGCGGCAAGCTCTGACGGCAGGGTGCAGCGGATGTCCCACGGCACGTTGCCCTTCATGCCAACCATGCCGTGCGCCTCCGGGGACTGGCCGGAGAAGATGGTGCGCCGGGCGGGAATGCAACTGGGACACTCTGAGTAGGCACGGCGGAAGTGCGCGCCGGACGCGCCAAGGTGGTCAAGGTTGGGCGTGGAAAGGACGGGATGTCCTTCAATGCCCAGGCAGTCTCCCCGCCACTGATCGGCGAGGATGAGGAGCAGGTTGGGACGGCGCTCGGATGTCATAGTGACGGACGCTCCGTGAGCCAAATGGGACTGCTCCAGGCGATCTGTCTATTACGCTGGCGGACACGCATGTAATAGAAGACAAACGGACGATCGCCGCCGAACGTTGGCGCCAGCGCGAGCGGGAGGATCGGATCAGAGTCGGTCCATATCCCATTCCAGTCTTCTGAGTTTGGCTGCGTAGAGAAGATCACCTGGTTGTTGCGTAGGACTTCGACGGTGTCAAGTTGGTGGGTACCGGCGACGCGGATGGAGAAGGTGCGTGGGCTTGCGGCGGCGAGGTCAATCGGGAGATCGGTGCCCATGGGGTGGCTCTGACCGTCCAACTCCAGGCGGAAGTCCAGAAGGATGCGGTCGCCGGTGGTGGCGTAGCAGCGACGGTCGTTGAGCGCCTGCCAGATGGAGTCTCGGGTAAGCTCGGAAGCAACAACACAGGCGAGGCCGTTGCCGTCGTTAACATGGTAGCTGCCTTGATTGGCGAGGCCGTAGTGGGAGTCGGTGCCACCAACAAAGCCCAGCCGGTGGCCCATGGCAAGGGCGGCCTGGACGCTATGGGGACCGCCTTCTTCGGAGATGCCCCATAGCGAGCAGATCTCAACCAGGCGCTGGTGGCGATCATTGCGGAAGCGCCAATCGGTGGGACTGCCAAACTTGGTGTGGTGCGGGATGGTGAGCGCGTCCCGCCCGTCGAGACTGCGCCACAGATCCTCCGGGCTTTGGTGAACGCCTCGATACCAGTACCCGAACTCGCCCGAGGCGCCGCGGTAGTAGACGTTCTTGTGACCGCTGCCGGCGACGCCGCCCCATTCGTAGCTGACCATAGTGGCGAAGCGGCCGGGTTGGTTGAAGGCGTTGGCGGTATCCACCACTTCCTGCAAGACATCGTCGGTGGCTTCCGAGCGGTGGTTGTAGTGGTTGGCGGGCGCACAGAAGTCAAGCCCGGCAACGTCGCGTCCCCAGGTGAAGAACTCGGCCGTGGTGCCGGTGCCCATGGAGTGATACATCTGAGAGTGCAACTCCCCGAAGTAGATGTGAGCGTCTGGATCGCCGGGGAAGAAGCCCGCCCCAATGGGGTTGCTGCGGCCGGAAATGCCGGTGGCTGGATCAAGAACCGTGATGTGATGGATACCTTGTGAGCCAGCGGTTGCGGTGAATGTAGCGCCCAGTGGTGAAGCACTGGTGTCAAGCTCGACGGTGGGGGGAAGGGCAAGGTCGCCGCCGGAGAAGGTGCGCGCGTGACCCCGGTACGCAGATGATGGATTGAAGCTGTAGAGGTCAACCGGGAGGACACGCACGTCAAAGGGTTGGCCGGGTTGGACGGCGGTGGGGGCGAAGATGCGGAAGCGCTCTGCCGCGGCGCCGGTGACACGCACGCTGGGTTGCGTAGAGACGCGGGAGTAGGTGCCGTCACCGGTGGGATCGACGCCGGTAGTGAGGATGGCGACTTGCGAATACTTCTGGCACTGGACGAGGTTGCCGTCCTCAGGGCCGAGCACAAGGCGAATGTGGTCGCCGGGACCGAGCGATCCACGCGTGACAACGACGTCCACGAGGTCAAAGAGGCGGCCCCACCAGACACCAACGTCAACGGCGGCGTCCGGGTTGGAACAGGTGACATCAACGAAGGCGCCGTAGCCAACCTTGATCTGATCTCGGGCGCCAACGGTATGGATACCGCGGCGGTAACAGTTGGCGAGGTGGGTGTCCCAGGACTCAGGGATCTCCAGGGTGACGTGGGCGCCGGCGTTGAGCGTAAGCTCGTTGCCACAGGTTAGCGTGATGAGGAACGTGTGACCGCTGGACGCTTCCACCTTGTCGGGCTTCACCGAGGCATGCAAGTCAGCAGCCGGGCGGAGATGCCAGGCGCGGCTCTGATCAAACCACTCCCGGTCTCTGATCCACGAGCGAGGACGCGGGGTTGGCTCCGGGATTGGCGCTGTGACGGCTACCGCAGACGTGAAATCGGGAACCAAAGAATGAGGAGATGCGACCACCAGGGCATGGTAACCGCAGCGTCTATCCTTCTAGGATCCCGCGCGAAACGAACGGCGGGGAAGGAGATGACGGTGGAAATACGCGAGGGCGTGAGCATCAAGCGGCACAGCAGGCGGGCGGCGCTGGCGACGGCGGGCGCCATGACGGGAGCGATTCTGGCGGCGTGTGGTGGTCCGGGCGCAGGTGGGAGCGGCCAGGGAGCGACCGGTACGGGGATCAAGGTGGAAGCGGGAAACCTGATCTGGTACCTGTGGGACGCGGGACCGGAGCGTCTGCCGTACTACGAAGAAATTGCCAAGACATTTCAGGCGCAGAACCCCTCAATCAAGCTGGAGCTGGTGCCGCCGCTGCCGGGGGGGGGGGGACGTACTTTGACAAGCTGA
>Ga0136611_10000361_pt1 | contig 29268 bp, 26 predicted proteins | sample AntDrymUQ2232306_2_FD_106645 | JGI IMG/M metagenome (GOLD analysis project Ga0136611, IMG submission 106645) | Polar desert sand microbial communities from Dry Valleys, Antarctica - metaG UQ223 (23.06) | ecosystem: Environmental > Terrestrial > Soil > Desert | place: Antarctica: Dry Valley...
AACATCACCGATGTTGGCCACCTCACCACAGACGCTGACGACGGACCAGACAAGATGGAGGAAAGCGCACGCCGGTTGGGGAAGAGCGCCTGGGACCTTGCCGAGTACTACACGGAGGCCTTCAAGGATGACCTTAACCGTCTCCAAATAGCCGAGCCGGAGGTGTGGGCCAAGGCGACCGATCATATTCCCGAGATGATCGAGCTGATTGCCCATATTGAGGAAGAGAAGTTCACCTACCGCATCGGTGACGGCATCTACTTCGATACTGCCAGGCTGACGGACTACGGCCAGCTTGCCCGGCTCGATCTCAGCGGCCAGGAGGCGGGTGCGCGCATCGGCGTCAATGAAGAGAAACGCAACCCCCAGGATTTTGCCCTGTGGAAGTTCTCCCCCGCAGATGAGGAGCGCCAGATGGAATGGGACAGCCCATGGGGGCGAGGCTTCCCCGGCTGGCACATTGAGTGCTCCGCGATGGCGGCCAAGTACCTGGGCGTGCCCTTTGACCTGCATACGGGCGGGGTCGATCACATCCCCGTGCATCACACTAATGAGATCGCACAGACCCGCGCCGCCACAGGCAAGTTGCTCGCCAATTGGTGGCTACACGGCGAATTCCTGGACGTGCGCGGCGAGAAGATGTCTAAATCGAAAGGTGGCTTCATCAAGCTGCGCGACTTGATCGACCAGGGCATTGAGCCCATGGCCTACAGATTTATGACCTACCAGGCCCACTACGGCAAGAAGCTGAACTTTGACGATGCCGGGCTCGCCGCCGCGCGCAACGGTCTCAAACGGCTGCACGAGAAATTTGCACTGCTGCCTCAAGACCCTGACGCAACTCCGGATGACAAGGCGATGACGCGGTTCCGCGCCGCATTGCGTGACGACCTCAACGCCCCTCAGGCGCTGGCCTCGGTGTGGGACACGACCCGCGATGAGCGCATCTCACCCGTGTCGCGACGCGCCACGCTTCTCGCCATGAATGGTGTGCTACCCATGGGCCTGGAGGTCGTCGTCCCAGCGGGCGAGCCGGAGCGACCGCCTGACGACGTGCTGGCGCTCCTTAACCTGCGCAACGCCGCGCGCACGGCTCGTGACTTCACCGCCGCTGACAAGCTACGCGAACAGATCAGCGCGCTCGGCTACGAAATCCGCGACAGCGGCGAGGGACCTACCGTGGCAAAGAAGTAGGCGATGCGGTAGCTTGCGCCACGTGTGCGACTTGGGTCGGTTCTAGCATTGAGGTGGCGAAGAGAGGCGTCAAAGGCGCCGGTGAGGCAGTTGGTGAAGGCTGTCCCGTTGCATGCGGCGACGGCTGCACCAGTGCAGTGGCGCCGGACGCCGCAGCTGTCGCGCCTGGCGGCTGGGTAGCCGGCGACCCCAGTGCGTCACCGCTACCCGGCGTGCGCGATGCGATGGACGTGACGGGCGATGCCGTCGTTGTGGCAGCAGCTGCGCGTGCTGGAGTTGGGCTTGAAATGACCCAGGTTCCTCCCGCCTGACCGGTCGCGGTCGCCGCCCGGGTGGAAGCGCCTGCAGGCGATGGTGTGGCCGGCTGTCGTGCAGTTGTTGCGGTCGCATTCAGTGGCGTGACCACTGGCCAGCTCGGACGGGGAGTTGTTGTCGCGGCCGGCGCCGGGACCGCGGGAGTCGTGTCCAACTCTGCCTCCACCTCTTCAGCGGTCAGAACAAGTCCCGCCACCTGCGACGTGTTCGGCTCCATCGGCACCAGCGTCGGCGGCGCATATGTTGGGGCAAAAATCGTCGGCGCGGCGCCAGCTGCACCGCCTGCTTGACTCGACGGGCCGGTTGGTCGGAACGGCGTCGCGCTGGCGGGCGCCGGCCTCACGACTTCCACGCGCGCTTCTACGGTGGGGACTGGGGTCGGCTGCTGGAAGATTGAAAGCATCGGTAGGCCGAAGCCGGCGGCTTGCGCAGGTTGGGGTACTTGAACCCGGCCGGGCCCGGTTAGAGTGGTGAACTGGCGCAAGAGTGGACGTGCCAGTGGGCGGCCCAGAAGGTCCAGTGCCTGCTGATGGTTGATTGCCACGTCATAGGCAGTGTTCTCGCTAAGCTCCGCCTCGGGGCGGATCGTGAGCATCCGGTGCTCCCAGTCAAAAATGACCGGAACGGGTGGCACGATCGAAAACGCCGTCTCGACCGTCGTGCGCTCCATTTCATGGCTGAACCGCACTACGATGCGAGTCTGAAGCGGCTCGTTCTTCGCACCGTCGCGCGGAAACGCCTCGGTCCAGGTGGGACCGAGCGTGTTAGACGCAAAGCGCTCGGCCACCGTAGCCAGCGTGAGGCGGCCCGGTCCTAGCACAAGGGCCGCCCCGCCGAACCCAAACGACGCCAGCGTGGCAACGCCCCCGGTGGCTAACGCGGCGAGGCGTAAGAGCCGGCGTCCGCGGCCGGGGCGCTGCCGGCGTCGCGCGGCAATGTCGCGCTCGCGCTTAGCGGCGCCAGGGCGCACTGGGAGCTGGGGACCGACCGACGAGCGTGTCGGATCCACCGAAGACGGACCGTAAGCCGCCACTACGGCGGAACGCAGAGCGCGGCCTAGCTCATAGCCCGAGCCATACCGCTCGTCGCGCGCCTTGGCGAGCGCGTGCAGCAACACGGTCTCCACGGCGCGCGGCACATCGGGCGCGAGCGTACGCGGCGCCGGCGGTGGCTGATGCACGTGCGCAAGCATCGTCGCCAGCGGTGTGTCCGCCTCGAATGGGACGCGTCCAGTCACGATCTCGTAGAGCACGACGGCCAGTCCGTAGAGGTCCGTGCACGATTCGGACGGCTCCCCTAACGCCTGCTCGGGGGCCATATAGGCGGGTGTACCCGCCACTAATCCGGTGGCTGTCAGGTGGAGGCTTGCCCTACTCTGGAGTACGCGAGCCAGTCCAAAGTCGCACAGGACAAAGCGGCCATCAACGTCGATCAGGACGTTCGAAGGCTTGATATCGCGGTGCAGCACGTCACGCGCGTGCGCATGGTCAAGTGCGGCTCCTATCTGCTCGGCGACCGCGACCGCGATACGACACCGCGACCGAATGTCAGTCAGAGCATCGATGTGCGCCGAAAGGCTGCCCCCTGAGAGATAGTCGCTGACCAGGTACGCAAGTTCCGGTAAGTCCTCATCGGGACCGGCCTCACCACTCTCAAAGAGCGTCAAGATGTGCGGATGACTCAATCGCGAAACCAGTTCGGCTTCTTGGCGGAAACGCGCAACGAACGTCGCGTCACTGGTGAAAGTGCCGCCAATTACCTTTACGGCTACGTCGCCGGGCCGGGCCTCGTGCCGTGCTCGATAGACGACCGCGCTGCCGCCGCGGCCGGCCTCTTCCAGGAGCACACAGGGTCCAAGCTGGCGCCCAGGCGCCACGCGCTGCGACATATTAGCGGTCTAGTCTCGCACAACTGCTCAAACGCATAAGGTTTCACGGTGCTGCGCGCCTGAGGCGCTCAATCGTTTTGGGAAATGTACTCGCCCCCGCTTTGGAGCGTCAATTCCCTGGCTGGATCGTCGGTCGCCGGCGCGTCATGAGGGCGTGCACCGCCCTTGATTCCCAACGGGAACTCTGGCGCGCTGGCAGGCGTCTTGATGTAGAGCCCGTCGCGCAGGCGTATTTCAAAGGAGAACGACACATGAACACTAAGCACATACTCGGCGGCAGCGCGCTCGCGCTGTGCGCTATCGGAGCGCTGGCACTTCCGCCCGCCTTGCAGTTGCGTCCACACACGGCCACGGCGCAGTCCATAGGAGGGGGACAGATGGAGCTTGCGCAAACCGTGTCCGTCTCGGGCGAAGGCGAGGCCTCGACAGCGCCGGACGTCGCGTTCATCAACCTCGCGGTGCAGGCTGAGGCGTCGACAGCGCGTGAAGCAATCGACAAAAACTCCGCAAGCATGGCAGCGGTGATCGACGCGCTTAGGCGGATCGGCATCCCAGATCGAAGTCTGCGAACTAGCGGCCTGAGCCTCAATGCCGTGCGGGGCCGCCAACGCCCTGAAGACACACAGCCGCCCCCTATCACCGGGTACCAGGCCACGAATTCACTCAATGTCACGGTAGAGCCAGTGACCAAAGCAGGCGAAACGCTAGATGTTGCGGTCAGCGCCGGCGCCAACATTGCGGGAGGCATCCGCTTTGCCGTCAATGACAACGCCGACCTCCAGAACCGAGCACTCGATGGTGCCGTGAAGTCAGCCAGGGTGAGGGCCGACACGATCGCGGCGGCGGCGGGGCTACGCGTGACCGGCGTGAGATCCATATCTGAGGACGGCGGACAGGGTATGCCCGTGGCGCGCGCCGAGCTGCAGAGCGCCGACGCGCGTGGTGGAGCAGTTGTCCCTCCGGTTCAGCCGGGCGAGCTAACGCTCCGCGCGCGCGTGCGAGTTGTCTACACGTTCGGCTAGCGCCCACCTAGCTCGCTGCAGGTACCGCGATGAATTCCTCGACCATCTGGCGAGCGACTTCATCGCGGTGCTGCACCGGAGGCGACTTCATGAAGTAGCCCGAGGCGCCTTCGAGCGCGCCCCCAATCTTCTGATCCAGGCCCACCTTGCAGCACCGCACCGCATCAATCACCACGCCAGCGGAGTTAGGCGAATCCCACACTTCCAGCTTAAGTTCCACGTTCAGCGGTACATCGCCAAACGTGCGTCCCTCCAACCGGATGTACGCCCATTTGCGGTCAGACAGCCACTCTACATAGTCGGACGGCCCAATGTGTACGTTTTCAGCGCCAAGGTCGAAGTCAACCTGACTCGTGACGGCGTTAGTCTTAGAGATCTTCTTGCTCTCCAGGCGCGACCGTTCGAGCATGTTGTAGAAATCCATATTCCCGCCGACGTTGAGCTGGCTGGTGCGCTCTAGCTTTACACCGCGGTCGGTGAACAGCCTCGCGAGCGCCCGATGCACGATGGTGGCGCCCACCTGACTCTTGATGTCGTCGCCTACGATGGGAACACCGGCGCGCTCAAAGCGTGCGCTCCATTCCTTTTCGCGCGCGATAAAAACCGGAATGCAATTGACAAAGCCGCAGCCAGCCGCCAGCGCCTGTTCGACGTACCACTTGGTCGCGACCTCGCTTCCCACTGGAAGGTAGTTCACCACTACATCGGTCTTCGTCTCACGTAGAAGTCGCGCCACGTCCACAGGCGTGTTGGTGGACTCAGTGATTTTGGTGTGGCCATACTGCCCCAGGCCGTCGTTGGTTGGGCCGCGCTGAACCGACACGCCAAGCTGTGGCACCTCCGCAAACTTCACCGTATTGTTTGGTCCAGCCCAGATCGCCTCGCTGAGATCCTTGCCGACCTTTGCAGAGTCAATGTCAAATGCGACAGTGAACTCCACATCGCCAACGTGGTAGCCGCCAAGGACGGTGTGCATTAGGCCAGGGATGAAGCTGTCGGGATCGGCATCACGGTAATACTCCACGCCTTGCACGAGTGACGATGCGCAGTTGCCCACGCCTATGATGGCCACGCGCACCTTTTTACGGTGTTCGCCGGCGTCGGACGGTGACGCGCCCGCAAGTGCGGCTCCAGAAGACGCTGCGTCTAGGGCGCTCGCGGCTGCGGAATCTAGGGTGATCGGTGAGGTGGGCGAAGGCGGCGCGTCAAGAGTGGTTTCGATAACCATGGTGATCTCCTATTTACACAAGTAGCGATGCGAGAAGAGTCTACTCGTGTAGATCGCGTGACGCTATGCTTGCCGCACATGGCGGTATGATGCGCCTATGACCGTGACTAGGGATGACGTTGCGCGCACCGCGGGCGTCTCCGTCGCAACGGTCTCATATGTCCTCAACCGCGGCCCAAAACCCGTCTCGGAAGATAAGCGCCGCCGGGTTATGGAAGCGGTAACAACGCTTGGCTATCGTCCAAATGCCATCGCCAGCAGCCTGCGCGCGCGTCGGACTCACATCTTGGGTTTGGTCGTGCCCGATACCACCAATCCGTATTTTGCGCGCCTCTCCCACGCGATTGAAGACGCCGCCGCCGCGCGCGGGTATCAAACGGTGATTTCGAATGCCGGCGACGACCCTGAGCGAGAGTCGGCCCAGATTGAAGCACAGTTGCGCTTGCAGATCGATGGCCTGATCTGGATTCCTGACGATCTCCAACGTGACCGACCCGGCGCTCCCATTCCGCTGATCCCCACGGTGCTGGTAGACCGGGCTTTCGCGCAGCCTATATCTGAGACGGCGTGCGACGTAATCGAGTCTGATAACCACCTCGGCGGGCGGCTCGCAGCGGCTCATGTAGCTGGTCTGGGCCACCGCGTGGTGGCATTTCTCTCCGGGCCGGCAGGCCATCTCCACACTGAGCAGCGACTGCTCGGTGCGCGCGAAACACTCGCGGCTGCGGGGATCCCGCTACCGCCTACGCTGGTGGCTCACGGAGACTTCAGCTACTCTGCCGGCGCCCGCTCCGGGCGTGCCTGGCTCACCCTGCCGGCGGGGGAGCGCCCCACTGCCATCGTGTGTGCCAATGATGCCATGGCAATCGGCGTGCTTAGCGCCGTCGCCTCGCTCGGGTTGCGCGTGCCGGAGGATGTCTCCGTCACCGGGTACGACGACGTACCGCAGGCGCAGTTCACCGTGCCGCCCCTCACGACCGTGGCCCAGCCACTCGATGAAATGGCGGAGGAGGCGATCGTGCGCCTGCTCGGTCGCATAGAATGCCCAGCAGACGCCCCCCCCACCTATCACCACATTTTCCCAGTGCGATTGATTGAGCGCAGCTCTTCTGCTCGCTTGCGCTCGGTGGCGCCTTCCGGGTAGCGTAGGAACACGCATTCACAAAGCCCACACAAGGACGCGGTGGAGGGGCAGTCTTGGCGACACAAGAACAACTGGCGGAGCAGGCCCAAACGAATTCTAAGGCAAAGGAGCCTCTCTCTTTTCGCGTCCCATCGGACGGCGGCCCGCGCCTACTGAACGCGCAGCTCAGCCAGCTGGAGTTCAACCGCCGGGTTCTGGAAGAGGCGCAAAACGGCGAGCACCCCCTGCTAGAGCGCGTCAAGTTCCTGGCCATCTTTAACTCCAACCTGGACGAATTCTTTGGAATCGCCGTATCCGGACTGCGTGCTCAGCGTGAAGGCGTGCAGGCCGGGACGGCCGGCTTGCTCCCTGATGGCCGTACGCCAAGTGAGGCCCTCACGGCCGTCGGCGCGCAGCTTCCACCGCTCATTGCGGATCAGGAGACGTGCTGGCAAGGGCTACATCGTGAGCTTGCCGCGACGGGCATCCACATCCTTAGCGTCGACGAGCTTGATCCCGGCCAGGTCGCATTCGCGCGGCGCTACTTTGAGCACGATGTTTTCCCGGTGTTGACACCGCTGGCGGTGGACCCTTCTCATCCGTTCCCGCACATCTCGCATCTTAGTCTCAACCTCGCCGTGATTCTGGATGACACGCACGCGGGGCGGCGCTTTGCCCGCGTGAAGGTGCCCCCCAATCTACCCCGACTGGTGGAACTGCCTGCGCCGGCTCAAGCTGACCCGGTTGTCGGACACCAGCCCTCCTACTTCATCTGGTTGGAATCGCTCATTGCGGCTCACCTGGAGCAGTTGTTCCCGGGCGTGCCCGTTAGCGGCCGCTACGTGTTCCGCGTTACCCGGGACTTTGATCAGGATATCCCGGAGGGAGATACCCAAAATCTCCTCAGCTCTGTGCAGGAGAGCCTGCGCGAGCGGTCGTTCGGTTTCGTCGTACGCTTTGAGCACACACCGGACATGCCGCAAACGCTGCGTGACCGGCTAATTGACGAGCTCGAGGCGACCGAGGCGATCTGCAACGAAGAGGTCGCGCCACTGGGTAGAGCCGATCTGATGGCGCTTACCGCTCTTGACCGCCCGGACATCAAGGACGCGCCATTTGTCCCGCGCGTCCCGGCGCTGCTGGGCGGCGGTAACAACATTTTCAGCGTCATCCGGCGGCGTGATCTCGTATTGCACCACCCGTTCGACTCCTTCGCGCCGGTGGTGCAGTTCATCGAAGCCGCATCTACCGACCCGGACGTGCTCGCCATCAAGCAGACGCTCTACCGGGTTGGGCGGAACTCTCCGATCGTCGAAGCGCTGAAGCGCGCACGCGAGAATGGAAAGCAAGTAGCCGTTCTGCTGGAGCTAAAGGCACGAGGTGACGAAGAAAACAACATTGAGTGGGCCACCGCGCTGGAGGACGTCGGCGTCCATGTGGTGTATGGCGTAATCGGCCTCAAGACACATTGCAAGACCACGCTCGTGGTACGCCGCGAGGCGGATGGCATCCGACGCTACTGCCACATCGGAACGGGCAATTACAACTATACGACTGCCCGCACGTACACAGACCTGTGCCTCTTCACCGCACACCCCGACGTGGGCGCGGACCTTTCGGACCTTTTCAATTTTCTGACCGGTTGGTCCCGGCAGGACAAGTACCGCAAGATTCTGGTGTCACCAACCACATGGCGCAAGCGCCTGGTGGAGCTTATCGATCGGGAGATTACTCTGAAGGCGCGCGGCGAAGACGCTCGCATAACCATCAAAGTTAATGGTCTTACCGACCCGCGGATCATTGAGCTGCTGTATCGCGCGTCTAACGCCGGCGTCCACATAGATCTGCTTGTACGCGGTATGTGCTGCCTGCGGCCCGGCGTACCGGGAATGAGCGAGAACATCCGGGTGGTGAGCGTTGTCGGGCGCTTTTTAGAGCACAGCCGCCTCTATCACTTCCGCAACGGCGGCAACGAAGAGTTGTATATGGGAAGCGCAGACATCATGGCGCGCAACCTAGATCGGCGGGTGGAAGTGATCTGCCCCATCCTGGATGAAGGATGGCGCAACTACTTGCGCGACCACGTCCTCGGCCTCTACCTGCGCGACACGACTCGGGCGCGAGAATTGCGGCCCGACGGCACCTACGCGCGCCTGGGACCACCCGAAGGGCGGCGAGCGGTCGACTCACAAGAAGTGCTGCTCACGACAGCGAGAGAGACTGCCTAATCTCGGTTAACACCCGCTGTGTCGCCAGGTATTCTTCCGGATTGCCCATGTCTAGTGGGCGGCCCGACACTTCATATACGTAGTACGGCTCCCGCTCTGCCAGTCGCGCCTGCGCCCCCGCGAACTGGAACTCACCCCGCTCGCGGCGCCCAGCCGCCACGTCCTCCGCCAGCACTTCAAAGATGCCGGCGCTGACCGCATCAATCCCGAAGCGTCCAATGTATGTCCCATCGGGCAGGCCCGGTGTCCGTAGCGAGGCGCGCGCCGTGTCCGCGTCCGGCTTCTCGATCAGCCGCTCCATCCTCCATGTACGGGCATCTACGGGCGCGCCAAGCACAGTCCCGTATGCCCCAATCTGTGCTTCCAAAATTCGCATCACGCCAGAGACATTGGCGCGACGGTTCGCGCACGAATCGAGGACCTGAGCGGCACAGCGCATGGCTTCGTGTGACTGGTAGATCGTGTCACCCAGCATGACCAACACCGGCTCACCAGCGGCAACATCGCGGGCGCAATATATGGCATGGCCGAAGCCCTCCGGCACCGGCTGCACGGCGAACCCAACACTGCCGGCCCAAGACGCCTCCCCAGTCTCATGCGCCGCATCCAAGTAGCGCCGGAATGGGACATCGCCGCCCGGCCCGGTCACCAAGCACACCCGCTCGATTCCCGAATCAAAAGCCTCCTGAAGGATGAGATGCACCGTCGCCTTCGCTCGCCCGTCCACATCGATCAACGGGAAGAGTCCTTTGGGAACGGCCAGCGACGCCGGACGCAGCCGGGTCGCTCGCCCAGCGAGCGGAATGATTGCCAGTTTGGGCCGGCCAATTATGGTCACGGCTCGGAAACTCCGAGCTCACGCATCAGCTCTTGCAGCACGGGCTCGATCTGTGCGTGAAGCATGCTGTTGGCATATCCGATCCAACCCACGTCAGACGCAGTGTCAAGCGGCACATCCACGGGCTTCCCCCAGCTATCGGTAATGATCACACCCGCCTCTTGGGCAATTAGCGCCGTGCAAAGGTCATACGGCCGGGCGCACAGGCGCCGGGCCGCCACTGGACGAGCGGCCCGCTGGCCCGGAAAGCCGCGCGCGTCCATCAGCGCTGGACGTAGGTCCGCCACAAAGCGGTCGTGCCCAACCATCAGCTCGTAGAGCTGCCCACCGGAGGAGATGTACTCATCGTCAAAGACAAGCGGAGCGCCACCGGCATGGTCTCCCACTACACGCTCGAATAGCCGCTCCTCCAGCCACGACGCGCGCTCTTTCGTGCCCGGAAAGAACTTGGTCACGGTAGCAAAGCCATGTGCCAGGCTTGTAGCCCGACTTGGGATCAGCTGGACTGGCCATTCTTCTCCGGTCTGGATATCTCTGGTGACGCGATGCGCCCCATCACCCTTGACCGCCCACAGGGTGTCTGCAAGACGGGCTCGAGAAGTAGTTAGCTCGGTCTGGACCGCAACCACGATGTCACCGAGGCGCGGCGCTCTACCTAGATCCTTGGCTCCTGGAGCGATGGCAGCGAGCGCCCACGCTGAACGCTTGTCGTACATGACGCCGCGTGTTCCATCGATCGGATCAACGATGCATTCAAAGGTTGCGTCCGCCGGGTCCGCATCATGTGGGAAAGGCATGCGGCCATCGCCCGGCAGCCCTTCCGCGACCAGCACGAACGGCTCGTGGACTTCCTGGCTCCACGCCTCGCAAAACTCAATCAGCGCATCCTCGCTGCGCTGGTCGATGCGATAGATCGTATCGCCGGAGTAGTCGGTGCCGGAGGCGCCTTCTCGCACCACCGCGCTCTCCGCCTCCTGATCTTTCTCAACTCGACTCCGACCGCGCGCGACCGCGTCAAAAATCTGCCGTTGGAGCGCGACCAATTGCTGGACAAAGTATGCCGGCGGTCTTATATTTCGCTCCCCTCAACCGGGTACCCCTTCCCTACCCACGCGTCGAGCCCGCCTTGAAGCGCCGCCGCATCACGACGTCCCGCATCCGCCAGTAAGAGCGCCCCACGGGCGCTCGTGTGCTCGGATGGTCACGTGCAATACAGGAGAGGCCGTTTCTCTGCCCCCAACCGCGCGATAGCGCCTTTGGGATCGCGCTCTATCTCATCAAGCGGCAGTGAGAGAGCGCCAGTGGCGCGCCGCAGCCGGAAGGACGCTGCGCCACGCACGTCTACCAGCACTGCCCTCCCCGCCCGAACCTCTGCAAAGGCGATTTCCACGTCAATTCGCGGAACGTTATCCTCACGATCAGTACCAACGCTGCCACGTGGCGCGCCGGAGGCGCTCTCTGAAGCTGGCTGGCGCAGTCGCACGCCGCACCCTGCGTTCCCTAAAACGCAAGGCGCGCCAAGCGCAAGCGTGGCCAGGGCGCGCCGGTTCATGCCTCTTGACTGGAGGTTACCGAACTTGGGCCGCTCCGGCCACCGGGCGCAGCGGCTCTACCACAAGTAGTCGATGGCCGGATACGTCGACGATTGCGCCATCGTCCAGCCGCGCGGCGCGCATTAGCGCCACGTCCATGGGGAGTTTGGCAGCGTTCCAGTACAGGAAACCCACGCCGCCACGACGCAGGTTCAACATCCACGTCACCAACTGCGCTACCGATGGGCGTTCCAGCGCCACGGGCGTCTGTCCGGCCGTACGTTCAGCCCCAGCTTCCGTGGAGCGCGATGGGCGCCGCCGGCGCATGGTCGCCAGGCGCTGCCACGCCGCGGTGGCGGTACGGAGCGCGGCTGAATCGGAGTCCTCGATGGCGTTTGGGGCACCCAGGAGATCGCAACGCACCGGCGCGCTCTTGGGTCCGCTGCCGGAAGCCATGCTAGATTCGGCGTCCGGCGTCGGAAAGCGAAGGATCTTGCCGTGTGATAGTGATGGAGGCGTCATGGGCGTGCCTGACGTCGGCAGCAGTCCGTGCGTTCCGAAGATCTCGATTGTTTCGCTCACGCCCGTCTCATTTCCAGTGTCTCCGGCGATGGCCCATGACGGGAACGCACCGGCAATACTTGGAATTCTAGGGTGAATAAGATGAAGCGCGCCGCTAGTAGCCCAGGTGGACTACGTTTATTGCGAATCGAAACGCTTGCTTTCAGTCACGCAGCATGTACCCCACGCCGGAGACTGTTTTGACGTACTCGGGATTCTGGGGATCGTGCTCCAACTTCTGGCGCAACCGGTGAACATGGACCTTGACCAGGTCTTCGTTACCAGCACCGGGAAAGCCCCACACATGCTCGACAATGGCCGAGTTAGTCAACACGCGTCCTCGGTTGACCATCAGATAGTGAATGATTTTGAACTCGAGCGGCGTGAGACGGATCTCTTCATCGCTGCGCCTTAGGGTGCGCGTGCGGAGGTCCAGCAACAAGTCGCCTGCGTGCAGCTCCTCGCCGGCACCACCGACAGCGGGCGCAAACTGCTGCGCGCGGCGCAACACCGCTTTGACGCGTGCCACCAACTGGCGCGGCGAGAACGGCTTCGTGATGTAGTCGTCCGCGCCGAGGCCAAGCGCCTGCACAATGTCCGCCTCGTCTGTGCGCGCGGTAAGCATGATGACAGGCGTCTTGGAGACTTCTCGGATTCGCCTGCACACTTCCATCCCATCCATCCCAGGCATGTTTGCATCCAGTAAGACAAGCTCAGGACTCTCGGATTGAAACTGCGCCCAGCCTAGCTCGCCATCGTACGCGATCACAATCTCGTACCCTTCGCGGCGCAATATGTAGGTGAGCACGTCCACTAGATCGCGGTCGTCATCAACCAAAAGTACCGCCATTAAACAGCCACCACCTCTCGTCCGGGAGCACGCTCGACGCGGGCGGCCACTGGCAATGTAAACCACACGGTCGTTCCCCGGTCCGGTTCGCTTTGAAGCCCCACGCCCCCCCCGTGCGCTTCCACAATTGCTTTGGTTATTGCCAGGCCCAGCCCGGTGCCGGGAGACGTGCGCGCGGAGTTGCTGGAGCGGAAGTAGCGCTCAAACAACTCGCCTTGCTCGGGAAGTGGGATACCCGGCCCGTGGTCGGTCACACGTACCACCACCTGGTCGCGCTGCGCCCGCGCCTCAATGCGGATCACGTCGTGCTCCGGGCCGTACTTAGAGGCGTTGGAGAGCAGGTTGGCAAACACCTGCAAGATTCGCCGCTCGTCTGCATGAACCGCGGGCAATCCGGCCGGTACGACGACATCTACTCGCTGATTCTTTTCTTCTAGCAACGGCAGAACCGTAGCGTAAGCCCCATCCACCGCATCCGCCAGATGAATTGGCCCGGGATGGATGGTGAAGCGTCCAGCCCTGATACTTCCCGCATCTAGCACGTTTTCCACCAAAGTATGCAGCCGCACCGCCGACCGCTCAACTCGCTGTATCGTCGCGGCTAGCTCCTCGGCCGGCATCTTCGCATAGTCCGTGGAAAGGATCTCCACTGAGGCCACGAGCGACGCGAGTGGCGTGCGCACCTCGTGCGCCACCGAGAAGAGGTATTCGTCCTTAAGCTGGTTGAGGTGCCGCAGCTGGGTGTAGGTCTGAAAGAGACTGCGCCTCATCTCCTCCATGCGCTGCGCCAGCTGCCCCACCTCGTCATCGCCATTGTCCGCCCCAACTGGTGTTTCGAGGTCACCGCTACCAATTCGCGCCGCCGCCGACGCGAGTCGGCGCAACGGCTGTGTCAAGACGGCAGCGCCTAGGTAGCCAATCGCCATCGCCAGCCCAGCGATGCAGACCATTACTGGCAGGAAGTAGCGCAGAATCGCGTTTCGCGCGTCACGCAACGTCTGGACTGGGATACTCACGCCGTACATCCCGGCCGCCTGACCCTGAATATCGGTGAGGGGCACATATCGCGTTCGGTATGTCTGGTCAAGCAGGCGCTGGTTCTGTTCCCACTCGAGCGTTTCCCCGAGAACGCGGTTGAGTACCTCTGAATCTGGCTTGGTGCCAAGCTGCTGGCCCGCCAGCGTAGTCGCCACTAGCGTATCGCCGCAGTAGAGGCTAAGTTCTAGCCCCGTATCGGTTTTTACCTGCCGCACGAACTCTTCATCCAATGGGAAGCGAACATGCATCAGGCCAACCACGGCGCCGGTTGCATTCCGCACGGGGACACTCGCTGCGATAACCATCTGGCAGTCAGCGCGGCGGATTAGCGCCACCGATGTCTCCACCGCCTCCAGCGCTTGGAAGGCGCCAGGAACATCCTCCAGGCTGGAGCCAGGATCGGCACGGCCTGGGGGGATGAGCTTCGCGAGGACGTTCAGCTGGCGATCCGTCACCACGATGCTGTAGCTCGGGCGCAGCGTCTGAATGGGCTCAATTAGTGCCGTGAGCTGCTCCGAATTGCGCTGGTTAATACGCTGCGTAAGCAACTGCTTTTCGCTCAGCTGGCGGGTAACAATCTCCGCATCCGCGATACGCTGCGCGTAAAGTGACCCAAACGTCGCGGATGCGACATTCAGACGGTCAGTCGTTGCCTGACTAATGAGTCCCTCGACAATTTGCCAGCCCGCAAGGGCCGAGCCACCTGCCGCCACGAGCACCAGCAAGACGGCAAATAGCACGAGTTGGGCGCGCACGGCCAGCTTGCGCACACTGCGGCGTGTGACGGCTGCTGCCTGCGACCGGGCTCGATGAGGAGGCTCGCTCGCTCCCGGCTCTAGGTGGCCTTCCAGCGTCCCTGGCACGGGATTAGATGGTCCCAATCAATTCTCGATGCGTCGGTGACGGCGGCGCTTCAAGCTCATCGATGCTAGCGATACGACCCTGGAGGCGCTCTAGTCTGCGCTCGTAGCGAGCCTGTAGCTCGCGCATGGACTCGATCCGGCCGCGCACAAGTGAGAGCTGCTCCGTGATGATCTCTACCGCGCGTGTCAGACCGACACGCCGTTCGCGCGGATCCGGCTGTTGCCTATTCTCAGCGCGGATCTGACGAAGCAGTTCATCCGCCTCCATAATCTGCTTGATCTCATCCAGGGAAAAGCCGAGCAGTCGTTTCAGCTCCGCGATACGCTCCAGTCGCATCACATCCTGCCCTGAGTACAGCCGGAACCCGCCCTCCAGGCGCTGAGGTGGAGCCAGGATCCCGCGCGACTCCCAGTAGCGCATGGCACGCTGCGTCAGCCCCGTGCGCTGCGCAACCTCACCGATCTGCATGAACGGCTCTTGATCCACCACCTCCACGTCACCGGCCACACTTCTATCGCGCTCTTCTGTTGCCGTCACGCGGTGATCTCCTTACATCTCCATCGAGAGCGGCTTGGACATCCGAACGTGGGCAATCCCATCTTCTATGAACATAGGGCGAGGCTCTCCCGCCTCATAGCCATGCCTAGCATAGAATGATTCGACCGCGATCTGCGCGTGCACGACAATCTGCGCCGCACCACGCGCGAGCGCCGCTTCCTCAAGAAGCCGAAGCAGACGAGAGGCCACACCGCGCCCACGCCACGCGGGGAGCACCGCAAGGCGGCCCAAGCGTGCGGTGCCGCCGGTCGCGCCCAGCAGCCGGGCAGTGCCAATCACCGGTGCAATTATCGCCCGGACGACGCTGGCTCCAACGCGTCCCCCGGCGAGGCTAACGGGTAGGTACTTTCCCGCCTGAGACGCGGCCCGCACCGCCGCCGAGCCACTTTGGAGAACGTGTCGCGCCGACTCGGCCGAACTGGGGTCCAGCACAGCTACGGCGTGGACCGCCGTGCGATCATGCGCGTCCAGCTCAAGATGCTGGGGAACGCCCTGCTCGTCCACGAACACGGCCAATCGCACGGCAACGGCGCCGGTCCACTCAGACGGAGAGTCAGCCACCTTCACGCGGAAAGTGGGGCGCGGCTCGGACGTAACCTCATCCATTGGCGCGCCCTGGCTCTCCCTCGCGGCCTCCAGGCCCATCACCCGGGCAATGGTACCCGCCGTCGCCTGCACAAACGGGCTAACCTGGATAGTAGTCGAACACCTGCGCCCACTCGATGACGCCGCTGGCACCTAACCCTGGGTCCACCAACCCGCTCAACACCCGCCGAGCGGCCCCGCCGTCCGCGCTGGCCACCCAAATCTCGGCGCCATCTCGCTGGCCTCCAGTTCGCACCGACGCTTCTGGCCTCAGACGGCGCGCAAAGACAAGCGTCCTTCCGTCACGTGCCCACATCGGTCGGTCGTCTGACACACCGGCCGGGACCGTCGCGTCCGCTAGCAAGTGGCGTTTGTCCTTGCCGTCAACTGGCGTGAGCCAGATACGGCGGCCGCCAAGCGACGCCGACAGGTCGCCTCCACGCGCCACGAGCGACGGTCCCGCGCTATAGGCGAGCACGGCCGGTCGCGCGTTGTTCACCGGCGCCCAGGCCGGCGATGCCGGCTCGCCGCCTGTCTCCAGGGCCAGAACGTCCACCACAATGCGGTTTTCTGCTACGGCGCGCGGCTCTGCAACTACAAGCTGCTTGCTCTCCGTTGCGTTTCTTCCGGAGCCCGCAACCAGCGCAATACCGTCCGAGCGCGGCGCGGCAGCCTGCCAGAAACGGTGGAGGAGGACTGCGTCTGCCACCGAAACTGGCTGCGAGCTTGTGGCCCGCGTCAGAAACAGTGGCAAACCATCAAGCGCGCCTTGCCCGGTTGAGGCGCCGCTGCTGCCCTGCCAGAAGAGGACGAACCCGCTCCGATACGACCAGCAGCACACCTTTAGCGAGTAGTCGCCGGAGGCGACATAGACGGGCAGCGCATCACGCCCCGCGGCCGTGATGGTCCAGATGGCTTCATTGCTTACCTGTCCTGAGACGCGCTGATGGCGCTCATATGCCAGACGAGTTCCATCCGACGACCACGCAAGCGCGAGGCCAACACCGCTCCCTGCAGGCACAATCACTCTGCGCCCTTTTCCCCAGCCGCCGCCTCCAGAGTAGACAGACTGCCGTCCTTGGATGCGAATGCCATGCGCGCGGCGCGCGGCGCCCAGGTTGCGCTCTCCGGCTGGTCAGCGCCCGGCACCACTGTTACGCCCTGACCGTCATTCCTGATGAGCCATAGCTGCCCCCCGCGCTCAAAAGCGATCCAACTGCCACTGCCGGACAGCCGGGGCGCCGTAACTCCTCCCGTCTGAGTCAGGCGGCGCTCCACGCCGCTTCTGAGATCCACCGTCCACAAATCCCCGTCCCGCACTGCTGCAAGCCGCCCTCGCGCGCCCGCAATCGGTGGCCCTGGCGGCCGTTCGGGAGTGCCCACTATAGGGAGGCTGACGAGACCCGCCTGACGAAGGACAAGCGCGATCAGCAGCCCCACGATGAGCACGACGGCAATTCGCGCCCGAGTGATCACGCCGCTCTCCGTGCCAGACGCCTCGTTATCACGTCGTTGTTAGCCAGGAATCCGGCAAAAATGAGTAGGACACCGAGCAGCTCCCCCCAGTGAAAGAGCCCGGTGATCCCAAAGCGGTTGAGAGTGCTCGTGAGACTGGGCGCCATAGCACCCACCGCAATGAGCGAGTTGCTCAGGACACGTTGGAGACTTTCGCGCCGCCGCCAATAGTTCCAGGCGCTATACAACGCGCCAAAGATCATCGCCAACGCTCCCGCCAGGTTGAACGGTGGCGTAAGGAGCCGGACCGTTTCCGGGAAGCCCTGACCTCGCGGAATTCCTGTCGCCGGATCCAGTATCTCAGTCAGATCCACCGGCGCCGTGACCACGTGATATCCCGCTACCAGCATTCCAAACGCGAGCATCACCAACGCGACGTGCCCTAACGCTCTTGGCTTTTCCCACGCCACGAGCGCTAGAACCCCGGCAGCCGCAATTACGATGAGACCCACAGCCACGGCCATCTGTGCCGGGCCCTCCGCCTGCGCTCCTAATAGACGCCCCCCGCGGATCATGGCCGGTATGGCACCCGCGAAGACGGCCAGCGCCACCAACTCCCCAAAAGCGCTCGTCCTGAAGAGATACACTTCGCCAAGTCCGAGCCACGCAGCTACGCAGACCGCCCCAAAGAAGTACCAGATCCGATAGACCGGGTCAGACCATCCCGCTACCTGCCCAACGCTCTCGGCGCCAGAAGCGATCGCGTAGAAGGACAGTCCAACGGCCCAGACAAGCTGGTAGGGGCGCCGCCTTGCACGCCACTGAGCGAACAGCAGCGTTGCGAAGACAACACAAAGCACCGTCGCCGCCAGCGGAACGGCGACGACGGCAAACACGCGAGTGGCAAGTGAGTGATTGACGGTATCCAGCGTTTCGACCATAGTATCGGCCAGCGCATGCTCGTAGCGGCAGCCGGAATGACCAGGATCGGGGTCCTGGCGCTATACTGCGGCCGCGCCGGTTCATCTCAACACTGGCGCCCGGCAATCAATCAGTAGTTCCGGAGCTCCACGGACTTCCGGGCACGTCGAGAACATGAGGACGCTATGGACGAGTACCGGCCCTACCCAACAAACCAACCCGATGACGAACAGGATATTGAGGACCACGGCGGCGAGTCAGGTCCACCGAAAGAGCCGGTCGTTCGCGACTACAGCTCCAGCTCAGCGGTGAGTGGCGCGCCAGACATGAGAGGACAGACGCGCGATCCCGACGACGAGGGCGACGAGAGCGACCAGGACGGCGGCGAGGCAGACGGCAACGGTCGGCATCCGGACCGCGCAACTCCGAACTTGGACCACCCCGGCGGCCACCTGATCGGCACGGTGGCACGCCTAAACCGGCCGCGCCGCTTCGGCTTCTTGAAAACCGAGGATACGATGGAGATCTTCTTCCACGCGTCGGCATTAGAGTCGGGCCCCAGCGGCTTTGATGCGCTTCGGTCCGGACAGCCGGTTGAGTTCGACTGTCACCAGGACGAGCAAGGTCGTGGTCTCGCAGCGACGCTCGTACAGGTAACGGGTCCGCCGCCAGAGGATGCGCAGCCTGCCCAACCCCGCCAGCCTCGTCCTTCGCGTGAAGAGCGCCGCGCGAATCGCAGCGAACGTGAAGACAAAGGTGAAGGTGGGCAGCGCGGCGAGCGCGCAGGACGCGGCGGACGCGAGCAGTGGCGCGTGGTAGTGTTGCGCGATCGTGCAGGCAACACTGCAGACACCCAGCTTGAGGAGCTACTCAACCAGCGCCGCGTGAAGCCCGGACAGTTCACGCTCAGCCTCGTGGAAAGCGACGACGGCATAGAATGCTGGGTAGCGTTCCACACCAGTGATGACGGGCGCCGCTAGCGGCGCCTGGATTCTATTTCCCGGCCGGCTGGCACAACCGAGCTTCAATCCAGGTGGAAAACCTCCTCCAGCGGCAGCATTGCCTCGTCGGGTCGGCCGGTGATTGACTCAAAGTACGGCGCCATATCGGCTTGCCATCGCGCGTTCACGTCGCGCTTTGCCATTTCTGACTTGGCGCGCTCAAAGTTTGACGTCTCTAGGTAGCCAAAGAGCAACCCATCCGGCCGCATGAAGAGCGAGTAGTTATGCCAGCCGGTTTCGCGTAGGGCCTGGAGCATCTCCGGCCATACGGAATCGTGGCGACGCTTGTACTCTTCCAGCCTGTCCGCGCGCACCTTGAGAATGAACGCTACCCTCTGCACCTGCTGCGCTTGTTCCACCGATTCCTCCCCCTACCATTGTGCCTTTTCCCCTGTTCCCGCCTCCGCAGCAGGTGCCCACTGCGTGGAGTTAGTCCCGGCGAGGCAGGTCGTCCCCCATGGAGAGCAGCAGCACGGCGAAGGCAACGAAGGCCAGCGCTACCGCCAGTAGCACCATCGTGCCGCCGCGGCCGACTACAAAGATGACGAGCGCCCCGGAGGCCGCAACGATGGCCAGTGCCCACGCCCAGGGTGGCGGCGAGGGAAGGGGGGAATCGTCCTCCTCCGCACGGCGATCTGGCGGCACGTCAGAGGATCCCCACCAGATAGAAGGCAACGCCACCCGTTGTGGTCTGGTAGTAGGTCACGGCGTAGAGGCCGGGCGGCCCGCTTGCATTGTGTTGCGCGTACACGTCCGCCGGAAGCAGCGCGCCGAGCGCCGCGCTGACGTAGATGTCCCGCATCCCTCCCGGCTGCTCTCGGAAGGCAAACGGCTCACTGTGCCGGTGGGTGGCGTCCACTGGAAGCCACGCCGCCGCCTGGCGGCGCGCCTGGTCAAGTGACTCATCACCGGGATCAGGCTGCCACAAATCGTTGGTCGATCGCTCCCGACCGACGGTGAGCTGCCGCACCCGGCCCGCGGCCGTGAGGTCAACCAGCAGCCGTCCATCCCCCACGGTATAGATGCGCCTGAGCAGGCCGGTCTGCCCTCCCGGTGCCGGCACTAAATTCGCGTCAAACACCTCCACCTTTCCTCCAAGCCTTCCCTCAAGGTGACGTTCCGGCGGCCGGTTGTCGGCCCGCGTCAGAAACAACGCCGCGCCTGCGGCCGCACTCCCCAGCAGGAGCAATCCCAACGCTGCCCGGCGCCGCCGGCGCGGCGTGCCGGACTCAAGCGCCGGCCGAGCCACCCTGATCGTGCGCAGTGGCCAGCCGTATCAGCTCCAACGTCCAGGGATCGGTGTCCGGCGGATAGGCACTCCTGGCACACCAGCGCCAGCGTGGCGTTTCAGGGGAGCTGCGCACCGTCCCTGTGATCACACGGCAGACATACACCACATCCAACCTCGGCAGGTCATACGCCCGCGCCGTCAGCAGTCGCTCAATCGCCACCTCAAGTCCGGTCTCTTCGCGGACCTCACGACGGATGGCGTCCTCCGGCGGCTCGCGCCGCTCCATCCAGCCGCCGGGCAGCGCCCATGGCCATGTCCGGCGGAATGCATGCTCCAGAAGAAGCACTTCACCACGCTCGTTGTGGATGACCGCGGTGACGCCCGCCGCAAACTTGGCGTTGAGCCACCACATCAGCTGGCTGCGTACCCCGTCCTTCAGAAAGGGGTGCGTCCAGATCCAGGCCAGCAAGTGCCAAAGACGGGCGGAAATCGTGCCCTAAGTCTACGGCCGCCCCGCGCGCCCCATTGACTGCGCCGGGACCGGACGAAGGCAGAGCGGGCTACGCGGGCGATGCGAGATGTGACGCGGCCAGCAGGCGTGCCCAGCGCGCCGCCGAGCGTGGTGTGTTCATGCCAGACGCCAAGCAGCGCCCCTCGGCGTACACCGCGAAGAGCGCGCGGCCCCCTCTCCCGGCGTACTCACCGATGTCCCAACCATCGGGTAGCACCACCTCAAACAACGGGCGGTCAGCGGGGCGTAAAGGTGCATTGATGTCTGTCATGTGGCCTGATCTACCTAACGTGAAGCTGGAGACGGCGTTTCGGAAATGCCGCCCGTCTTACCGGAGGCCAGTGGCGTCAGAATGTCAGCCAGTTGCGTGACCTGATCACGCAGCAGCTCAGGATCGGGTGCTCTGAGGAATTCAACGTATGACGCGATCCTACCGATCGGTACCACCGCGACCGATGGTTGATCCGCGGCCGCAAGCTCGCCGCGCGCCAGCACAACCGCGGCGTGGATCGGCAGGTCCATCAGGTCATGTTGGCGTACGATCCGCTGCACCGTTCGCACGCGTCGCGTGAGCGCCCAGCTGGGACTTTCCCGCATCTGCTGCATGGCTTCGCCAACGTGGTCACTGGCCGCCCCGCTCGTACCGCCCGCGGTGAACCAGTCGTCACCGCGCACCGTGAAGCTGCCAGCCTCGGCATGGACGCCCATTACAAGTGCCCCGTGCGGTCCCAACAGGATTGCGTCCGCCTCAAGCCCCTGGCCGGGCAGTGCCACACGGCGCAAAAGGAGGTAATCGTCCGAGAGCCGGGCGCTCAATTGGGTCAGGACCGGACTCTCGGCGGCGGCTGCGGTGGCGTCCCGGCGCGCCGCGCTGGCGCGCTGATAGCCAACCAGAAGGGCACCGAAGCCGAAGAAGGCGGGAATCCCGCTCACCAGAGGGCTTTGTACCGTCACCTGCGCCGCGAAGAGGGCAAGCACCACGAGCAACCCGCCCACAATCACGAGGAAGAGCCCCGAAGCAGCGCGTCTTCGCGCTCTTTCTTGTAGATAAATGGGGCTACCAGCGATCCGCACTGCGCTGCGCGATTATCCCACTCGCCGCACGATAGGCGTGAGATTGCACTCCGCCGCGCTCATTAGGTCAGGTGACGGGGACCGGCGCGCCTCCCTTACGCGCAGAGTCTGTTGCCGCAATGGCGATCCTGAGCGCCGCGAGCCCGTCCTGGCCGGTGGGAGTGACCGGCCGGTCCTCCTGGACGGCGCGGATGAACGCCAGCAGCTCAGCCGCGTACGCGCCAGCGAAGCGCTCCGGGAAGTACGGCACGTAATCATGCACCGCTCCGGCGCGGCTGTAATGCGTGAGTGGCGTATAGCGCTCATAGCCAACTTTAACTGCGCCGTTGCTGCCGAGCACATCGGTATGGATGTCATAGCCGTACCCGGACTGACGCGAGTTCACAATTGACCCGAGCGCGCCGCCTTTGAAACGCAGGTTGAGCACCGTCGTGTCCCAGTCATCCACGGCTCTAAAGTCGGCCGCCTGCGCGCCCAATGCGGTGCCAAACGCGGCGACGCTCTCTACTTCCAGGCCGGTGACGAAGCGGGCAATGTCCAGGTCATGGATTGTCATGTCCAGGAACTGGCCACCGCAGCCCGTGATGTAATCCCGGGACGGTGGATAGGGGTCGTGACTGACCGAGCGCAGGAGATGCACATCCCCAATCTCGCCGCTAGCAATGCGGCGCTGGGCGTCAGCGAATCCTGAGTCGTAGCGCCGTTGGAACCCGATCTGAAGCGGCACACCCGTTTTCGCCACCACGGCAAGCGCGCGCTCGGTCGTCACCACATCCAGCGCAATCGGTTTCTCACAGAAGATCGCCTTCCCCGCACGCGCCGCTGCCTCAATCAACTCGGCGTGCGTGGCGGTAGGCGTCACAATCACCACCGCGTCCACCTCGGCGGCGTCTATTGCCTCACGCGGCTCGGCAACGGCGCGCGCATCGTACTGCTCGGCCAGCGCCCGGCCCTCTGGACGCGGATCGGCAATCACAACCAGGCGTGCTTCAGGAAGTCCGGACAGCGTACGGGCGTGAGCTGCGCCAAGGCGCCCAGCCCCAAGCAGCGCAACTCTCAATTTCGACACAGTCGGCAGGATACAGAATCGTGCCGTGCGTGTTTCGGGGGCACCGGAACGGTTCGTGTGCTCCCGCGTTACGTAGAGTTTGAGTAGTGAAAAGCCTCAGAGTCCCCATAGACCCCGTCTCGCGGCGCCAACTCCTCGCCGGGCTTGGCACACTGCCTCTCTTGACGGCCACCTGCACGCCGGGCGCGCAAGGAGGGCCAGCGGCCACGCCTGCGCCCTCTCGGGCAGCAGTCGCCCCGGCGGCAACCGCTGCGCCGGCGCCAACCAGTGCGCCACCCACGCCCACACCGGTCCCGTACAACCCACTTACCGGGCAGACGGTGGGTGACATGGCATCAGTACGTCGCCGGATCGTCGCCGCCAAGGTCGATAACGCCCCCCAGGCGCGTCCGCAGTTCGGGTTGAGCGTCGCGGACTTGGTATATGAACAGCTGGCCGAAGGCGGACTGACACGCTTTCTGGCGTTCTTTCTTCAGAACGCGCCGGATCGCGTCGGACCCATCCGTAGCGCCCGATTGACCGACATCTACCTCGGCCAGGAGTGGGATTTCCTGCTTGCGTACGCCGGGGCGGGCCGCACAACGTCTCGACTCCTGGCTGAAGCCCTAGTACCCGCATTCAAGGCGCCTGAGCTTGGCGAGCGCCTCGATGGAACGCCCTACGTGCGAGACAATGCCCGCCCCATTCCGAACAACATGTTCGCGCGTGTGCAAGCCGTGCGTGACGCCGCCGCCGGCGATCCTCTAATCGCCAAGGAGGTGTTTATCCAGCCCTTTCACTTCTCCGACCCACCCGAGACGGGGCCGCTGCGGATCCTGTCGATGCCGTACGTCCCGGCGGCGGCCGTTACCTGGCGTTTTGACACCGCGAGCAACACTTGGAAGCGCACCATGGCCGGTGCGGCGCATGTGGACGCGCTCAACAATCAGCAAATCCAGGCCGAGAACGTTGCCATCCAGTACGCCCAGATCTTCACGGCGCAGAACGTGGAGCCGGACTCAGCAGGCAACCCGGTGCTGGACACCATGCTGCGCGGCGAGAATAAGTTGCGCGTCTTCCATTCCGGCCAGATGCTGGAAGGCACATGGTCAAAAGAGCACGACCGTGCCAAGACGCAATACCGCACCTCTGATGGCAGTCCCATGCCCTTCCGCCCCGGGCGCATCTGGTTCCACATTGTCCCCACCGACTTCCAGGCAAGCTGGAGCTGACTGAACAGATCCCGCGCTAGCGCGCCACCTGGGTGGCGTCGCGTTGGAAGCTGCCGAACTCCGCCGGCGCGCTTTCTTCCGGCAGCGAGCGGAAGAACTCGTTGTAGGGATGGTCGTCGCTTACGATCTGTCCGGTTCCGGCCCACCCACGCAGCTCAGCGTCGGTAGCCATAAACAGGCCAAGGACCGTCTCTGGAGACACCAGTCCGGCAGACGTGAGCATGGACCTGTTGGCGCCGCTTAGGCGCTGAGAAATCGCCTGGCGGTCAATCACATAGGGACGCTCGCTGCCGATGAATAGCGCACCATCGGCCCAGCCGGTCACATAGGGAAACGCCTCAAGGAAGGTGCGAAGTAGGATCTTGTATTGGTTGGCAGGGATGTTGGTGTCTATCCACTGCACCATCACACCGTTCTCCGCCAGCGCCAACCGCGCCAACCGGTAGTACTCATACGAATAGAGCGCGCCGCTGCCCGCGGCGCGGGGCCGGATTGCATCGGCCATGATGACATCATACTTCTCATCGGTGAGCAGCAGATAGTTGCGCCCGTCATCCTCGTGTACAGCCACGTTGGGCGCCTCTACCACCTGGCCGTCCACCATTCTGACCACCTCGCCGTTCACATGGGAGAAGAAGGTGGCGCCCCGCACGACGCTGGGCGATAGCTCGACGACTTGCAGCCGGGCGCCCAGATGCGCGGCCGCGGCGCCAGCAGTAGCGCCACCGCCAAGGCCAATCACTAGCACCTTTCGCTCAGGCCGAGTGGTAACCGGCTGAACCAGCATGGGGAGGTGCCCAATCTGCGTGTGCAATTGCAACATCTGCGGCGTGTCGTTTGCCTGATGCCAGCCATTGAGATACATCCGCCGCACGTCAGGTCCCTGGAGGATCGTGACCGTCTGCTCCAAACCTTCTTCGTACCAGACCACACGATCCCCAAAACGGGAGAAAACCGCGCCGTAAAGATCCGGCGTCAGGGCAAAGGCGCCCAGCGCCACCGCCAACCCTAGCGGAACGAGCACCCGAGGGCGAATTGCGCCCCGAGACGGCAGCGCAGCCTCGCCAAGGGGCGGCCGGCGACGCGGCAACGCGTAGCGGAGCAGCCCAAGACCAACCAGCGTATTCGCCGCCGCCAGCAATACCAGGCTTCTATGCGTGCCCAACAGCGGAATGAGCACAAAACCGCTCGCCCAAGATCCGGCAATTGACCCGCAGACGTTGGACGCGTACGCCCTGCCCAAACGGCGACCTACCCGGGCGTCATCACTTCCCGCGTAGAGCTTCATAATCACCGGGAACGCCGCACCCAGAAGCAGCGTCGTCGGGATGATGGTCACAAAGCACATTAGCGCCGTGACGCGCTGCTCACCGGAGACAAAGTGCTCCAGCAAGGGCAGCCAGCGCAGCGTCTCTATGATGGCGGGTAGGCGACTGATGACGGCGAGCGAGACCAACGCCGTCACGCCGATAGCCCATTCCATCACGGCGGCGGCAAAGAGCCAGTTGACCCGCCGGTTAATCAGCGGCGCAACGAGGTACGAGCCCGCGGCGATGCCCAGCAGGAACGTGCACAGGATCAACGTGAACGCGTACGTCGTCGCCTCAAAGTAGATCGCCAGGATGCGCGTCCAGATCACCTGGTAGCCAAGCGAGGCGAAACCCGAGACGAAGAACGCCACAAGGAGCAGACGCTGCGCTCCCGCGCCTATTCCCTCTCCCGTTGGGAGAGGATCAGGGTGAGGGCGGCCCATCGTTCTGGCACCAGCGCTGCCTTCACCCGCCCTGCGGGCGGCCTCCTCCAAAGGGAGAGGCTCACGCGTTAGCCACCAATCGACGGCTATCGCCAGCACACCCACCGCTACGTTGATGACCGCCGCCGTCACGGTGGTTGCCCGGACGCCAATGGCGCCTATCAGGATGAACCCGGCCAGATAGGCGCCCGTGATTCCACCCGCAGTATTGCTGGCATAGAGGAGACTGAGATTGGTGCCCAGGGAGACGCTGCGGTTAAGCGTGGAGCGGATGACAATTGGCAGCGTCGCGCCCATCAGCGTGGTGGGCACCAGCAGGATGACGCACGCCAGCGCAAAGCGCACCAGCGAGAGTGAGGTCAGATCACGCGGCAGTCCCGGATACAGCTCACGATAGACGCCTTGCAGCACACCAAACGCGGGCGGCGTCAGCAGCGCGCTGATCCCAATTCCTAGCTCCAGAATGCCGTACGCGCGCAGCGGGCGCTTGATTCGGTCCGCAACGCGCCCTGCCAGGTAGCCACCGAGCGCAAGCCCGCCCATGAACGCCGAGAGCACGGTAGCCACGGCGTAAATGGTGACGCCGAACACCAGCGCCAAGAAGCGCAGCCAGACCAGCTCATAGATGAGCCCGCTGACGCCTGACCCAAAGAAGAGCACCAGCAGCAGCGGCAAGAGCAGCGCCGCGCGGTCAGCCCGATCCCGCACCGCTGGCGATAGGGCGGCGGGCGCGGTATGTGCGGGCGCGCTCACCGCTGAAGGGTATCAACGTACCCGGTCATCCTTCGCTCGCTCAGGATGACCGGGGATAGCCTAGGCCAGCTCCGGAACGACGAAGCTTGGGCGTTCGCCGCGCGCCACCTGGAGGACCTGGCCGAGAGCGATTTCAGCGGCGCGCCGCTGCGCCTCAACCGCGGCGCCAGCGCAGTGACTGAGCGGCAGCACTTTGGGGTGTTTAATGATGGGCCGCTGCTCATCGGTAGGCGGCTCATTGGCGAAGACGTCCAGCGCCGCTCCCGCAACCTGCCCGCTGTCTAACGCCGCCACCAGCGCCGCCTCGTCAATAAGGTCACCGCGCGCGGTGTTGACAACGTACGCGCCGGTCTTGCACGTTGCCAGAGTGTCCCGGTTCAGCAGATGGCGCGTCTCTGCGGTGGACGGCGCGTGGAGCGTGATGAAGTCGCTCTGGCCCAGCAGCTCGTCCAGCGAGAAGTAGCTCACGTTCGCGCTGCGCGCCCATTCCTGGTTGGGGTACACATCAAACGCCGCTAGGCGCATCCCAAAGCCGGCCGCGCGCGCCGCGACCTCCCGGCCCACTCGGCCCGTACCGACGATGCCCAGCGTCTTCCCGCGCAGCTCTGCCCCAGCCATCCTGCCCCACCAGCCTCCACGGACTTTCTGCGCAATTTCCGTGATGTGTCTCGCCAGGTCAAGGATCAACCCAAGCGTGAAGTCGGCAACCGCGTCGTGGTTGGCGCCGACCGTCGTTGTTACCAGGACGCCATGGCTGCGCGCCGCCGCAAGATCAATTGAATCGTAGCCCACGCCCGACCGCGCAATCAGTTTTAGCGTGGGTGCGCACTTTTCTATGACGCGCGCGCTGTAATCGTCCGGCATCGCCACGGCAACGCTACAGCCAGGCAGTTGCTCCAGCAGCTCCTCTTCGGTCAGCGTCGGCGCCTTGGATTGCGGGAACACGATCTCAACACCGGCCTGCTCAAGTTGTGCCTGGAATTGATCTATCACCAGGCTCACGTTACGCGCGGACGCCAATACTCTCATGACCATGGCGCGGAGTATAGGCGGCGTATGGCCCGGCGGCGCAGGCGTGTCGGCGGATGTTCCCCGGTGTATCCTTCCTGCCACTATGGGAACGCCCCTATGATCGTTGAGCTTGCCATCATCCGCGCCAAGACCGGCCAGGAAAACGCCATGCGGGAGGGGCTGCAGGCCGCCCGCGCCGTCATCTCTCAGGCCGAGGGGTATCGTGGGAGCGCGTTCCACCAGGGGATAGAAGACCCGCAGCGCTTCGTCCTTCGCATTGAGTGGGACTCGGTCGATGCCCACATGAAGGGCTTCCGTGACGGTCCGCTTTTTCCTCAGTGGCGGGGCCACTTTGGTCAGTACATCGACGGCGCGCCCGACGTTAGCCACTTCACCATCTTCGCCGGACCCTAAATAGCCGTATGGCCACCAGGCCCGCAGGCGCCCGCATTCCGGTGCTGCACGTCCACGGCTCACATGCGGATCTTGGGCGGCGCATGGGCGAGTTTGCCCAAAAACAGATTGAGCGCGTGGTGAACGCCGCCAAGGCGTCATTCTGGGATGCAGAAGTCTCGAAGGCGGAGCTAGCGGCGCAGATCGAACCATACGTTGAGGCCGCCGAACGTACCTATCCTGGATATCTGGTCGAGCTTCGGGCGATGGCTGACGGGGCCGATGTACCGTTCGACGTGTTGTTCCGGCTGAACTGCTACGAATCGCGCCCCCCTGGGACGCCGCCTGGATCCGCGGCTGGCCCGTCCCCTGTCTTTGCGCCGGCGCCGGTGGAACCCGCCCCAGAAACCGACGTGCCGGTCAAGGATCCCGGCGTGCTTGCCGGGGCACCGGCCGCAGATGGATGTACGAGCGTGGTGAGCCGGGGCCGTGGCACCGTGATCGTTGGGCACACTGAGGACTCGTCTCCCGAGGCGGTGGAGGGCATCTACCTGCTGGATGCGACGGTCGAGGAGGCTGGCGAAGTGAGGAGCCGGTTCCTAGCGTTGAACTACGCGCAGACTCTCCCCGGCTGCGCCGCCGCGATGAACCGGTACGGTCTGATCGTCCTGATCGACGCGCTGCCGGACCCCGACCGCCAGATTGGCGCGCCACGCCATTTTGTCTCACGGGCGCTGCTCGACTGCCGCTCAATTGACGAGGCAGTGGCGACACTGCGCGACACCGAGCGAGGCGGTGGCTGGAACTACCTGCTGGCGCAGGGCGACCGCTACGCCAACTTGGAAACCACCGCCACGCGCGTGGTGATCACGGCGTCCGGTGACCTACCCGCCTATGCGCACGCCAACCACTACCTAGATGGCACGCTCGCCGCCGACTCAGGGGATCCACGGCCTAACTCACTCGCGCGTCTTGGGCGCGCGCGGCAGCTCATGCAGCCGGACCTGTCCCTGAATGGAATGAAGGCGCTCCTCTCGGACCGCCAAGGGTTTCCCGATAGC
>Ga0136611_10000362_pt1 | contig 29234 bp, 26 predicted proteins | sample AntDrymUQ2232306_2_FD_106645 | JGI IMG/M metagenome (GOLD analysis project Ga0136611, IMG submission 106645) | Polar desert sand microbial communities from Dry Valleys, Antarctica - metaG UQ223 (23.06) | ecosystem: Environmental > Terrestrial > Soil > Desert | place: Antarctica: Dry Valley...
CTGTGACACTCTGCTTGGAGGTACTGTATTTATGGCGACCGTCGAAACGCTTAACCTGAGCGACCCCACGCTGTATATCAACCGCCAACTCTCCTGGCTGGAGTTCAATGAGCGGGTGCTCGAGCAGGCAAAGGATCGGCGGCACCCCCTGCTGGAGCGCGCGCGCTTTCTCGCCATCTCCGAAACGAATCTGGATGAGTTCTTCATGATTCGCGTTGCAGGGTTGCAGAAGCAGGTCGCGACAGAACGTCCTGCCACCGTAGCCGATGGGACCACGCCAGAGGAACAGCTCGTGGAGATTCACAGCCGGATCAGCCGGTTCTACACGGAGCAGCGCCGAATCCTCCGGGAGGAGCTGGTCCCGGAACTCCACGCGGCCGACGTCCACCTGGTGCCCTACGATGATCTGGATAAGGGACGCAAGGAAGAGCTTCGCCGCCGTTTCGAGCGCGAGGTCCAACCGATCCTCACCCCGCTGGCCATCGATCCGGCACATCCTTTCCCCCACATATCCAACCTCTCTCTCAACTTGCTCGTCGTGATTCGCGACCGCGACCGCGACGTGATGGCGCGGGTCAAGGTGCCCAACACGCTGCCCCGCTTTCTGCGCCTCTCGAAGCCGGACGCCCGACCGGAGCCCGGCAAGCACCATCCCGTTCTGCTTGTACGGCTCGAGGAGGTGATCGCCGCAAATCTCGACGAGCTGTTTTCGGGACACGACGTGGTAAATTGCTATGTCTTTCAGGTCACGCGCAATGCGGACCTGGTCATTCAGGAGGATGAGGCTGCGGACCTCCTGCAAGCAATAGAGGACGAGCTGGATCAGCGACGCTTTGGCGAAACCGTGCGCCTCATTGTAACCTCGGACATGCCGCAGCGGCTGCGCACATGGCTTGCGGGCCATCTGGGCGTTCAAGCGGGAAGCCTCCATGCAGTCCCGGAACCGATCGGTTTGGCGCAAGTTGCCGAGCTGACGCACCTGGACCGCCCGGAACTGCTGTACCCACCTATAAGTCCACGGCTGCCCGAGGATACGCTCGGCGAGCCGACCTTTTTCTCGCAGCTGGAGCAGGGCGACCTCCTGCTGTACCATCCGTATGACTCGTTCGTTCCCGTCGTGGACTTTGTGCGGAGCGCGGCGAGTGACCCAGCCGTGCTCGCGATCAAGCAGACGCTGTACCGAGTCGGATCCCGCTCGCCGATCGTGGAAGCCCTGCTGGACGCGCGGGATGAAGATACGCAGGTTGCGGTGCTCGTGGAACTCAAGGCGCGCTTCGATGAGGAGCCGAACATTGTCTGGGCTCACCAGCTTGAAGGAGAGGGCGTCCACGTATCCTACGGTGTGGTCGGACTCAAGACCCATGCCAAACTTTGCCTGATCGTCCGCCGGGACGAGTCGGGCTTGCATCGGTATGTCCATCTCGGCACCGGCAACTACAACCCCGGCACCGCACGGGTCTACACTGACTTCTCATACTTTACAGACGACCCGGAAATCGCGAATGACGTGTCGGACCTGTTCAACTACCTGACGGGCTACTCGAAGCAGGAGGAGTACAGTAAGCTGCTCGTTGCGCCGGTGACGCTGCGGCAGCGGCTCCTGGGCCTCATTGAGGAGCAACAGGAGGCAGCGGAGCGCGGGGAGGCTGCCAGTATCACGATGAAGCTCAACTCCCTGACGGACCAGCCGATGATCATTGCGCTGTATCGCGCCTCCCAGGCGGGGGTGCGAATCAACCTTGTCATTCGGGGTATCTGCTGCCTGCGACCGGGGGTTGAGGGCGTGAGTGAGAACATCTCTGTCGTCTCACTGGTCGGGCGCTTCCTGGAACACGCGCGCGTGCTAATCTTTGGTGAGGGCGAGAGCCAGCAAGTTTATCTCGGCAGTTGCGATTTGATGGAGCGCAACCTGGACGGACGGGTCGAGACCCTCTTTCCCCTGCGCGAGCAGCAGCACCGCGAGCGGGTGTGCCGCATACTCGAGCTCCAGATTGCCGACACAGTAAATGCCTGGCAGCTCAATTCGGACGGCTGCTACACTCCCCGGCGTCCGGACGTCGGCGAACAGCCGCTCGATAGCCAGCTCGCGCTCATCCGCGAAGGCACGTAGCGGGCATTCGGTCAGGCGTACGTTCACCGTTCCACAGGAAGGTCAAACGCAATCCGCCCGAACCCTACAGCCCTGGGCGAAAGGTTGGATCCCTCTAGCAGGGGCGTGGTGGTGGGGTTGCACGGGCGTTCGGTTGAACTCCCCTACGTCTGGCCCAGCGAGATCGCCTGTGCAAAGGATCACTTCCGGTGCTCACCACGGTACGACATGTTATTCTGAGTCGCAGAGAAGATTCCGTACACCCAACTACAGATGTCTCGCAGGCTCGAAATGACAGATTTGCCCCCGTTTAGCCGGAGTTAGAGTTACGGGTATATACCGCGCACGCGGGTGGCGTCGGCCACGCGGCGGACGGCGATCAGATAGGCGGCGGTGCGCATGTCTACGCGTTCCTTCGTGGCCATCGCGAGCACCTCGGCGAAGCTGGAGGTCATAATCGAGCGCAGTTTCTCGTTGATTTCCGCTTCCTTCCAGAAGAACGCCTGCTTGTCCTGCACCCACTCGAAGTAGCTAACCGTGACCCCACCGGCGTTCGCCAGAATGTCAGGGATGAGCATCTGGCCGTTGCCGTACAGGATTCGGTCCGCCTCCGGCGTCGTCGGGCCGTTCGCGGCCTCAGCGATGATTCGCGCCTGGACGTTGCCCGCGTTTGACTCCAGGATCTGGTTTTCCAGGGCAGCCGGTATCAGTATGTCGCAGGCCAGAGCGAGCAACTCGCCGTTCGTTAGCGGCTCGGTACCTGGCATGCCGACGAGCGACCCGTTCTGCCTCTTGTATGTCAGCGCACCTGTGGGATCAATCCCAGCCTCGCTGTAGATGCCGCCGCTGGTGTCGCTGACGGCGATGATTCGGCAGGCATAGTCCCGATGCAGGAGCGTCGCCGCGACGGACCCCGCGTTGCCGAAGCCTTGCACCACTACCCTGGCGGCTGCGAGGTCCAGTCCGATCTCGCGGGCCGCTGACTCAATGGTGAACACGACGCCCCGTCCTGTCGCCTCGACCCGCCCCTCCGAGCCGCCCACGTTCACGGGCTTGCCGGTGACGACGCTAGGGATGCTATAGCCGTGGTGCATACTGTACGTGTCCATGATCCAGGCCATCGTCTGGGCGTTGGTGTTTACATCGGGCGCGGGGATGTCGCTGTCCGGTCCGATGATCGGTGCAAGCTCGGTAGTGAAGCGCCGGGTGAGCTTTTCCAACTCGGCGAGCGACATCATCTTCGGGTCGCAAATCACCCCGCCCTTTGCGCCGCCGAACGGTAGACGGACGACGGCACACTTCCACGTCATCCACATGGCGAGTGCCTTCACCTCATCGAGGGTGACGTCCGGGTGGTAGCGTATGCCCCCCTTCGCGGGCCCGCGTCCCAGGTCGTGCTGTACCCGATAGCCGGTAAACACCTCGACATCGCCATCGTCCATCTGCACCGGAAAGTGGGTGGTGAACTCCCGCTTCGTGGTGCGCAGCACGAGCCGCAGGCCGTCCTCCAGGCCGAGTAGGTCTGCCGCGATGTCAAACTGGCGCTGCGCTACATCAAACACATTGAAGACTTTCGAGCCGGTTGCTTCCAACTGAGCCATGTCCCGTACCCCCGTCTACTTTGACTCGTGAGCCGATCACCGTCTGGTCCCTGGAATATCGTCCGCCGGCCGCTTGCTGTGGCGCACGTGTCTATTGTGAAACCGGCCCCTCAGCGGGCTGTTCGGAAAGCTCGCGGAGGAGCAGCGCACGGACGGTTGCGCTATCTGCGGTACCTCCGGTTGCTTTCATCACCTGACCCACGAGAAAGCCGATGACCTGCTGCTTGCCACTGAAATATTCGCCGACTGCTCGCGGATTGTTATCGAGCACAATGCGAACCACTGGTGCGAGGGCGTCCGTGTCAGAGATCTGCGTGAGGTCGCGCTCGGTCGCGATACCACGGGGGGAGCCGCCCGACCCGTACAACTCCTCCAGGATGGCTCGACCAGAGCCGCGGTTGACCTCCCCTGAGTGGACCATCTCTACCAGCTCCGCCAGAAGCGTCGGTGTTACCCGTGAATCGGTAATCGACAGGGCGTCGCGGTTAAGCAGTCGGAACAACTCCCCCGTCACCCAACCCGCAGCCAGCCGAGCTGGCACTCGTCCGTCCAGATGCGCAACGACTGCTTCAAAGTAGTCGGCCGTTTCGCGCGTGGTGGTCAGAACGGAGGCATCATCCGACGTCACGCCATACTGCAATACAAGGCGGGCGCGGCGGGCATCTGGCAACTCCGCGAGCTTCCCTAGCACATCGCGCAGCCGATCTGCTGAAACCGTGAGCGGCGGCAGGTCCGGTTCGGAGAAGTACCGGTAATCGCTCGCGTATTCCTTGGCGCGCTGCGCGAGGGTCACACCGGCAGCCTCATCCCAGCCGCGGGTTTCCTGCTCGATCGTAGTACCCGCCTCCAGGGCTTGTATTTGTCTGCTGATCTCGTGGTCGATTGCGCGCTCGATCATGCGGAAGCTGTTGAGGTTTTTGATCTCGACCTTCGCGCCAAGCACGTACTCCCCGACGGGCCGAATGGAAACGTTCGCGTCGCAGCGGAGGGCGCCTTCCTCCATGTTGCCGCTGCTCGCGCCGATGTAGCGCAGTATTTGCCGGAGTTTCATGACATATTCACGCGCCTCAGCTGCGGATCGTATCTCGGGTTCGCTCACGATCTCCAACAGCGGAACACCGGATCGGTTGAGATCCACGAGGCTGTATACCGTTCCGTTGGGCGCTGTCCGGTGCAGAAGACGGCCGGTATCCTCTTCCATGTGGACGCGAACGATGCCAATCCGTCGGGATTCCTCGCCGTCGCCGAGGGTCACGGAACCTCCGGACGCCAGCGGAAGGTCGTACTGGCTTACCTGGTACCCCTTCGGCAGGTCTGGGTACGGGTAATGCTTGCGGTCGAAGCGGCTGGTTTCTGCGATTTCGCAACTGAGCGCGATGCCAACACGGGTGGCAAGCTCAACGGCGTGCGCGTTTGTGACGGGCAGGACGCCGGGGAAGCCAGCGCAGATAGGGCAGATGTGAGTGTTCGCGGCCGCACCGGCGTAGGTTGTGCTGCAGCGGCAGAACATCTTGCTGCGGGTCAGCAGTTGTGCGTGAACTTCCAGGCCGATGACCGGCTCGTACTGTGCGTCCATCAGTCTCCTATAACCCATTCTACCGTATCGGCGTTACGCCACCTATCGTCCAGGGCCCCGAACCGTCTCAATGATAGCGGACCTGCGTGAACGGGTACGACCGGATACGCTGAGCGCAGTACCGGGCACAACGCCGCGCAGAGGGAAGTTGCCAACCTGCGATTCTCTGGTGGAGACTTGGCGCCTGTGTTATGATCGGGAAACGAGGAGGAAATGTTTGCCGCGATTGCTCATTGGCGTTGGGAAACTGAATCGTTATGCATCGCGCGATAGCGGTGACACCGTTGAGGTTGTCGAGCGGCCGGGAGGGGGCTTCAGCGTCGTCGTGGCAGATGCGCAGGGCAGCGGCATTGGCGCGAAACTTCTGAGTAGTCTCGTTACCGCGCGGGCGGTATCGCTGCTCAAGGACGGCGTCCGGGACACAGCAGTCCACGAAGCGGTTGGTGATCATCTGTACCATTACAAGGGCGGGAAAGTAAGCTGCACCCTGACAACGATCACGGCCGATACCCGGCGCCGCGTACTGACCATTACGCGAAACACCGATATCACGGCGTACTTTGTACATGACGGCGCTGTCGAGGCAGCGGATGACTCCTCTATGCCCCTCGGGATGAGTGATCGGCTGTGGCCAGTCCAACGCACCGTTCCATTGGGGGAGAACATCTGGGTCATTGCCGTCACCGATGGGATTGCTCGTGCTGGGTCGCGAACAGGTGTTGCGGTGGATATCGGCACGACCGTTTGCGGTCACGTTGTGGATGCCCCGAACGCGCGGTGTGTGGCCGAGCGCATCCTTGGCGACGCGCTGCACCGGGATCGGGGTCGTCCGGTCGATGATATGTCGGTCGCAGTGCTGGGCGTTCTAGCGCAGGAGGCTTCGGACGAGCGACGAATCATGGCGGTAACCGTTCCGCTGCGCCAGGATATGCTCAGCGAGATGGAGTGGTAGTTTGACTGGAAAAAGTTTGGAAATCGTGATCATCGGCGTTTGCGCGGCGGGAAAAAGTACGCTTGCCCACCATCTGCGCGAAAGAGGTTTGCCTGCCCGGACGGTCGCACAGGAACACTCGTCGATCCCGGAGCTGTGGCGATGGAGCGGCGCGCCCACCACGGTCTATCTGCATGCGTCGTATGAGGCAGTTAAGCGCCGGAGGGTATCACGGATGAGCGAGGGAAGTTACGAGGAGCAGCTCCATCGGCTTCGTTCCGCGCGAGCAGCGGCCACAGTGCGCGTCGATACCAGCGATCTGACCGCGGACGAAGTCTTCAAGGTCGTCTCCGGACAATTGTCGGCGGAGCAGCCCGCCCCGGAACCGGAGAAGCAGCCACCCTCCAATCCGCCGGGCTCGCAGGCGTCAGAACCGGAGCAGCAGGACCAGCTCCTGCCCGTTGCGGAGGAGCCGGGGGACGAGCAACGTCCACGGCGATATTCTGGCCTGCCGATCCCCGAGGAGCTCTGACAGGCAGGACGATTGTCCTATGGTGCCGCTCTGCCGCACGTTGTACGCTGTTACCAGTTGGTAGCTTTACCCTGCAGCCTGCAACCGTGGAGGAGTCGATGTCACTGATTAAACGGGCCCCTGCCCCCGCGCATGCACCTTCACCCCTGGTCCAATCCTCCCATGCCCCTCCTGCGCCAGCCGCAGCGCCGCCCCCGACTCCTATAGCCACGGCAAGAAGCGAAATGCAACTACCTGAGAACTTGCAGCACATCGCCCAGGGGTTGTCACAGCGGCTCAATAGCACGATGTCGGGTACCGCCCGGCACCTCTATCGCTCACAACTGCTCGCCTTGGTGGACGGTGAGGCGCGTGGCGCGTTAACCGAGGCGGGCGTAACTCCGACGGCGGACCTGCTCCGCATGATCACCCGCGAGGTCATGGACGACCTGCTCGGGCTCGGACCGATACAGATCCTGGTAGATGACCCGACGGTAAGCGAGATCATGGTGAACGGGCCGGAGCAGATCTGGGTAGAGCGCTCAGGCAAGCTCGTTGAGACCGACTCCAAGTTCCGCAATAACGATCACGTCATGGAGATCATCAATCGCATCGTCGAGCCGCTCGGGCGCAGGATCGATGTTTCGAGTCCGATGGTGGATGCCCGTCTGCCAGACGGCTCACGCGTCAACGCGATTATCCCTCCCTGTTCCCTGCTTGGTCCCGTGATCACGATCCGCAAGTTTTCCAAGAACCCGCTGACCGTGGAGCAGTTGGTTGGCTTCGGCAGTTTTACGGCGGAGATGGCGGAGTTCCTGCGCGCCTGTGTAGACTCGAAGCTCAACATCGTCGTGAGTGGTGGTACGGGCTCCGGTAAGACCACGCTGCTCAATATGCTCTCCAGCTTCATCCCGGACGGTGAGCGCATCGTGACGATTGAGGACGCTGCCGAGCTCAAGCTCAATCAGCGCCACGTGGTACCGCTGGAGTCCCGGCCTCGGGATAATGAGGGAAACGAACCAATTCTGATCCGCGACCTGGTGATCAATGCTCTCCGTATGCGCCCGGAGCGGATAATCATCGGCGAGTGCCGCGGCAAGGAAGCGCTTGACATGCTGCAAGCGATGAACACGGGCCACGACGGATCCCTGACGACGCTACACGCAAACACCCCGCGGGACGCGCTCTCCCGTCTGGAAACGATGAGCATGATGGCCGGGCTGGACCTGCCGGTCCGGGTCATTCGTGAGCAGATTGCGAGCGCGATCGACCTGATCGTGCAACAGACCCGTCTCCGTGATGGGAAGCGCAAGGTCACGCACATCACCGAGGTTCAGGGTATGGAGGGGGATAAGATCGTATTGCAGGATGTGTTCCTGTTCGAGGAGAAGGGCGTGTCGCCTGAAGGCGGCGTCTTGGGGGCGATGAAGCCTACGGGCACCCGGCCCAAGTTTTACGAGCGCCTCGTGTCGTCCGGTAACGCCCTGCCGCCGCATATTTTCGGCGATGCTATGCGCGGACGATTCTAAAGTCGCTTACTCCCCCAGGCACGCATTCGTTCATTTGTGGGAGGTGCGGGCGATGCAGAATCCCTCGTCCGCCGCACGTGGAGCGGCTTCGTCTGGGTCGGCAAGCGTCACTGCCTGCAGACCCAGACCCTACGCGTCGCGTCAGCGACCCATCGGCCGGTAGCTGGTACGCTTCAGCGACTCCAGCAGCGTGGCACTCCCCACTTCGCGGTCGGTGATAGGGAGGCGGTAGGTATGAAGGATCGCGTCGATCTCGTCTCGCACTGTCGTGGGAATCCGTATGCGGGCATACTCTGAATATGGGGGCGATGCAGCCAGTCGCAGAAGCTTTACGGCGTTCGCACTCACGGCAAACGCGGCGGTGTCCGCCGTGCGGCAGTTCGGGCAAAGGGTGCCGCCCAGCGTCGGGCTGAAATGGAGGTTGCGCGCGTCCAGCGCCCCCTCGCACTCAACACACCGACCCAGCTCGGGCTTGTACCCGGACAGCACGAGGAGCCGCACTTGAAAGTATGCCGCAGCCGTCCACGGGTCGTCATCGCCATCAATGCGGCGTAGCGTTTGGATAAGCAGGTCCCACAGCGCCCGATTTGCCTCACCTTCGAGTGTGAGTTTGTCCAGCAGTTCGATGACGAGAAGCCCATAGTACACCCGATCGGGGTCGGTGCGCGCATGGGCAAAAGACTCGACTGTATCGGCCTGAGTGACTGTATCCAGGTTACGCCCGCGCGCGGCGACGATAGTGCTGAGGGTCAGTGGTTCTAGATGACCGGCAAGCTTGCTGGTTATCCGCTTCACGCCCTTTGCAATCATCGAGAGCTTCCCGAGGTTTGGCGTAAAGACTACCAGCTGCCGCCCCGCCTCCCCAAAGTCGTAGCGGCGCAGCACAACGGCCTGCGTCTTGTATAGTCTCTCATGCATTGCTCATTCTATCACCGATTGGATGTGGCATAGCGTGGTTGTACTGGTCAACAAGACTGCTAGTATTGATTACTGAGGTGAGTAGCAGATGACGATCATGGTACTGGAGGCGGGCACCGCCGCCAAGCTCGCGGCGGGCGAGGTGGTGGAGCGGCCGGCCTCCGTGGTCCGGGAGTTGGTGGACAACGCGCTCGATGCGGGTGCGCGCTCTGTCACGGTACTCATTACGAGCGGCGGTCTTGACCTGATCCGGGTGGTGGACGACGGAACCGGGCTGGCGCGGGACGACCTGCCCCTCTGCACGGCACGCCATGCCACGAGCAAGCTTCGCGGCATCGAGGATCTCGCCGCAATTCGCTCACTCGGCTTCCGGGGTGAAGCACTGCACGCCATCTCCTCCGTCTCCCGCCTGCGCATCCGCACGTGCAGAGCCGGTGAGCCGGGCATCGAGGCACAGTATGATGGGCCGACGTTGACCCGCGAGACCGCCTTGGGTTGTCCTGAGGGCACACAGATGGAGGTCCGCGACCTCTTCTATAATACGCCCGCACGGTTGCGCTTCCTGAAAGGTCCGTCGGCCGAGGGAAGCCGGGTTGAACAGGTGATGCGGCGCTATGTCCTCGGGCATCCAGGCGTCGCCTTCAAGGTATTGATTGACGGCCGGGAGGCGCTGCACAGTAGCGGATCGGGAGATTTGCGCGAGGCCGTCTCGTCCGTCTACGGCTGGCGGCTGATCGAGAGGTTGGTACCCATCGAAGCGAGCGAGGCGCCGGGCAGTCTCACTGGCCTACTGAGCACGCCTCCACTGTCGCGGGCGAATCGGTCGGACATACATGTTTTTGTCAATCATCGGTGGGTCCAGAGCCGCTCCCTGCTCTTCGCTATCCAGGATGCATACAACTCCTTGTTGATGATTGGCCGCTTCCCTGTCGCTGTGCTGGACGTTCAGGTGCCGCCAGACCGACTGGATGTGAACGTCCATCCCGCGAAGAGCGAGGTGCGTTTCGCGGACGAGCGCGGCGTCTCCAGCCTCGTGGGCCGAAGCGTGCGCGCGGCGCTCCGCGGGGCAGCCGAGGACGAGCGCTCTGAGAAGCCCATCTCCGTGGCGCAGTTCGCATTTTCTCCAGTATCGGGAACTGCGGAGCAAGTGCTGCAGGGTGGAACCTGGGTGCCGGGCGAGCTTCCATCGGCGTTCGAGGCTCCTGAGCAGCTTGAGCCAACTGGACACGCCGAGGGCCGCCTGCCGCCCCTGCGGCTACTCGGACAGCTCGCGTCTACGTACATCATCGCGGAAGGACCACAGGGGATGTGTCTCGTGGACCAGCACGCCGCGCACGAGCGCGTCCTGCTGGAGCGTCTGCAGGCGGCCGACACGACCGGCGTGCGGGAGAGCCAGGTGCTTCTGGAGCCGCTGGTCGTGCCGCTCTCCGGCGCGCAGGCAGAGCACGCGGCCAGGTGGGCCGCTGAGATCACCACCGTGGGATTCGTTGCCGAGCCGTTCGGTGCTGCGGCACTACTGATTCGCGCGGTGCCCGCTGAGGTACCGGCGGACCGTGCGGCGTCGCTGCTGGCGGAGCTTCAGGAGGGACTGGAGGGCCTCGACTCCGCAGAACAGCGGCACCGCGCGATACTGGCGACCACCGCGTGTCACAGTGCCATACGTGCCGGCCAGGTGCTGGATCAGTTGGAGATGCGTAGACTCATCCGGGATCTGGAGCAAACTCGGGTGCCGACTGCCTGCGCCCACGGCAGACCCACACTTCTCGAGATCTCCCGGCTCGATCTGGAACGCGAGTTCGGCCGCAGGGGTTCGCGCTAGACAACCTCGTCAGCCACCTTGATCCAGCCGCGCCGAAGCGCGTAAATGACTGCCTGTGTTCGATCGTTTACCATCAGCTTGCGCAGGATCGAGGTGATGTGATTTTTCACCGTCTGGTCGGAGATGAGCAGGTTGCGCGCGATCTCCTTGTTGCTCATCCCGCGCGCGATGCAGTCCAGGATCTCAATCTCACGACTCGTCAGCGGCGCGAAGAGGCCTTCTTCATCCTGGTCCAGGGCGGCCAGGTCGCGAAACTGCTTCAGAACTCGAGATGCTACGAAGGGCTTCGTGGCCACGTTTTCATTGATCAGGTACTCGCCCCGTCCGACGCGGCGCACCATGTCTACGAGCTTGTCCTGTCCGACGTCCTTTGTCGAGAAAGCCGCCGCGCCCACCTTGATGGCGTGAAATAACTGCTCGTCATCCTCGTGGACGGTGAGTACAATGACCGCGATATGTGGGTTACGGCGCCGCACGACGCGGGTGGCCTCTAAGCCATTTAGGCCCGGCAGGTTGATATCGCACAGGATGACATCTGGCGCGAGGGTGTCGGCCATTTGTATCGCCATCTGGCCATCCGAGGCCTCTCCGACGATCTGGATGTCTTGAATACCATCCAGCGCGTGCCGAACACCCTGTCGGAAGAGCGGGTGATCATCGACGAGAATAATGCGCAATCTCTTCACAGCCTCTGCCTCCTGCTGATTCTGTTTGCCGTGCTACGGTGCAGTCGTAAGGGGAACGCGCATCCTGACTTCCGTACCGTATCCTGGCTCGGAGAACAGGATGATACGTCCCTGGACGGACTCCGCCCTTTCGTACATGCCTTGCACCCCGAGGTGTCCCGGACGATACTTACCCTGCTCCATATCGAAACCCTTCCCGTTGTCCGAGATAGATACCGCGCAGTGATCTGATAGCACTTCCACCACGATTTCGAGCTTTGACGCCAAAGCGTGCTTTCTGCAGTTCTGCATGGCTTCCTGAATGACCCGGAAGACGACGAAGCGCTGCTCTGATGTGATCATGCTATCCAGGTCAGGACACGCAACTTCCACGGTCACGCCAAAGCGGTTCTGATAATTAGCGGCGTACCGTTCCAAAGTAACCCGTAATCCCTCGTACTCCAAACTGGAAGGCCGCAGGTCGAATATGAAGCGTCGTACCTCCTCTAGGCCATCCGTCATGCCTGCCTTAAGCCGTTGCAATTCGGTTGGCACGGAAACCGGGCGTTTCTCCATCAGGCGCTCACAATATTCCAGCCCCATTATCGCATTTGCCAGCACCTGTGCCGGGCCGTCGTGCACCTCCCGCGCAAGCCTTGAGCGCTCAGCTTCTTGCCCCTGGAGCGTGCGCCCCGCGATGGCCGCTTCGAGCGGGTTGGAGCCGACAACGGTATCCGAACCACTGCCGAGCATATTGACGCTTGATACTGCCGTAATCAGTGAGTTCAGGTGTCCCAGGCTGCCAGTGAGGAGATGGACCGCGTCCCGTAACTCCTGTTCCTTGCCAGCGAGTTCCTCCAAGTGCGCCACCCACTTCCGAGAAGTGGATGGTTGCCCACTACTGGCACGGTAAGTCAGGTCGTCAACTAACACCCGCAAGTGGACGAGATCCGTCTCGCGCACCCCCAGCAGACCGGTCAACAGTTCTTGCTCGGCCCGCAGTTGCGCGAGTTGGCTGCGGACCAAAAGCTTTGCGGCGTCAACGGCCCGCTCGACCTCTGCATAATCGGTGTCCGTGGCCTGATTCATTAAAACAATTCTAATACATTGTTCGCCTTAATCCAAACATTGCGGGCATCTTGACGCATGGAAACATCAATCTCCGAGTTCGGTGTCCAGCTCACCACTTGCCTTGAGGGCGTCCATGAGGCGGGCAGCGCGGTTATAGCCAATCCTCAACTTACGCTGCAGGAGACTGGTCGAGAGGCGACCGTGGGTCTCCGCGAGCGCGAGTGCCTGTTTGAACAGCGGGTCCTCGTCGGGGTTCTCGGCCTTCCGGGTCTCCGCATCAAGCATGCGGCCGACCTCCTGGTCGTACGCTGCTGGCTGCATGGTCTTCCAGTGGTTGACAACGGCGTCAATCTCCTCATCCGCGACGAACGTACCCTGCACCCGCGACGGCTTGATCGAGTCCGGCCCCACGAAGAGCATGTCGCCCCGGCCAAGCAGGCGCTCCGCTCCCGGCATGTCGAGTATGACGCGGCTGTCGATCTGCGAGCTTACTGCGAAGGCGATGCGCGAGGGGAAGTTCGCTTTGATAAGGCCGGTCACGACATCCACCGACGGGCGCTGGGTGGCAAGAATCAAGTGGATGCCGACTGCGCGAGCCATCTGAGCCAGGCGGCAGATCGACGCCTCAACCTCCTCGGGGGCTGCCATCATCAGGTCAGCTAGCTCGTCGATGATCACCACCATCCGGGCGAGTTTTGGTTTCCCCTCCGCTTCGAGCTTCCGGTTGTAGCCGTCGAGGTTGCGGATGCCGAGCTCCGAGAACTCCTTGTACCGCCGCTCCATCTCACCCACGGCGTACTTGAGTACGCCCACTACCTTGTCCATCTCTGTAACCACCGGCCAAACCAGATGCGGCACGCCGTCGAAGGTCTTGAGTTCCACCATCTTCGGGTCCACCATCAGGAAGCGCAGCTCGTCGGGGGTATGCTGAAAGAGCAGTCCCGCGATGATGGAATTCAGGCAAACGCTCTTACCCGCGCCAGTCGCTCCCGCGATGAGCAGATGCGGCATTCGGGCGAGGTCGCCAACGACCGCCCGACCTGTCACGTCGCGCCCAAGCGCCAACTTGAGCTTTCCCTTCGTATTATGGAATGCACCGCTGTCCATAACATCCCGAAGTAGTACTGAGGTGGCCTGCGCGTTGGGGATTTCGAGGCCGACGCGCGACTGTCCCGGCACCGGCGCCTCGATACGAATCGAAGGCGCCGCAAGGGCCAGTGCGAGGTCGTTGTGCAGTGACGTTATCCGTGCGACCTTCGTGCCCACGCCGGGCTCCAGCGCAAACTGTGTCACGGTGGGGCCGGGGTTGATCTCGCGTACATGCGCATCGACACCAAAACTCTTGAGGGTATCCTCGATGACCTTCGCCCGCTGGCGAGCATCCACCTCGCTTACCTCTACCTGTTTGGAAAGTTGGAGCATCGTGATCGGCGGTAGAGCCCAGTCCTCGGGCCGTTGTGGGGTCTGCGGCGGCTCGTCCACGTGGGTTTGGATCACCGGGAGCATAGGCTGTGTGACTTCTTGCTTCGCCGCGGGTAGCGGCACCGACGCCGGGCGTACCTTGGCGGGCTTCCTGAGCGTCGCGGGTGCCTGCCCAGTTACAACGGGGGGCTGGGGTGTCGTCTTTCTGCGCAGCCAGATCAAGGAGCCGACCAACCAGAATGCGGCTGCGGCGAGGGCCCGGGCGGCCCGCCGGGCTCCGCGGAGCAACGTGCGCGGCGGAATGCCGAGAAGGAGAAATCCCACTACGATTGCCCCAATCAGTATGGGCAAAGTCCCGAGCCCTATCGCGCCTGCCAACCCCACCCACAGCACCCTGCCAGCAACACCGCCCGCGCTGAATGCGGCTAGCAGCCCAGCGGTGGACCCGACGACGAGCACCGCCCCGAATCCCAGTCGCAGGACTCTGCCGCCGGTGGACCGGGTTGGCCGGAGCAGCAGAAGCAGCGCGATGACAAGCAGCAGCAGAACCGCCGGAACTGCCGCCCCGCCAGCCACGGTTTTCAGCGTGTCGAGTGGGCCACTCGGGCCAAGTGTCGGGTCAATGCCCGTGAACGCGAGGTACAGGGAGCCGAGCAACAGGAGCATGCCCGTGATGCGACTCGCCCGGTGTGGGTGCGCCGTCGCCGGCCTCTGCACCACCGCAGTAGATCGCGATGCAGTTACCGACTTTTTTGCCCTTCGTGCCGGCGGTGCAGGCCGCTCGGCTTTCGACCGCTTCGGTGGCGTCTGCTTCGTCGCCGGTCGTTTCGACTGGGTTCGCTCTCTGGTTGGCGTCTGTCGCCCCGTTCCTGTCACTCCGCACCTCCATCGACCGCTCGAGGAAGGCAGCCTGAGGGGCTAAACCTCCATCACTACCGGCAGTATCATCGGCCTCCGCCCGGTGCGTTGGTACACCAGTTGTCCGAGCGAGTTCTTGATCTTCCTGTGTGCCCAGCTCCATTCAGACGGAATATTGCCGTCGTGCTGGAACGTGCGTCGTACCAGCTCGCGTGCCTCTTCGGTTACCCGATACTCTTCACCCTCATACAGGAAGCCGCGCGAGATCAAATCCGGCCCGGCGACGAGATGTCCCGTCTGCCGGTCGATGCTGAGAACGACAAGCAACATGCCATCCTGCGATAACAACTGCCGGTCACGCAGCACCACGTGATCCACGTCGCCAACCGAGACTCCGTCCACGAACACGAGGTTGCTCGGCGTGCGTTCCACGATACTGCCGCGCTCCGGTCCAAACTGCATCACCGCGCCGTTCTCGGGGAGGACGACGTTCTCAGGCGGGATGCCCACGCTCACCGCCAACTTTTTGTACATAACCAGATGCCGTCGCTCGCCGTGAATGGGAACCGCGTACTTCGGCTTCATGATGTTGAGCATCAGCCGAAGCTCGTCAGAGCTGGCGTGGCCCGAGACGTGCACGCGATCAATCGCGCTATAAATCACCTCCGCGCCCTGCACAAAAAGGTTGTTGATGATCCTCGAAACGGCCGTCTCGTTGCCGGGAATCGGCGTAGCGGAGACGATGACCGTATCGCCTTCCTGTAGCTTAACACTTCGGTGGTCCTTGTTGGCAATGCGATTCAGCACGCTTGTTGGCTCGCCCTGGCTGCCGGTGACGATAAGTACCGCTTTCTCGGCGTCTCCCCGGCCCAGCTCCTGAAGGCTGACGAGCGTACCCGGCCGGGAACGCAAGTAGCCTAGCTCAGTCGCGATCGCGACGTTGCGTTCCAGCGACCGTCCGACAACTGCGACCTTGCGACCGTACTCCTCAGCGACATCAATCGACTGTTGAATGCGCGCGATGAGGGAGGCGAAGGTCGCGATGATGATCCTCCCCTCCGCCCGCCCGAAAATGCGTCGGAAGGTCTCCGTCACCACCTGTTCGCTTGGTGTGTGCCCCGGTGTTTCCACGTGCACGCAGTCTGATAGTAAGACCAAGACGCCCTTGCCGCCGATCTCCGCCATCTTCGCGAAGTTGGAGACCCGACCATCCACCGGTGTTTGGTCGAACTTGAAATCGCCGGTGTACACCACTGTGCCGGCGCCACACGTTATGGCCAGGCCGACCGCGTCCGGAATGCTGTGGCTTACGAGGAACGTTTCAACGGTAAAGCCGCCCACCTGGACGGTGTCGCCATCTTCAAAGGTGTGCATCTTCGTCTTGTCGAGTAGCTTCGCCTCGCGCAGCTTGCCTTCAATCAGACCTCTCGTGAGCGGCGTTGCCCATATCGGAGCGTTGATTTCTGGAAGTATATAGGCCAATCCCCCGATGTGGTCCTCGTGCCCGTGGGAAATGACATACCCGACGATCTTCTTCTTCGTCCGGCGGAGGTAGCTGATGTCGGGGATCAGCAGGTCGATACCCAGCATGTCATCTTCCGGGAACGCGAGGCCGCAGTCGGCAATGATTATCTCATTGCCGTACTCAACGGCTATCATGTTCTTGCCGACCTCGCCCACGCCACCGAGTGGAATAATCTTGACGTTATCGTTTCTCACAATGTCTTCCTCGGAGCAGGCGTCTTTACCTACTCAAATAGCTTTAACTGTTCGTGTGATGATTCCGCACCCTCGTTGTGCGTGGGTGCCTTGTGCTGTGATTCCGTGACAGCCTGCTCCGGTTCCGAGGCCGCCGGCAGTGCCTTCGATGCCGACTGACGCAGGATCTCCGGCAGGCGGGCGAAGTCCTCAAGCTCCGCCGTCTTGAGCGCCGGCTGGTGCAGCGCTGCAGCGGGATGGAATAGCGGGACTACCGTCAGGCCGTCGACATTGCGGGGCTGCCCGTGGATGCGTGATATGCGCTCCGCTGGGAAGTACGAGGCCATCGAGTGACGGCCCAGTGTCGCGACCACCGATGGTTCGATGAGCCGGATCTGCCGCGCGAGATAGCCGCTACACGCCCGGATCTCCTCTGGCATCGGGTCGCGATTCTGGGGAGGGCGACACTTCACGACGTTGGTGATGAAGACGTCCTCTCGTTTCAGTTCCGCCGTCGCGAGCAGCTCTTCCAGGAACTTGCCCGCCGCGCCCACGAACGGCCTTCCGAGCTTGTCCTCATTGTATCCCGGCCCCTCACCGATCAGCATCAGTGGCGCGTCGGGATCCCCCTCACCCGGTACGGCGTGCGTGCGAGTTTTACTCAATGGACAAAGCTGGCAGGTGCGCACTTCCCGGGCAATCAGGGCCAGCGAATCCTTCCGGTGCGGGATGTTGCTGACGCTGCTGGGATCCGCCATCGGCACGTCTACACGCCAGCCAGTTCGCGACCCAGGGAGAGCATCGGTTGCACGTTTTCCTCGGCGTCGGTTTCCGTATACACGCGCATCACCGGCTCCGTGCCAGAGAAGCGAAGTAACAGCCACGTTCCGTCCTCCAGGACGTACTTATAGCCGTCATCGGTCTGAAAGCGCGCGAGCTTCTTGCCCAGCAACGAATCGGGCGGATTGGCCCGTAGCCGCTGCTCAATCTCGGAGCGCAGGCCCCCGTCGAACGTGAGATCGAGCCGGTTGTAGTAATACGTGCCCACTTTGTCCTGTAGATACTCGATCACCTTGCTCAACGGCCGCCCGAACTGCGCCGCGAGATCCAGCACATATAGCCCCGCTAGCGTGCCGTCCCGTTCGGGGATGTGCCCCTTGAAGCCGAACCCCCCGCTTTCCTCTCCACCGAGAATAGCATCCGTCTCCGTCATTTTCGGCCCGACGTACTTAAAGCCGACCGCTGTCTCGTGTACGGGCACGCCATACAGTTCACCCAGCTTGTCCACCATATAGCTCTGCGAGAGCGTCTTGACGAGCGGGCCTCGGATGCCACGCACCTCAAGCAGATACAGCGCGAGCAGGGCATAGACCTGCAACTGATTAACGAACCGCCCATTCTCGTCAACGATGCCCACTCGGTCGGCGTCGCCGTCCGTGGCGATACCAAGCAACGCACCCGACTTTGGCACTGCTGCGCACAGACTCGCCAGGTTTGGCGTAATCGGCTCCGGCGCATGGATGCCGGGGAACAGGGGGTTGCGCTCCTGGTTGATTCCGACGACCTGCAGCGCGCCGCCTGCAAGCAGCGCCGTCAGGTGTCCGGCCCCTGCACCGAACATTGCATCATATACCACCGTGCCATGCCGTGACGTGAGCGACGGCAGGTCGACCATGCTCGCCAGCTTCTGGCGATACGCCGGTCCGACGTCCAGAGTCTCGATCAGGCCCTGCTGAACGGCGTTGTCGAACGGCATTTTATGGACGCCAGCGTCCGGTATGGCGGCAAGTTCCGCCTCGATCGCGGTGATGACTTCCGGTGAAGCGGAACCGCCGTAGTCGGGCTTGTACTTGAAGCCATTCCAATTACCGGGATTGTGGCTTGCCGTAATGACGATCCCCCCTACCAGTTTCTGCTCAATCACCGCGAGGGAAACCGCAGGCGTGGGCGCGGTATCACTTGTCAGGACGACCTTCACGCCATTTGCTGCCAACACACTGGCACACGCCTGGGCGAATGCTTCGCTGCCAAAGCGAGTGTCAAATCCGACAATCAGAGGTCCGCCGCCGGTTCCGTTCTTCTGGAGGTACAGCGCCACCGCCTGGGAGACGCGACGAACGTTGTCGAAGGTGTAATCCTCCGCGATAACCGCCCGCCATCCATCCGTTCCGAACCTGATACCGCTACCAGTCATATGTGGTACTCCTCGGAAGGCGTCTTATGTTCCGGAGCGCCAGTCACCAGCATACGCGTTCTGCGCGGTGGTGAGCTCGTCGATGCGCACTCCGAGGCTCGCGAGCTTGAGTTTCGCGACCTGCTGGTCGATATCCTTGGGTACGTCGTACACCTGCCCCTGAAGATCCTGTCGGTTCGCCAGTACCCACTCGACACAGAGTGCCTGGTTCGCGAAGCTCATGTCCATCACACTCGCCGGGTGGCCCTCGGCTGCGCCGAGGTTAACCAGGCGTCCGTCGGCGATCAAGAAGAGCGTGCGGCCGTCCTCCATTTCGTACTCGTCTACGAAGGTCCGCAGGGTGCGCTTCGACTTGCTCAGGCGTTCCAGCATGGGGATGTCGATCTCGTCGTTGAAGTGCCCGCTGTTCGCGAGCATCGCACCGTCCTTGAGCTTCGACAGTGCTTCCTCACCAAGTGCATGCAGGCCACCGGTGACGGTTACGACGATGTCCGCCTCGGGTGCGGCCTGAGCCATCGGCATTACTCGGAAACCATCCATCACCGCCTCCAGCGCGCGCGTCGGCTCGACCTCGGTGACGACAACTTGGCATCCCATGCCCCGCGCCCGTAGGGCGATGCCCTTGCCGCACCAGCCGTAGCCAGCGACCACGAACACGCGGCCAGCGAGCAGACGATTCGTCGCCCGCAGGATGCCATCGAGCGTGCTCTGGCCCGTGCCGTATCTATTGTCAAACATGTGCTTGGTATACGCCTCGTTCACGGCAACGATCGGGTACTTGAGCTCGCCCTCAGCGGCCATGACGCGCAGGCGATTCACGCCCGTGGTTGTCTCCTCCGTGCCACCGAGCACGCTTTCCAGAAGCTCCGGGCTTTTGAGGTGCAGCATTGAAACCAAGTCCGCGCCATCGTCCATCGTGATGTGCGGTCGGGTGGCGAGCACGGATTCGATATGGCTGTAGTAGCGTGCGTCGTCCTCCCCCTTGACAGCGTACGTCGCGACACCGCGCTCGACGAGTGCTGCCGCTACGTCGTCCTGCGTGGAGAGCGGGTTGCTAGCCGCACATGCGACCTCCGCGCCGCCCGCCTGCAGTGCGAGCAACAGGTTTGCGGTCTCAGTTGTGACGTGCAGGCATCCGGCGATGCGGATGCCTTGCAGTGGTTGCTCCCTCGCAAGCCGTTCGGTGATCTGGCGGAGGACGGGCATGTCGCGCTCCGCCCAGGCAATACGATCATGCCCTGCGGCTGCCTGCGTCAGGTCCTTTACGTCGTATCGGTTTTCGGTGGTCGTCAACTCACACTCCTAGTTCGGGTATACGGGTGATCCGCAACACTAATACGTTATCACGGCCTCGATCCGGTGATCAGGCAGTTTGTCGCGGCCACGCAGGAACTCAAGCTCGACCAAAAATGCTAGCGCGATAACATTGCCGTCCAACTGTTCGACCAGCTCGATCGTGGCCCCGACAGTTCCCCCGGTAGCCAGTAAGTCATCGACCACGAGCACCCGGTCACCTGCCGTGATGGCGTCAATGTGCATCTCCACATCGTTGGTGCCGTACTCCAGCGTGTACTGCGCGTGCACCGTCTCACCCGGCAGCTTGCCGAGCTTTCGTGCCGGTACGAAGCCGGCTCCGAGCAGGTAGGCGAGTGGCGCACCGAGGATGAATCCACGGCTCTCTGCCGCTACGACCTTATCTATCTGGTCCGCCTGGAATCGCCGTGCAAGGTCATCGATCGCGAGCTTGAAGGCTTCTGGCTCCTTCAGCAGCGTCGTAATATCCTTGAAAACGACACCCGGTTTCGGAAAGTCGGGAATATCCCGGATCTTTTCGGCCAGGCCCACGGTGGTTGTTCCCTGTATTCGTTTGGTTACCATCAACGCGGCATTATACCGCACACCGATACCTTGCGCGTAGCTCGGGGTTCGCACAAGCGGGCTCGTTATCTTCGCGGCTGCAAAAGATGACAGGTGGCGATGCTGTTGCGCTGTCTATTGATGTTCTTTATAATACCGCGTTGAAGGTTCCCTCTTTTTTTATACACCGCACAGGAGGAATCACACTTTGCCAGAGGACAGGGGCAGGATACTTGTAGCAGATGATGACGCTTCCATACGATCACTGCTGCGCGACTTCCTGGAAGACGAAGGGTTCGAGGTATGCGTCGCTCTGAACGGTGAGCAGGTCCTCGAAGGTATCCGCGATAACAGCCCCGACCTGGTATTGATGGACGTGCGGATGCCCAAGCTGGATGGTATCGGGGTGCTGAACGATCTTAAGCGGGCGGGCAACGCCGTTCCGGTAATCGTGATGACTGCGTACGGCAGCTCCAACATCACGATCAAGGCGATCCAACTTGGGGCATATGACTATATCGCGAAGCCGTTCGATCTGGACGATGTCAGTGGTATGATTGATCGCTTCTTCGAGCGGGAGATGCGCTCCGGCGAGCTGGAAAACGTGCGCGGCCGGGCCGAGCCGCCGGATCCCACGGATCGCATCATCGGTAATGGCCCGGCGATGCAGGCCGTGTACAAGAACATCGGGCGGGTGGCAGGTTCCGATGCCACGGTGCTTATTACCGGCGAGACCGGCACTGGCAAGGAGCTCGTCGCGCATACTTTGCACACAAACTCTACCTTCAGCCGCGGACCGCTCGTGAAGGTAAACTGCGCCGCGCTACCGGAGACGCTCCTCGAAAGCGAGTTGTTCGGACACGAGAAGGGTTCGTTCACCGGTGCCCTCAACCAGCGCAAAGGCCGTTTCGAGTTGGCGGACAAGGGTACCATCTTTCTGGACGAGATCGGCGAGATGACGCTCGGCACGCAGAAGAAGCTGCTGCGCGTCCTGCAGGAGCGGGAGTTCGAGCGGGTTGGTGGAGTGTCGACCGTGAAGGTGGACACCCGCGTCGTCGCGGCAACAAACAAGGTGCTGGAGGAAGAAGTCAATGAGGGGTTGTTTCGCGAGGATCTCTTTTACCGGCTGAGCGTCATCCACATCAACCTCCCTCCGCTGCGAGAGCGCAAGGAAGACATCCCGGAGCTGAGTGACTACTTCCTCGGCAAACACCGCTATCGCAACGATGGACCGCCGGCGAGCATCTCTCAGGACGCGGTACAGTTACTCATGGCGCACGACTGGCCGGGGAACGTGCGTGAGCTGGAGAACACGGTTGAGCGTGCGGTGATCCTCGCGCAGGGTGGGGTAGTTACGACGCACCATCTCGTCTTCAGCCAGGTGCGGTCTGGGCGCACGTTGGACCTCGCGGATGTGCTGGAGAACACTAGTTCGCTGGACGATGCGATGCGTGAGATCGAGGGCCGGCTGCTAGTGGAGGCCGTCGCGAAGGCTGGCGGCGACCGTGACGAAGCGGCCGCAGGGCTCGCGCTCTCTCCATCGGATCTGGAAGCCCGCCTCGAAGCCGCGCAACGGAGCGTTGTACCCGGACGGCTCACCTGATTCGATCCGAACGCCGGTGGCATTGAATGGGCCGTGCGTCATTGCCGCTGAACCGGCTGGAAATGCACCCGCGTAGACCGCCGAAGCCGATCATGGTCGTACCCTTGCTGGAAGCACAATTGACCGCGTGCCCTCGTTCCTGGCACCGAGCCGCGTCGTCACTACCAAGTCCATAACTTGTTCCAGGAGGATATTATATGAGTTACCCAGTTACCCTTATCCCCGGCGATGGGATCGGGCCAGAGCTTTCGGAGGCAACGCGCCGCGTCCTCGATGCAACCGGGGTTTCACTAGAGTGGGATGTTCAGCAGGCTGGCGCGGACCAAATAGAGGCAACTGGTACGCCCCTGCCCGATGCGGTGCTCGAAAGCATCCGGCGCAATAAGGTCGCGATCAAGGGTCCGATTACCACACCCGTCGGCGGTGGGTTTCGGAGCGTCAACGTCGGCCTGCGCAAGGCGCTGAACCTGTATGCCTGCCTGCGCCCTTGCAAAACGTATCAGGGCGTACAGTCGCGATATGAACACGTAGACGTGGTCGTTGTCCGGGAGAATACCGAGGACTTGTATAGCGGGATCGAGTTCGACGACGGTTCGGCAGGCGCGCGCGAGATGATCCGCGTCATCGAACAACTCGAAGGGAGCCGCATACCTGAAACCAGCGCGCTCGCGATCAAGTTCATCTCGCCGGAAGCTTCGGAACGCATCGTCCGCTTCGCCTTTGAGTACGCGCGTGAAAACGGGCGCAAGAAGGTCTCGGCGGTGCACAAGGCGAACATCATGAAGTACGCCGATGGCCTGTTCCTTGAGGTGGCGCGGAGCGTCGCGGCGGAATACCCGGAGATTGAGTTCAACGACGTGATCGTCGATAACATGATGATGCAGTTGGTGCAGAAGCCGGAGTTGTACGACGTGCTCGTCTGCCCCAACCTGTACGGTGATATCGTCTCAGATCTATGCGCCGGCCTTGTCGGTGGGCTGGGCATTGCCCCCGGCGCGAACTACGGCGTGGACACCGCCCTGTTCGAGCCAATCCATGGTAGCGCACCGAAGTATACCGGCCAGAATAAAGCGAACCCAATGGCGATGATGTTCTCCGGTGTGCTGATGCTGCGACATCTGGGCGAGACTGACGCGGCGGATCGGCTTGACCGTGCGCTCTCGGAGACCATCGCCGAGGGTAGGAACGTCACGTACGACCTGTTGCCTGTGTCGGAGCGTGGACGGGCCCTTGGCACCAGCGAGGTCGCCGACGCGCTGATCGAGAAGCTGCGCAGTTGAGAACGTTGTCCCGGCGCGGGTCGCACTCTATAATGGATGAGGGCGACCGATCCCTGATCGAAGGTGCGTGTGCCACGGTCATTCAAGCCGTCACAAGGAAGAGTGTGATCTGATGTACAGGGGCCGGGAAGGCATGTGGGCGTGGATCTTCCACCGCGTGAGCGGCATTGGCGTCTTGCTTTTCCTGTTTATTCACATCGTGGACACCGCGCTCATCGGCTGGGGGCCCGGCGTCTACAACGCGGTCACGCGCATCTATCACGAGTGGACGATCTTCCGGTTTCTGCAGTTTACGCTCATTGCCGCGGTGTTGTACCACTCATTCAATGGCGTGCGGATCATCATGATCGATTTCTGGCCGCAGGGCTACAAATATCAACGCCAGCTCTTCTACGGAGCCCTGACCCTCACGATGCTCGCGCTGATCCCAACTGGCTACTTTCTGCTCGGCCCAGTGTTCGGCATAGAAACGCGGCAGGGATGAGATCATGAGCCTCGCCGAGCGGGCCGTCGCGCGCAGGGGTACCAACTTCGAACTCTGGTCGTGGTATTATTTCCGGATCTCGGGCGTCCTGCTGCTCTTTCTCACGCTCGGGCACGTGTATATCGTGCACATCCTGACGCCGATTGAGCAGGTCAACTACGCGTTCGTCGCTGCCCGGTATGCCAAACCCTTCTGGCGCACCTACGACCTGCTACTCTTGCTTCTCGCAATGAGCCACGGCGTAAACGGCATGCGCCTTATCTTGCACGACTACGTCCGCTCCCGCCCGTGGCGCGTCTTCGCGTACTCCGTCCTCTACTCTGCGGCGCTCATCTTCACCGTTCTCGGCGCGCTGGTTATCGTGACCTTCCAGCCGGTGCCAGAGTAGCTGGCGAGAACGGGAGGACACTGATGTATCACAGGTTTGACGCAATTGTAGTGGGTGCCGGGGGCGCGGGACTTATGGCGGCGATGCAGCTTGCTCGCACGCCGGGCATCCGCACCGCAGTGATCAGCAAGCTGTACCCAACGCGGTCGCACACCGGCGCTGCACAGGGCGGTATCGGGGCTGCGCTCGGCAACCTGGAAGAAGATCATCCCGAGTGGCACACGTTCGACACGGTGAAGGGCGGCGACTACCTCGTCGACCAGGACGCCGCAGACATCATGTGTCACGAGGCGGTCGAGAGCGTGTACGAGCTGGAGCATTACGGGCTGCCATTTAGCCGGACGCCTGAGGGGAAGATCAATCAGCGGCGTTTCGGCGGCCACACGCGCAACTTTGGCGAGGGACCGGTGCGCCGTTCATGTTTCGCTGCGGACCGCACCGGTCACATGATTCTCCAGACTCTGTATCAGCAGTGCATCAAGCGCGAGGTGGACTTTTATTCCGAGTTCCAATTACTTGATCTCATCATCACCGACGGCGTGTGCTGCGGTCTGGTCGTGCTCAGTATCAAGGACGGCGAGATCCACGTCTTCCATGCAAAGGCGATCCTGTTCGCCACCGGCGGCTACGGGCGGGCCTGGAAAATCACGAGCAACGCGCTCTCGAATACCGGGGACGGCGTCGCAATCGCCTTCCGGCGTGGCATTCCACTGGAGGACATGGAGCTGTATCAGTTCCACCCCACCGGCGTGTACAAGCTGGGCATACTTCTCACGGAGGGCGCACGGGGCGAGGGCGGAATCCTCCGCAACAACGACGGCGAACGCTTCACCGAGCGGTATGCACCGACGCTGCTGGACCTCGCACCGCGCGACATGGTCTCGCGCTTCATCTACCAGGAGGTGAAAGAGGGTCGGGGTATCAATGGCGCCGACTATGTACACCTCGACCTCACGCACCTCGGTGCGGACGTTGTAGAGAACAAGCTCCCCGATCTCGCCGACTTTGTGCGAGTGTACCTGGGCGTTGATCCCGTCCGCGAGCTCATTCCGATCCAGCCCACAGCGCATTACGCGATGGGTGGGATCCCGACCGATGTCGACGGGAGAGTCCTGGTGGACGAGGTGAACACCGTCCTCCCCGGCTTCTATGCCGCGGGGGAGTGCGCGTGTGTATCGGTCCACGGCGCCAACCGGCTCGGCACTAACTCCCTAGTGGATATCGTGGTGTTCGGACGGCGCGCGGGCAAGCACATGGCTTCGTACGTGCAGCAGGCAGGATTTACTGAGCTACCCGCGGGGTCTGATGACGAATCGCGCAGGCAGGTGAATGCGCTTCTTTCGCGGGAAAGCGGAGAATCCGCTGCGGAGATTCGGGAGGGCCTGCAAGACGCGATGATGGACAAAGTCTCCGTCGTGCGTTCGGAGCAAACGTTGCAGCACGCGCAGAAGACGGTGCGTGATCTTCGGGATCGATTCACACGAGTAGCCATTCAGGACCGGCAGACTTGGTACAATTCGGAGTTGCTGGAAACGTTGGAAGTCGGCTATTTGCTGGATCTCTCGGAAAGCATAATCGCTGGCGCGCTCGCCCGTAAGGAGAGTCGGGGTGCGCACTACCGGGAGGACTTTCCCGAACGCGATGACACAAACTTCCTGCGGCACTCGCTTGTATTCAATACGCCGGACGGCCTGCGGATCGCTCAAAAGCCCGTGGATGTCTCGAAGTTTCAGCCGAAGGAACGGAAATACTAGGCGTCACGCCGAAGGGCATGCCACGAGGGTCTCAGGGAGGTCCATACGGCGACACCCGTTCGGTTTGCGCGATGAAGGGTGATGCTTGTGCAGATTCGGTGTAAGATCCGGCGATACAATCCGACACAGGACAAGAAGCCGTACTTCTCTGTGTACGAGGTGCGGATGGAGCCGACTGACCGCGTGCTCGACTTGCTCAATGAGATCAAGTGGAAGCTGGACGGTACACTCACGTATCGCCGGTCCTGCGCGCACGGGGTGTGCGGCTCGGATGCGATGCGCATCAATGGGCGGAATAGACTGGCGTGCAAGGTACTGGTGCGCGACATTGGTGAGAAGATGACTATCGAACCGATGATGGGCTTTGCGGTGCTGCGGGATTTGGTCGTCGATATGGAGCCGTTCTTCGAGAAGTACAAGGCGGTCAAACCATACCTCGTGAACGACGATCCAGCACCCGTCACGGAACGCTTGCAAAGTCCCGAGGAACGCGCGGCATTCGACGACACGACGAAGTGTATACTTTGCGCCGCGTGTACGACGGCGTGCCCGCCGTTCTGGAGCAATCCGGATTTCGTCGGCCCTGCGGCGCTCGTGAATGCGCATCGGTTCATTTTTGACAGCCGCGACAAGGGGGGCGCCGAGCGGTCGGACGTTATCAGCGGGCGAGAAGGTGTTTGGCGTTGTCGGACGGTGTTTAATTGTACCGAGGCGTGCCCGCGTGGTATACAGGTGACCAAGGCGATGGAGGAAGTAAAGCGCAAGTTGCTCTACGATCGAGCCTAGACTTATGCGGGTAATGGGAGGACGTTCTTGAACTATTTATTTGGCCAGGTCTCAGGTGACGCGCTTACGGTCGAGCCGGCGATGCGTGCTATGCTGATTGTGTTTGCTACCACGGCGCTGCTCGGCCTCGTCATCTACCTGTCTGCGCGCCGACTTGAGCCGTCAAAGCGCTTGCAGATCGAGCACTTGCGAAAACTGGGTGGCTGGATGCTAAGCGTCGGCCTCGCCGCGCTTGCCGTCTCGTGGTTCTTCTATGAGGGCGCACTCTTTACGCGCCGATTCTTTCTCTACCTGATGGTCTTTGCCGTCTACGCCGTGGTTCTGTACGCCCTCTACTACAAGTACACCCGATACGCAGAGCTTGAGCGAATAGAGCATGCGGACCGGGAGCGGCGACGCACCTACATCCCAGCACCGCACACGCTCACGACGCGCCGCACCACCGCAAAGACTCGCGTGTCTGACAAGGGCGGGAATCGCCACACACCAAGCTAGTTCGCCCCGTGGATGGAGAGCCGCGGGCGGGCGGTGACATTGAACCCGTGTAGGGAGCGGGTCTTTGTGCCGGACCGCAGTCCGCCCTCTACCTGCAAGACGGCTCAAGGCTCCTGCTCACCGCTGTAACAGTAGTCTGTTGAGTCGGGTTTAGTGGTGTGTCATACGCAATCCGCTTGAACACTACTGCATGTCAGCCCGAACTTCGTGAGGGATCCGTAACCCCGACCACGGATTCCTCGCAAGCTCGGAATGACAGATGCGCTACTATTCAGCCGGAGTTTGTATCAGGTGGTGGCTGATGCCGTAGATACGGACGTAATTGCTCACCGGTAACACCCGCCAGGTGTCATTCTTCTCAAGGCAACAGACTACCGGTAATGGTGTACGCCTTCGACACGCCGCATCGGTGTCAGGATCCCAAAATTGATAGTCCAACACAAAGGTTGCTGGTGTAAGATACCCCACAATGGCGACCGTGACTACTGACTCAGCGCCTCGCGGAGGCGTTCCTCGCTCGCGCGGTGCGTGATCGCGATCACCTCGTCGCCTGGTTGCAGGCGGGTTTCGGGGCCGGGTATGAGCAGATCCTCACCGCGGATAATTGCGCTCACGGCAACGTCTGGTGGCAGGTTCACGTCGCCGAGTGGGCGACCGATGTGTGGGCTGCGGCTCGTGATGTTTGCTTCAACGATTGCGAGGTCGGCGTGGGAGAGGGTCAGCAGGTGGGTCAGCGGCCGGTCTGGCAGGCTCTGCTCCATGTAGCTGAGGATGATGTTGGTGACGGAGACAGTGGTGTCGATGCCAAGCCGCTTGAAGATCTCCTCGTTCTTGGGATTGTTCACGCGCGCCATCACATGTCCCACCTGGAACATCCGCTTCGCAAGCTGGCAGATGACCAGGTTGTCCTCATCCTCACCAGTGGTCGCGATGACGACATCGGCGCGCGAGGCGCCGGCCCGCTGCAAAGTCGCGGCCTCCGCCCCGTCTCCCTGCATGACTACCGCGCCGAAGCGGTCGGAGAAGGTGACGACCTTCTGCTGGTTCCGCTCGATTAGCAGTACCTCGTAGCCCTCACTGACGAGCGTCTTCGTCAGGTAGTACCCGATTTTCCCACCGCCAATGACGAGAATAAACACGCTAGGCCGCCCCTCCGCTGCTCGGCACCGTTGCGTTGTCCGCAAGCTTCTCGTGCACCAGGCCGGCGATCAGCGTAGTAGGGCAGATGGTATCAAGGCCGAGACTCCGGTACAACTGCTCGCGCACCGGGTCATAGATCCGCGTCACCACATGTGGCACCTCGAAGACCTCTTGAACGATCTGCGATGCCATGATGCTGGTGTTGTCGCCGTTCGTCATCGCAACGAAGACGTCCGCCTCCTCGATGCCAGCGCGAAGTAGCACATCTTCGTCGATACCAGTACCGCGCACCGTTGCACCACCGAAGTCAGCGCCGAGGCGTTGGAATTGCTGCTGATTGCGATCAATCACAGTCACGTTGTGACCCTCGGCATCCAGCGTGCGCGCGAGTGTGCTTCCGACGCGGCCACAGCCCAAAATCACTACTTTCATCAGTCTCTCATCACCGTTGTATACTACCGTCCGTAGGCGATTCGCTCCATTAACCACGGGCTCGCACCCATCGCCTTCATCGCACTCTGCGTTTCCGGTATATCATACTCCACGCGGTGAAACTCCACATGCA
>Ga0136611_10000363_pt1 | contig 29220 bp, 34 predicted proteins | sample AntDrymUQ2232306_2_FD_106645 | JGI IMG/M metagenome (GOLD analysis project Ga0136611, IMG submission 106645) | Polar desert sand microbial communities from Dry Valleys, Antarctica - metaG UQ223 (23.06) | ecosystem: Environmental > Terrestrial > Soil > Desert | place: Antarctica: Dry Valley...
CCCCCGCTGCCGACCGCGCATGCGTTCGAGGAGCTCAACGTGCGCACGTATGTGACGCTCGATGGCCGCCCCGGCATCTGGTTCTTCAGCCTCGACTGCGCGTCAATGTTGGCCGTGCTCGGCGCCCGCGTGGGTATTCATCTACCGTACTTTCGCGCGGCGATGCGGATGACGCGACACGATAGTGGCAGGATCGACTACCAGTCGCGGCGATGGGCGATTGCTGGACGGCCGGCGGCGTACTCTGGCACCTACCGCGCCGTCGGTCCTGCAGCGACCGCGCGGCCTGGAACGCTCGATCATTTCCTCACGGAGCGTTACTCGCTGTACACATCGGACCGCAAGAGAATCTGGCGCGGAGACATCGTGCACCCGCGATGGAGTCTGCAGTGTGCCGACGCCACTATCGAGCAGAATTCGATGATCGAGGCGGCGGGGATTCGCGTATCCGAGCAACCACCTCTGCTGCACTTCGCCGCGTTTCAGGACGTGCGCTTCTGGTGGCCGGTGCGGGTGAGGTAACCGCATGTCTCCGGTACCGGTTTTGCTCTGTCCAGTGGCGGAGGCTCATAATGGCAAACAATCAGAACGGCAATCGCGATCAGCAGGATCAGCAGGGCGAGGGCTACCAGGATCAGAACGAGCAGGAGGCGCGCGAAAGCCGCAACGACTCGACCGGCTCTGAACCGTTGACCGGCGAAACGGCCAAGCCTGAGGGCGAGAGCTCGGACGACGAGGAAGACCTGGACGAGCTGGACGAGGATCGCGACGACGATCAGCGTGAGGGCGGCGGCCCGAACCGGCGCTTCAACATCGGCTAATTCGAACGCAAATGCATGACGCCGCGCTCACCCAAGAAAAGCGGGCGGATGGCTCAAAGGGGCGGCTTTCGAGCCGCCCTTTTTTTATTGAGGCTTCTTAACGTACGGGCCGACCTCCGGCTGGCCCTGGGTGTTCGCCAGGTTGCCGAGCTCGGCGGCCGCACCGCGCGCGATTGCCGCGGTTTCACTGCCGGCCTGGAAGCACGTGAAGTCCGGTCGATCGCGCCACGCGAACGGCCCGCACAGCCGCACGCCGGCCTTGATCGCGGCGTCGTGCACGATGTTGATAGCCCGCTCGTAGTCGGGCGAACCCTGACGGTAGCCTGAAAAATTTGCGAGATCGCCGCTCGCCGCGAACACCGCGCTCACCCCGGGCACCTTGGCGATCGCATCCGCATTCTTCACGCCTTCGAGCGTTTCGATCATCAGAATCAAGACGATGTTGTCGTTCGCGGTATTGCGGTAGCCGCCCGGCACGCCGCCCCACATCGCCGCATCAAACGCCTGGCCGCCACCGTTGCTGCGCCGGCCGAGGGGCGGGAAGTAGGTCCAGTTGCGCGCTTCGATGGCCTCGGCCTCGGTATCCACGGTCGGCACCACCACCACGAGCGCGCCGGCATCCAGCGCATGCTGGATTTCGCGCTCATCGGTGTACGCGACGCGCACGCCAGGGACCGCCGTCGCGTGCGGACAGGTCCGCCACATCCGCGCCACCTGCTGCCAGTCGGTCTGGCCGTGCTGCATTTCCATCCAGGTGAAGTCGTATCCGGCATTCGCCATGGCGCAGTAGGTTGCCGGATCGGTCGCCGAAAACACGGTGCCGCCGGTGACCTTCCCGCCGTTCACCAGTTTCACTCTCACTGGATTCCAGACTTTTGATCCCGCCGGGGCGTTGAAGCTCGTGCCGTACTTCCACGTGGCCGGATCGAACGCGCCTCGATTGGCGGCGCCGGGCGGAGCGGTTTGCTTGGCGCCGCTGTCCTTGCCGGCTGGAGCCGCGAGCGGAAACTGCGTCTTACCGGCTTCCGGATTGTTGGCATAGGGATCAGCCGCGGGCGTCGTCGCCGGGCGCGGCGCCGGCGGCTGGGGCGTGGGTGCCTGCGCGCTTAACGTGACGGCGACGACTCCCGCGACGGCCGCGATGATTGTCAATACTCGTTTCATATGCCCTCTTTTTTTGGCGCGCGTGGCCTGCCTTAGCCTTGGCGGAGGCGGAGCACTGTAGCATTGATCCATGAAGGCAGTCCTTCTCGCGCGCGGCCTCGGCAGCCGGATGAAACAGGACGGCGAGGGCGTGGCACTGTCAGAAAGCCAGGCGAAAGCGGCAACGGCGGGTGCGAAGGGCATGATGCCGATTGGGGCGGGCGTGGCGCGTCCCTTTCTCGATTATGTGTTGAGCGCGCTCGCGGACGCCGGGTGCACGAGTGTGTGCCTGGTCGTCGCGCCGGACCACGCGGTGATCCGCGACCACTACGAAGGCGCCGGCCGCCCATCACGTTTGCGGATCGAATACGCGGTGCAACCGATTGCGGACGGCACCGCTCGCGCCGTTCAGAGCGCGCAAGCCTACGCTGCCGCCGATCCTTTCCTGGTGCTCAACTCGGACAACCTCTACCCCGCTCCCGTGCTGCGCGCGCTCGTCGAGCTCGATGGTCCCGGTTTACCGGCGTATGCGCGGGACACCCTCGTCCACGACAGCGGCTTTCCGCCGGATCGAGTAGGGGCTTTTGCGGCGATTGAAGTCGATCGTGATGGCTACCTGGCCCGGATTGTCGAGAAGCCGGGCCGTGAATATTACGACGCAGCCGGGCCGGGAGCCCTGATCAGCATGAACGTCTGGCGATTTGATCATCGCATCTTCGATGCCTGCCGCGATGTGCCGCTGTCGAAACGCGGCGAGTATGAGCTGCCCGAAGCGGTCGGATTGGCTGTGGAGCGCGGCGTCAGGTTCCGCACCTTCGAGGCACGCGGAGCCGTGCTCGACCTGTCGCGCCGCAGCGACGTCGGCCTAGTCAGCGAGCGGCTCACCGGCGTCGAGGTGCGGCTGTGAATTCGATCGCGGCGCATTTCGAATCACTGGGCATGACGCCGGCCGACGCCGCGTCGCGCGCGGAGCTGTTCGGCCAGCTCGAACAACAGTCGCAACCGATCCTCGAAGGCGCGCCGCAGTGGCGCCGTTTCACACCAGGCCGCATTGAGATCTTCGGCAAGCACACCGACTACGCGGGCGGACACTCGTTGCTGGCCGCAGTCCCGCGCGGCATCACGCTCGCGGCGCGTAAGCGCGCCGACGGAATTGTCCGCGTCGGCGACATCTTCGATGGCCAGGTGATCGAAGTCGATCCGTCGAAAGAGGCGCCCGCTCACTTTCGCGGCCTGCAACGCTACGTGCACGTGGTCGCGCACCGGTTCTTTCTCAATTTCCCCGGAGCGGACCTCGGCGCGAACATCGCGATTGCGAGCGACCTGCCGCGCGCGTCCGGCATGAGCAGTTCCGCGGCGCTGGTGACCGGTGTGGCGCTGGCGCTGATCGAGCGCGCGGCGCTGCGCAATCGTCCCGAATGGCAGCAACACCTGCGGGGCCTGCCCGAGTTGGCGTGGTACCTCGGCTGCGTCGAAAACGGCTTGGACTTCCCAGGCCTGCCGGGTTCTGCGGGGGTCGGCACGCACGGCGGCAGTGAAGATCACACCGCGATTCTCGCCTGCCGCACCGATCACGTCAGCCTGTTCCGATTCGTGCCGGTCACCCCGCTCGGCGAGGTTCGTATGCCACTGGACTGGACCTTCGTAATCGCCTCGAGCGGCGTGCAGGCGGACAAAGCCGGCTCGGTGATGCACCTCTACAACCGCGCCTCGAATGGCGCGCGCGAACTGCTGGCCATCTGGAACCGGCGCGCTCCGCAGCCGGCGCTGTCACTCGCCGACGCATTGGCGACGGCGCCGGACGCCGTCGAGCAACTCACCAGCTGGCTCGAGCCCAGTGCCGATGGCGCCTTTTCAATCGCCGATCTGGACAAGCGGCTGCGTCACTTCGTGCGCGAAACCGCGCGCGGGCCGAAGGCGGCCGTGGCCTTTCACGACGCCGATCGCGGTGCGCTCGGCGAGTTGTCCGCCGAATCGCAACGTGAGGCCGATACGCTACTCGGCAATCAGATCCCCGAAACGATCGCGATGGCCAGGCTCGCTCGTGATCTTGGCGCGTTCGGCGCGAGCAGCTTCGGCGCCGGGTTCGGCGGCAGCGTCTGGGCGGCGGTCCCGCTCGCCGATGCGACCGCATTCGGCGAAGAGTGGACCCGCGCCTACGAGCGGAAGATGCCGGCGCTTGGCCGCGTCCCATGGTTCGTGGCCCGGCCCGGTCCCGCGGCGACGGAGGTTTCCTTAGGGTAAGGGCAGGGTTCGTCGGTTAATATGTGCGACCATGCGATTCACGTGGCTCGCGCCACTCGTCTTCTTGATCAGCACCGCCTGCTCTTCTCAACCACCGGCCCCGGCGATGCCGCCGTTTCAAGCAACGGTGAACATGCACGACTTGATGAACAACGTGCTCGATCCGGCCGCCGATGAGATCTGGGAGTCGGTCGGCACGGTCATTACCCTGGAAGGGACCTTCGAGAAGGCGCCGGCCACCGACGACGAGTGGGCCGGGCTCAAGGGCAGCGCGATGCGCCTCGCCGAATCAGGCAACCTGTTGTTGCTGCCGTCCCGCTCCGGCGGCAATCCCGACTGGATCAAGTATTCGCTGGCCATGATCGAGCAAAGCAATCGCGCGCTCAAGGCCGCTGAAGCGAAGGACAAGGACGCCATCTTCACCATCGGCGGCGACATCTACGACGCCTGCACGAACTGCCACAAACAGTTCGACCAGGCGATCGCCTCGGTCAAGTAAACCGTGTCGCTCCTGGCATTCTGCGAGTGGCTCGCCGCGACCGCGGGTAGCACCGCGCTGCGCGAGTCGTTGTTCATGTACCCGCTCGTCGAGTCCACGCACGTGATGTTCCTGCTGCTGTTCGCAGGGCTGACGGTGGTGTGGGACCTCCGGCTGCTCGGCCTCGGCTTCACCACCGTCGCCATCTCTGAAATGAACGAGCGGCTGCTGCCGTGGGTGCGCATCGGTTTCGGCGTGATGGTGCTGACCGGCGTCCTGCTGCTCTACGCCATTCCCGTCCGCACCTATCAGAGCGTGTGGTTTCGCGGCAAGGTCATCTTCCTGATCCTGGCGATGATCAATATCTGGTATTTCCACGCGCGAGTCCAACCGAAGTGCGGCGAGTGGGATACCGCCGCGCGGCTGCCATGGCTGGCGCGCCGCGCCGGGCTGGCGTCGCTGATTCTCTGGGCGCTGATCATCGTGTTCGGGCGGTTCATCGCCTACAACTGGTTCGACTGTGACATCCAGCCGCAATCGGCGTTCGTCAACTGGTTTGCCGGCTGCGTCGTGGCCACCGATTAACACCGATTAGACACCGATAAAAATGCTGCTGCCTTTCTTCGAATGGTGTGAGTCGCTCTGGCTGGGGCAAGCCATCGTCAACTCGAACTGGCTGTTCCCGGTGATTGAAGCGGTGCACCTGCTGGCGCTGTCGGTGCTGGGCGGAGCGGTGTTTGTGGTCGATCTCCGCCTGATGGGCCTCGGGTTGAAGAGCCGCAGCGCGTCGGAGCTGTGGGGCGCAGCCAGGCCATGGATGATCGGCGCCATTGCTGCGATGATCCTCACCGGCGTTCCGCTGTTCCTGTCGGAACCGATCAAGCTCTATTACAGTGACTCGTTCTGGCTGAAGATGACGACGCTGCCGATCGCGATCGCGTTTGCGTTCACGGTGCGGTCGCGCGTGACCACCAACGCGGTACGGAACACAGCGCGCCGCCAGATGCTGGTCGGCGCGCTGTCAATCGCGCTATGGGTCGTGGTGGCCGCCGCGGGCCGCTGGATCGGCTTCTCGTAGCGAGATCTCAGATTTCGGAATTCGGATTGCGGAAGATGGGCGATCGCCGATCCACGTTCTGCAATTGATCCGACATCCGAAACCCGAGATCCAAAATCGTCACCGGCCCCCGGGTTTTTTGGGCGCGGGGCCATCGGTCGGATCGCGGCCGTCTTTCGGCGCGCCGGTGCCCGACGATCCCATGAACAGCTTGCGTCCGTCGGCGAACGTCACGTCGCGGCCATTGGCGCGCTTCAGCGAGTGGTCCTTTGTCTGGTAGCCGTCGACGACTACTTCAGTCCCGATCGCCACGGTGTCGCGGGTAATGCCGCGGCGCAGCAGCGTGTTCGGGGTGCCGCCTTCCACCATCCAGACTTCCGGCTTGCCGTCCTTGACGGTCTCGACGTGAATCCAGGTATGCGGGTTCACCCATTCGAGGCGAACCACCTTGCCCTGCAGGCGGATCGGCGCGTTCGGATCGAACTCGGCGCCAAACGCGTGATGGGCAATGACCGTCCGTCCGGCCACAACGAGACCGGCGAGCAGCAACAACGCGGTGAACAGGTGTCGTTTGGTCATAGGTGTCTCGATTATTGCTTGGTTCCGAGGCGCTTTTCCTCGTTACGTGCGCCGCTCAGAACGTTGCCTAACGCGTAATTTCCCTCGTGGCACGCGTATTCATAGATTAACTCGTCCATGGCCTGAAACGGAATTTCTCCCGTAAACGGGGCCGTAAACGTCGTCGGGTCGTCGACGGTGAACCGGTAATTGATGGTCTTGGCGTCGACGCGCCGGAAACGCTCGACGACGTGGAGGTTTTCCGATGACCCGCGGAAGTTCTGCTGGGGCGGAAAGTTGGTGGTATCGACGACCAGCGTGTCGCCCTCCCAATGACCAATCGAGTCGCCCATCCACGGCCGGATGTGCCTGGGCAGGTGCGTGCCACCGATGCGAACGACGCGAGCGTCGTGCACCATCTCCATCATGATCAACACGTGATCGGGCGTCTGCACGATCTGCAGGTTGTTGTTGTAAAAGTAATTCGGCACCAGCGGCGTCGTCGGTCCAAACGACAACAGGCAGCGCTCGGCGAGCGGCCGGTACTCCGGATGATCGTACTGGCCGCGGCCCATCGACGCCTTGGCGCGGGCCTGGCCGCGCGCGCGCGCGTCGGCGGTCAACGCCGGCACGCGGCCGTCAGGCGGATCGATGATCAACGAGCTGCGGCGCTGCCCATCGACAATCGCGACCCGATCGCCGGGGTCGAGCCAGAAATTGTTGTAGCCGCCGACGTTGCCGGCGGCGCCGGTCGATCCATCCCCGCCTTGCGGTGGCGCGGGCCGATCCGGATCGCTCGGTTCGTTGAGTTTGTCGCGGCGATCGAGCGTCGCCTTCTCCATGCTGGCGGCCTGCGCTTCGGTCAACACCAGATCCTTGACGTTCTGCGGCCGCTCGAGCGGTGTGAGCGTGGCATTAGTCCAGATGCCTTGCAGATCCGGCTTGCCGTCCGCGGTGCGCGGCATCGGCGCGGACTTCGCAATGCTCGCCGGCGCCTGTTGTGCGATCACCGAGGCTGAAACAATCACCGCCAGCCCGAGCGCAATGGGAATTTTCATAAGACTATTGCACTGGCGTTTTACGTAGCTTTCCGTACATCAACTCTTCGACGAACTCGACGCATTTGAACTGGTTGAGCCGCGCATCAGGATTGATGTGCCGGTAAAGTGGCATCCGGATCTTCCACGGCCGGCTGAACGTGACCGGGTCCTCGATGGTCGCTTCGTACCACAGATGGTCAGCGCCTTGCGGCGTGTACCGCTCAACCACCTTCAGCTTGTCGCTATGGTGATTGCCGGCGCGGTCGAACCACGTTTGATCGTTGAAGCCGGTGACGGTGACGACGAACGTGTCGCCTTGCCATGCGCCCACCGACTGCCCCATCCACGAGTCCACCGGCGCCGGCCCGGGATCCTTCAGCAGGATGTTTCGCACGGCGCCGGCATACTCGTACGCAAAGAACACGGCCTTCTCGCTGTGCAGGATTTGAAACGGCATCGCCATGTAGTTGGCGCGCGGCACGCCGGGCAGGTAGCACTTGATCTCGGGATCGCGATCGAGCCAGTTCGCCTGGTTCTCTTTCTGTTTCTTCGCGGCCTCCGGCAGGTACGGGATCTCATCGCCCTCGACGATGCCATTGCCGGCGGGTATGGCGCCGACGGCGCCGAACGCGAGCACGGCGGCGGCCGGCACCGGCACCACCGGGCCCGGTCGCATCGCCAGCGCCGCCCTGGCGGAATGCGAAAGGATGTCGTAGTTGGCGGTGTTGAGGGCCTGCCAGATGCCGTTCAGGTTCGGCTTGCCCGCGACACGCGCGGGACGCGCCGCTTGCGTTTCCACTGGCGATGCGGTCCAGAAGCCACCGGCGACAATGAGGGCACTCGCCAGCGCGATGGAGGTATCCCGGAGAAGTCTTGGTGCAGTCACTGGCGGGAATGCTGCCATCCGGGCGTTCACGAGTCAAGGCTACAATCGGCCATGCTCATCCGATACTCCGCCGGCGCGGTGGCCGCCCTGCTACTCGCCGCATTTTCGCCGCTGCTCGCAGAGCAGCGCGCCGCGCGGCCGCAGCCCGCGCCGGCGCCGGTGGTGGAATTCTTCGAGGTGCACGAGCAATCGATCCTCGATTTACAGGCGGCGCAGGCGGCCGGGCGCGTCACGTCGCGGGGGTTGGTTGAGTCGTACCTGGCGCGGATCCAGGCCTACGACCAGGCGGGGCCGCGGTTGAATGCGATCGTGTTGATCAATCCGCGGGCGCGCGACGATGCTGACGTCATGGACCGTGAGCGCGCCGACAAGAAAGTGCGCGGGCCGCTCCACGGCATTCCGGTGCTGATCAAGGACAACTACGACACCGCCGACATGCCGACGTCCGGCGGCGCTCTGGGCCTGGCGACGCTGCAGCCGGCGGCCGACGCGTTTCAAGTCAAGCAGCTGCGCGATGCCGGCGCGGTGATTCTCGGCAAGACGACAATGCATGAACTTGCCGCGGGCATCACGACGATCTCGTCCCTCACCGCGCAGTCCCGCAATCCTTACGACCTGTATCGCGTGCCGGGCGGATCGAGCGGCGGCACCGGCGCGGCGATCGGCGCGAGCTTCGCGGCCGCGGGCATGGGCAGCGACACCTGTGGATCGATCCGCATTCCCGCCGCGAACCAGAACCTCGTCGGCCTGCGCGGCACGCACGGCCTGTCGAGCCGAAGCGGCGTGATGCCGCTGTCGTCGACCCAGGATATCGCGGGCCCGCTGGCACGGACCGTCACCGATCTCGCGATCATGCTGGACGCGACGGTGGGGCCGGATCCGACCGATGCGATAACCGGCGAAGCGGCCTCGCACATCCCGAAGTCCTATCGCGACGCGCTCGACGCCAACGGCCTCAAGGGCGCGCGCGTCGGCGTGCTGCGTGCGCTGTGGGGGAACGCGCCGGAAGACGACGAAGTCGCCGGGATTGTCCGCAAGGCGCTCGACGGCTTCAAAGCCCAGGGCGCCGAGGTGGTGGACATCGTCGTGCCCGGCCTCGACGACTATCTTCGCGAGAGCAGCGTGATCGGCGACGAGTTCAAGTTCGACCTCGCCGCCTATCTCGCGAAACAGCCCAACGCGCCGGTGAAATCGCTCGGCGAGATCATCGATCGCGGCCTGCATCATGCGGAGCTCGATGCGACGTTCCGCCTCCGCAATTCACCTGAGAAGCGCGACACCGAGCACTACCGGCAGGCGATGATCAAGCGCCGAGCGCTGCGCGCCGCGGTGCTGGCCGCGCTCGAGGAACAACGCATTGATGCCCTCGCGTATCCGACGCTGCGCCGTAAGCCGGCGCTGATCGGCGAGGCGCAGGGCGGCACCAATTGTCAGCTCAGCGCGTCGACCGGCTTGCCCGCGATCGCGATACCGGCAGGATTCACCACCGACGGTTTGCCGATCGCGCTCGAGCTGCTCGGCGGCGCCTGGGAAGAAGCCAAGCTATTGAAGTATGCGTTCGCGTGGGAGCAAACGGCGAAGCCGCGTAAGGCGCCGTTCAGCACGCCACCGCTCGTGAAGGGTCTCGCCCCGTCCCCAATTGCTGCGGAAGTCGCGATCGGCCCCGCGACGGTGAAGTTCAACTACGACATCACGGGCGGTACGCTGCGATTCGATGCGGCCGCAGCGAAGATGGCGCCGGCAGATCGTGTGATCGCGCTGGCGATTCATCGCAGCGAAGGCGACAAGCCAGGTCCGATTGTGGCGCAGTTGCTCGCGCCAAATCAGATCACTGGGTCGGGAACGCTGACGATGCGCGGACGGAACCGGGACGATCTGGTCGCCGGGAAACTGTTCGTCCAGCTGTATACGAAACAGTCGCCGTTAGGATTCGAGCGGCAGCAGATTAACCTGAGGTAAACCTGACAGCGGTTCCACGGGTTCCCCTGGTGCCAACGGTTGGAACCCCTTGGAACCCGCGTCTAACTCGCCGTTCGATAGATGCTCGCGGCACTGAACGTGCTCGGACGACTCGATCCGGGTTGCGCCAGCGACAGGCGCAGCTCGTTCGACACGATCTCGTAGACAGCCAGACGGGGTGACGATGTGGATGGCACGAGATCGATGGATGACAGCGGACGCGAGGTGGCCGTCAACACGACCGTCCCTGATTCAACGACCACTCACGACTCGGCCAGCAGCGCGTAGTCGTATTCGGCTGCGCGCGCGTTGCGTCTCGTGAAGCGAATCCGCGAGGGCCCATCGCCGCCGGCGCGAGTCCACGTCCGCGACGCCGGAAACGTGAGCTCGCGCGGGTTGGTGATGAAACGGCTCGACCAACTCGTGGCCGTAAGCAGCGTAGGACCGGCGACAGCCGTCGGCGCGAGCGGCGACTTCTGGTCGGTGCAAGCCGTCAGCACCAACGCCATTCCCGCAGCCGCGCACCACTGACTCATATGCGCGCTGATGGTATTACATCTACACTTGGCGCGACCCAAGGGACACATGCACCCGATCAATCGGTCATCAAGGTCCGACGGATCAAGTAATCATGCTCAAAACGCGCAGTGTCGGATCGCCAGGCAAGAAAGATGACGGAATGCGGATCCTGGTCACACGTTTCCGCGGCCGCGGCTTGCCGGCGTCGCGGTATGACGTGTGGATGCCGTCGCTCGGCCCGAGCGAGGAACTGCTCAAGGCTGTTCAGTCAGGCGAGATCGACTGGAAGACTTTCACCAGGCGTTACCGCGACGAGCTGTTCCTCAACGGCCCGATCGATGACCGCAGCGAGACCATCAAGAATCACGGCCAGAAGTCGACCCTGCGGTTGCTCAAGAGGCTCGGCGAGCAGCAGAACGTGACTTTGATGTGTCACTGCGACGAGGATGCGACACAGTGCCACCGGTTCATCCTGCACAAGGAAATCGAGAAGATCTGATAGGGTGTCGGCGTGCGCCGCCTCCTGGTCTTACTGCTGGTCACTAGCGCCTGCGCCACCCACCCTTCGACTCAGACGACCCTGGTGGTGTCGCAGTCAGGAGATCCAGGTGCGTTGAACCCGGCGGTGACGACATCCGGCAGCGTCCATCCAGTCACCGATCAGATCTTCAACGGCCTGGTCGGCCTCGACGAAGGCCTCAACCCTGTTCCCGAGCTCGCCGAACGCTGGACCACCGACGATGCCGGCCGCACCTACCGCTTCACGCTGCGTCAAGGCGTGAAGTGGCACGACGGCACGCCGTTCACGGCCGCCGATGTCAAATTCACGTTTGAGCAGGCGCTGCTCAAGTATCACTCGCGGACCCGGGCGGCGCTCGAGCCGCTGGTCCTCGGCATCGACACGCCCGATGACCACACCGTCGTCTTCCGGTTGAAGCATCCCTATAGTGCCCTGCTGCAGCGGCTCGACGTCGTCGAAGCCTCGATTATTCCGAAGCACAAATTCGACGGACTCGATGTCTTCAAAGCGTCGGGGCCACCGCGTCCGATCGGCACCGGGCCGTTTCGGTTCGTGAGCTTTGCGCCGGGCTCCCAGGTCGTCCTCGAACGGAATCCCGACTACTTCCGTCCGAGCCTGCCGGGGGTTGACCGTCTCGTGTTCCAAATTCTTCCGGAAGCGGGCACGGCGATCGCGGCACTCGAGCGTGGCGAAATCGATTACGCCGGCAGTGTGGCGGGGCCCGAGATTCAGCGGCTGCGCCAAACGCCCGGCATCGCGGTGGTCGCGGGCACCGGCGGGTCCGGCGGATCGATCTGCCAGGACGTGCTGATCCCGAACCTGATGCGGGCGCCCTTCAGTGACCTGCGCGTGCGGCGCGCGTTCGCGCACGCGCTCAATCGCCAGGCGATTGTCGATCGCGTGTACTTCGGCCAGGGCCAACCGGCGACCGGCCCGATCAGTCATCTGCTGTCGTGGGCGTACACTGCGGACGTCAGGCAATATGCGCACGATCCCGCGGAGACGAGCCGGCTGCTTGACGACGCCGGATATCGCCCCGGCACGAACGGAGAACGGCTGGCGATCACATTTACTCACTCGCAGACGCAACAACGGCTGGCGACGGCGCTGCGCGATCAGTTGAGCGCCGTCGGCATCACGCTGAACCTCCGGACGTTGGACTTCAACGCGCAAGCCGATCAGGTGTTCGTCAAGAAAACGTTCGATCTGGGCATGGCCTCGTACTGCAATGGATCGGATCCGGAGATCGGGGTGCGACGCGTCTATGTCTCGTCGAATATCGGTCCCTATCCGTTCTCGAACGGCGCCAGCTACCGCAATCCTCGCGTCGATGCGCTGTTCGATGCAGGGGCGGCGGCGGAGCAGCGTGACGAGCGACGCAAGGCGTACGTCGAGATCCAGCAGATCCTGGCCGACGAGATCCCGTATTTCTGGTTGATCGATTCCGAGGGCCTGCGCGCCTACCGCACCGAGTTCACCGGGTTTCGGCTGTGGACCGGGGCCTTCGCCGAAACGGTCCGGAAGGCACAGTGACGTTCACGCGCTGGGCGGCGCGGCGCCTGTTGCTGGCCCTGCCGGTGATCGCCGGGATCACCGTGCTGACGTTCTTCCTGATCCATCTGGCGCCGGGCGATCCGTTGTACCTGCTCGCCGGCGATGGCGGCAGCCCCGCCTATTACGCCGAGATGCGCGCAAAGTTCGCGCTCGATCGCCCGCTCCCGGAACAGTTCGCCACCTACGCGCGCGCACTCGTGAGCGGTGACTTCGGCTATTCGTTCACCTACGAAGCGCCGGTCATCGAGGTACTGACGCGTTATGCGCCCGCGTCGGTGCTGCTGGGCGCAACCGCCCTGGCGCTGTCCGTGTTTGGCGGCGCGCTGCTCGCGACGCTGTCGGTGATGCACCGCTCACCCGTGCTGGATAGTGCGATTCGCGCAGGGTCGGCGCTGATGTATTCCGCGCCGGTTTACTGGACCGGCCAGGTGCTGATCCTGGTGGTCGCGGTCAAGGCGGGACTGCTGCCGGTGGGCGGGCTCACCACCGCGCGCGAGACGCTCTCGGGTGCGGCGCTGGTGATCGACGTGTTGCAGCACTTGATCCTGCCGGCCGTGACACTCGCGGTGCCGTTCATGGCGGTGATCGCCCGGGTCGCTCGGGCGGCGCTGATCGACGTGATGGAGGACACGTTCATTTGCGCGGCGCGCGCGCGCGGCCTGTCGCCGCGCCAACTGCTGTTCCGCCACGCCTGGCCGCAGGCCACGGCGTCGGTCATGACCCTCGCTGGACAGTACGCGCCGCAGATCATCGGCGGCGCCGCCTTCACGGAGTATCTGTTCGGCTGGCCGGGCCTCGGCAACGTCGTGCTGCATGCGGCGCTGCACCGCGACTATCCGCTGGTCACCTCCGCATTCCTGTTCATCTCGATCGCGGTCGTCTTCTGCAACGCCGCCGCGGACGCGGTGTGCGCGTGGCTCGATCCCCGGGTCCGGCTGGCGTGACGCGATGAGACTCGGGGCCGCGATCCTCGTGCTGCTGATGGCGATCGCGGCCGGCTCCTCGTGGCTGGCCGGCAATCCGTTTTCGACGGCCGCGCCGCCCTTGCTGCCTCCGGGATGGGATTATCCGTTCGGCACCGACGACCTGGGCCGCGACGTCCTGAGCGGTGTGATTCACGGCGCGCGCACGTCCTTGTACGCCGGCGTGTCTGCGGCCACGCTCGCGGCGGCGCTGGGGCTGTTGGTCGGAGGCTTTTCGGCCATTCGCCGCGGCGCCGCCGATCAGGTGTTGATGCGCGGTACTGATTTCGTCCAGGCGCTGCCGAGATTTCTGCTGGTCGTGACGATCGTCAGCCTGTTCGGTCATTCATTCGCGTTGATCATCCTGACGATCGGCCTCACCGAGTGGCCGGTCACGGCGCGCCTCTTCCGAGCGCAGGCGCTGACTACGCTCGAGCGGGAGTTCGTGCTCGCGGCGCGGGCGGCAGGCGCCGGCAATCTGGCGATCCTGTGGCGGCACGTGTTGCCGGCGGCACTGCCGGTGATGGGCGCGCAGCTCTCGTATCACGCCGGCGGCGCGATTCTGATTGAGTCGGGACTCAGCCTGCTCGGGCTCGGCGATCCGTCGGTGATGAGCTGGGGCACGCTGCTCGGCGGCGCGCTCCGCTTCATGCGCGAGGCGTGGTGGATGTCGGTCTTTCCAGGTTTCGCCGTCACCCTGACCGTGCTCGGCTGCAACCTGGTGGCCGAGGGAGCGACACGGCGGCGCTGAGATGCAGCGCCTCGCATTTGACATTCGCGGCGTCGTGCAGGGCGTCGGCTTCCGGCCGTTCATTCACGGACTCGCGACCCGCTTGAAATTGCGCGGCTTCGTGGCCAACCACGGCGGCGGTGTGGCGGTCGAAGTCGAAGGTGAACCGGCCGCGCTCACCCAGTTCGAACGCGTATTGATCACCGGGGCGCCGCCGTTGGCGCGCATCGACTCGGTGACGCGACGCCACCTCGAGATTCGCGGTGATGCGCACTTTCAGATCGTCAGCAGCACCGCCGCGCCGGACACCACGGTGTTCGTGTCGCCGGATGCCGCAACCTGCGATGCCTGCCTTGCGGAGCTGTTCGACCCATCGAATCGCCGTTACCTGTACCCGTTCATCAACTGCACGGCCTGCGGGCCGCGCCTCACGATCATCACCGGCAGTCCCTATGATCGCGCCCGGACCACGATGGCGCGCTTCGAGATGTGCGCGAGCTGCCGCGTCGAGTACGAATCGCCCGACGACCGGCGGTTTCACGCCGAGCCGATTGCCTGCCCTCAGTGCGGTCCGGCGCTCGAGGCGCTCGACGCCGACGGTCGCGCGGCCGGCGCCGCGATCCAGGCGGCCGCAGACGCGATCGCCGCAGGGCAGATCGTCGCGATCAAGGGCCTCGGCGGCTTCCATCTCGCGTGTGATGCGGGCAACAACGGTGCGGTAAGGGCGCTGCGCTCGCGGAAACATCGCGATGAGAAGCCGTTCGCCGTGATGGTCGCGGACCTCGCGGCCGCCGAAGCCGTGTGCGAGGTTTCGAATGACGAAGCCTCCATCCTGGGATCGGTGGCGCGACCGATCGTCCTTCTGAAGAAGAAGACCAGTGAGGCCGGGCCGATCGCCGCAGCCGTGGCGCCCGGTCAGGCGCGGCTCGGCATCATGTTGCCCTACACGCCGCTGCATCATCTGCTGATGAACGCGGCGGGCGGACGGACGCTGGTGATGACGAGCGGCAACGTCTCGGACGAACCGATCGCCATCGATAACACCGACGCACGCACGCGCCTGCGCGGCATCGCGGATCTGTGGTTGCTCCATGATCGCGAGATTCGCGTGCGCTGCGAGGACTCGGTGGTGCGTCACGCGGGCGGTGGGTCGATCCTGATCCGGCGATCGCGCGGCTGGGCGCCGTTGCCGGTGGCGCTCGCGTTTGACTGCCCCGTCCCGATACTCGCCGTCGGCGGGCAGATGAAGAACACGTTCGCGCTCGCGCACGGTCGGACCGCCTTCGTCAGTCACCACACTGGCGATCTCGACGACGTGATGGCGTTCGATGCCTACGCGCGAGATATCAACCTCTACGAGCAGCTCTTCGACATCGTGCCGGCGGTAATCGCGCATGATCTGCATCCGGACTATGCGTCGACGCGATTCGCCACGCAGCGGGCCGGGATGACGCTCATCGGCGTGCAACACCATGACGCACACATCGCCTCCTGCATGGCGGAGCACGGGCTCGATGCGCCGGTGATCGGACTGGCCTGGGACGGCGCGGGATGGGGACCGGATGGATGTGTCTGGGGCGGCGAATTCCTGGTCGGCGATCGGGCCGGATTCCAACGCGCGGCGCACTTCCGTTATGTGGCGCAGCCGGGTGGCGATCGCGCGGCGCGCGAGCCATGGCGCATGGCTCTCTCACACCTGCGCGATGCGGGCATCGACGATGACCGCGCGCTCGGGACCATCGATCGATCGACACGCACGGTCGTGACTCGGATGATCGATCAACGGCTCAACACGCCGATGACCTCCAGCGTTGGGCGTCTGTTCGACGCCGTCGCCGCCCTGTGCGGCGCCGCACCGGCCATGACCTATGAGGGTCAGGCGGCGATGTGGCTCGAGTCGCTCGCTGAACGATCGGACGATGGCGGCGCCTACCGCATTGACGTCCGAGGCGAGGTGGGAGCGCCGCTGATCGTCGACACGCGACCGGTCATCCGCGGCGTCCACCAGGACCTTCGCCTTGGTGTCGCCCCGGCGGTGGTCGCGCGCCGGTTCCACAACACGCTCACGCACGCGGCCGTGGCGGTCGTGCGCGCCCTGTGCGAAAGCACCGGAATCGATGGCGTTGCGCTCTCAGGAGGCGTCTTCGCCAATGGTCTCCTCGCGCTCGAGCTTGACGGAATGCTGGCATCCGCCGGGTTGCGGGTGTATCGTCATCAGCAAATGCCACCTGGCGACGGCGGGCTGTGTCTCGGCCAGGTTGCGGTGGCCGCTGCCCGTCTAGCGGGCTCGGAGGAGCGCTGACGATGTGCTTGGGTATACCCGGACGTGTCGTGGAAACGTTTCTTGAACACGGGATCCTGATGGGCAAGGTCGATTTCGGCGGCGTCTCGAAACGCGTCTGCATGGACCATGTGCGCGAGGCGAAGCCCGGCGACTATGTGCTGGTCCACGTCGGATTCGCCCTCGCGCAGATCGACGAGGTGGAGGCGCATCGCGTGTTCGCGTTCCTCGAAGGCATGGATCAACTCGGGGAGCTCGATGAAATTCCTCGATGAGTTCCGCGACGGCGCCGCGGTCGACAAGCTGGTGCGCGCCATCCGCAATCGCGTCACCCGCCCATGGACCATCATGGAAGTCTGCGGCGGGCAGACCCACACCATCGTCAAATACGGCATCGACGAGATCCTGCCCGAGGCGATCGAGCTGGTGCACGGTCCCGGCTGTCCGGTCTGCGTGACGCCGCTCGAAGTCCTCGATCGCGCGCACGCGATCGCCTCACGCCCGGACGTGATCTTCTGTTCCTTTGGCGACATGCTGCGCGTCCCCGGCTCGCGCGGCGATCTGCTGCAGCTGAAATCTCAAGGCGCCGACGTGCGCGTCGTCTACTCGCCACTCGACGCCGTCCAGATCGCCGCAACGAATCCCGCGCGCGAGGTGGTCTTCTTCGCGATCGGCTTCGAAACGACGGCGCCGGCGAACGCGATGGCGGTGGCCCTCGCGGCGCGTCGCGGCCTGACCAACTTCAGCGTGCTGGTGTCGCATGTGCTGGTGCCGCCCGCGATCGCCGCGATCCTCGACGCGCCGGACAATCGGGTGCAGGCGTTTCTTGGTCCGGGCCACGTATGTACTGTGGTCGGCTTCGAAGAGTACGAACCACTCGTCGCGCGCTTTCGGGTGCCGATCGTAATCACTGGCTTCGAACCGGTGGATATGCTCGAAGGGATCCTGCGCACGGTCGAACAGCTCGAAGCCGGGGAGGCGCGGCTGGAGAATCAGTACGGCCGCGTCGTCACCCGCGCCGGCAACACCGCCTCGGTCGCGCTGATCGCCGACGTTTTCGAAGTGTGCGATCGGAAATGGCGCGGCGTCGGTTCGATTCCTGGAAGCGGCTGGCGCCTCCGCGACAAGTATCGTGCGTTTGATGCGGAGGAGCGTTTCAGCGTGCAGGCGATCGACACAGAAGAATCGTCGATCTGCATCAGCGGCTTGATCCTGCGCGGGCAGAAGAAGCCGCACGACTGCCCGGCCTTCGGCACGATCTGCACCCCTGAAACACCGCTCGGCGCGACGATGGTCTCTGCCGAAGGGGCGTGCGCGGCGTACTTCGCCTACGGACGGCTCAAAGCGGCGCACGCGGGGGCGGTGTGAGCGATTCAGCCACGGCGAAGGTTCTGGTCAGCGAACTCCTCGGCAGCTGCCCGGCGCCATTCGCCGGTTATGACCGCGTCCTGCTTGGGCACGGCAGCGGCGGCCGGCTCAGTGCGGATTTGGTGTCGCGCCTGTTCCTGCCCGCGCTCGGCAACGAGGTGCTCAACCGCCTCGAAGATCAGGCCTCGTGTGTGCTGCCAGGTCTTGAGAGTGCCCGTCTCGCAATTACCACCGACAGTTTCGTAGTGCGGCCGATCTTCTTTCCTGGCGGCGACATCGGTCGCCTCGCCGTGCATGGCACGGTCAACGATCTCGCTGTCGGCGGCGCGACGCCGTTGTTCCTGGCCGCCGCATTCATCCTCGAGGAAGGTCTGCCACTCGACGATCTGCGGCGCATCGCCGAGTCGATGCAGGCGGCCGCCGCCGAGGCCGGTGTGACCGTCGTCGCGGGCGATACCAAGGTCGTGGACCGCGGCAAGGGCGATCAGATTTTCATTACGACGACCGGTATCGGATTGATTCCGCACGGCCGCGCACTGTCGGTGGCGTCAGCGCGACCCGGCGACCGCGTCGTCGTCTCCGGCACGATCGGCGACCACGGCATGGCGATCATGTCGGTTCGCGAGGGTCTCGAATTTGAGACCGCGCTCGAAAGCGACACCGCTGCGCTCAACGGCCTGACCGAGTTGATGCTGCGCAGCTGCGACGGCATTCGCGCAATGCGCGATCCGACCAGGGGCGGCGTGTCGAGTGCGCTGAATGAAATCGCCGCGGCCTCCGGTGTCGGCGTGGAGCTCGTCGAGCGCGCCCTGCCACTGCGCGATTCGGTCAAGGCCGCCTGCGAAATTCTTGGCCTGGATCCACTCTACGTCGCGAACGAAGGGAAATTGATCGCCATCGTCGCCGCCGCGCAGGCCGACGATCTGGTGAGCGCCATGCGCACGCATCCCCTCGGGCGGGACGCCGCCGTGATCGGCGCCGTTGTCGCCGAGCATCGCGGCACGGTGGTCATGAAGTCGGTCGCCGGCGGAAGTCGTATTGTGCCGATGCTGGCAGGCGAACAGTTGCCGCGCATCTGTTGATCACGAGGAGGAGCACGATGTCACCAGCGCCCAGCGATGATCGCGTCCAAGGCGGACAGCCGTCGATTCCAGCGACGCGGCCGGACCCGCCGAAGAGGGAGCGTCTGCCCCTCGGTCCGCTCAGCAACGTGCACGTGTTCTGGCTCGCCGGCATGAGTTGCGACGGTTGTTCGATCGCGGTCACCGGTGCCACCAATCCCGGCATCGAGGGTCTGCTGCTCGGCGTTGTGCCGGCCATGCCCAAGGTCATCCTGCACCATCCCGTCCTGGCGGTGGAATCAGGCAGGGATTTCGTCCAGCCATTTCGCGATGCGATGGACGGCAAGTTGGCCGACCCCTACGTTCTGGTGTTCGAGGGATCGGTCGCCGACGAACGGATTGCCCAGCGCACCGGCGGCTACTTTTCGGCCATGGGTGTGGAAGCCGTGCCCGATGATGCGGGGCCGTATCACGAGCAGCATCCCGAACCGACCGCCACCTGGTTGCACGCGCTGTCCCGGCGCGCGGCGGCCACTATCGCGATCGGCACCTGCGCGACGTGGGGCGGCATTCCGGCCGCGGAGGGCAACCCGACCGGATCGATGAGCGTGATGGACGCGCTCGGGAAGGACTACCGCAGCGCCTTCGGCCTGCCGGTGATCAACATTCCCGGCTGCGCGCCGGTCGGCGACAACTTTACCGAAACGGTGTTCGCCATCCTGTTGTTCCTGCAGGGGCTCGGACCTTTGCCGGCCTTCGACGAACTCGGCCGGCCGGCGTGGCTGTTCGGAAAAACGGTGCACCAGGGCTGCACGCGCGCGGGCTACTACGAAGAGGGCACGTTCGCCGAGGAGTACGGCGACCCGGAGTGCCTGGTCGAGATCGGCTGCTGGGGTCCGGTGGTCAACTGCAACATCGTCGAACGCGGCGCGATCAATCACATGGGCGGATGTATGAAGGCGGGTGGGGTCTGCATCGGCTGCACGATGCCGGGCTTCCCGGACAAGTTCACGCCGTTCTACAAGACACCGCCCGGCGCCGCGGTCTCGACCGGGATGTCACGCAGCGTTGGCGCGGTGGTGCGGCGCCTGAGACGACTCAGTAATCGCGAGGGCAATCGCGAAGTGCGATGGGGCCGGCTGGGCGAGGTCCCGAGCGGCTGGGGTCTCGTCACCCCCGCCACCGCGATGGATCGCACCATTCATTTCTTCTACGAGCGGTGGCAGCAAATGGGTTCGCGGCGGCCGGGACGCCGCGCCGGTGAAGAGGCATGGCTGTGGGGCGCCGACCGGCCCGGCACCAAGGACGATTACCTGGACGACTCGGTCACGAAAGACGGAGGTCGATCATGAGCGACGCAGATCTCTGGGCGGCGTGGCGGCTGTGGATGGGGCTGGCGACGCTGGTCGTCCTGATTGCCGCGGGACTACTGATCACGATCTGGGTGACGGCGCGCAAGATTCTGAGTGACGCGGTGCGCGCGTTGCACGCGGTCGAAGCGATTCGCGGGAACACCCAACCGATCTGGGCCCTTCAGGACACCAACCGGGTCGCCGAGCACATTCTCAAGACCGTGCAGGCGATCGAGCAAAAGGGTGGGCAACTCGCCGGCGCCCTCGCAGCACAGGAGACCAAGCCATGAGCCAGGACACCATCGTGCAAGTCTGGCTGCTCTCGCTCGGCATTTTTGTCGTCGTGCTGTTGGTCGTGGCGGCGCTGCTGACATTGATCCTGCGAACCTCGACACAGATTCACAACGGCGTGTCGGCGATCTGGACCGTCGGGCAGAAGGTGGCGAACAACACCATTCACCTCGCCATGCTCGATCGCACCAATCACCTCGCCGGAAAGATCCTGCAGTCAGCGGGCGGCGTCGCCGCGGCGACCGGCGCGATTGCCATGCACGCGAACACCTGCCCGGGCTGTCCGGCCTGTGTGCTCGGTCCGGCGCAAGGCGGCCGATGATGACGACCATCGAATGGCTCATGCTCGCGTCGGTGCTCGCTGCCTCGGCGCTGTTTATTGCGCTCGCCGTCTTCCTCAACTTGATCCTGGCGCAACTGGAGCCGACCGGCGGCACGCCCACCAGCTTCCTCGGCAAGATTCGTCTCGGCCTGCGCGCCATCGAGATTGAAACCGGCAACATTCCCGGACAGGTGCCGCGCCTGAATCAAGGCCTGACGCAAATTGCCGGCGGCCTCGGCGTCGTCGACGGCAACCTGGCGCAGCTCGCAGCGGCGCTGCAGCGACAGGAGGGACGATGACGACGGTTGAATGGATCTGGGCGGCGGGACTCGCCCTGACACTCCTCGTGTTTGTGCCGCTCTCGGTCATCTTGCTGCACCGTCTGTGGCGCGCGGCGCGATCGATCCAGCTCTACGCGCGTGATGCGCTGACGGCAGCCGCAGGTATCGCCGGCAACACGGCGCTAATCCCGGCGCTCGATGCCACAATTGCCACGGCGACTGGCATTCTGTCGACCGCGACCGCCATTGAACAGAAACTGAACGGTGCCACTGCGGAACTGGCGCGCCGCGCGGAGCGTGCGTGATGTTATTGACTCTCACGCTAATCACCGTGTTTCTCGTCGTGGTGGCACTCGCCGGGTATCTCACGCTCGTGGCGTGGGCGTTACGCGACGCGAGTCGCAGCGTCGCGGCGATTGCCGACGGTCTCGAAGCCGTTGCCGGTCATACCGTTCCGCTCGGCGAGAAGCTGGCCACCATCAACGGCGCCCTCAGCACGCTTGCGGGCGCACTCCAGGTCGTCGACGGTCATCTCGGCGCGGCCGCACGCGTCTTTCGTCTCTGAGGTAGCGCCAGATGTGCTTCAAGAATCTTCCGGTTGAGTTCGATGACAGCGGCAAGGCGTTCCTGAAGGGTGGCATCCCCAACCCGTACGCGGCCGCGGCCGGGCCCGCCAACGTGCCGATGCAGTTGACCTCACAGCAGGTCGAGGAACTGGTCCGCCGTAACGGCCATATCAAGTCGATGGACTTCGACCCGGTGACGCGCGTCGCCGGCGCGCTCGCGTTTCATTGCGTCACCGACTTCAACGCGCGCAAGGTGATTGAGGCGCGCTCGGTGGCGACGCTGTTTCGCGGCTATGAAGTAATCATGATCGGCCGCGATCCGCGCGATGCGATCTACATCACCAGCCGCGCCTGCGGGGTGTGCGGCGGCGTGCACTCGACCTGCTCGTCCCTGGCGATCGAGATGGCGATCGACTGCGTGCCGCCGCCGCTTGGCGTGCTGGTCCGCAACCTCGCCCTCGCGCTCGAGTTCCTCTACGACCATCCGTTGCACCTGCATCTGCTCGCGGGGCCGGACTACTCCGCCGCGATCCTCGAAGGCACCAACCCCTCGCTCCTCGCCCGGGCGCGCACCACCGAGGCACGCCACACCGCGGCGCACGGTTACAGGACGATCGGCGCGCTGATGGAGGATCTCAACCCGCTTACCGGCCACCTGTATGTCGAAGCGCTGCACATGACGCGGGTCGCTCGCGAGGCGTACGTGCTGATCTGCGGCAAGTATCCGCACCCGCAGACCATCGTGCCTGGCGGCATGAGCTCGACGATCACGCTGTCGGTGATGAACGAGATGTTCATCCGGCTGTCGCAGTTCTTCGACTATTCAAAAAAGATCGCCGGGATCTGGGACGACATCACCGAGTTCTTCTATGACTCGAATCCGCGCTACAAGGACGTCGGGCGGCGCCGCGCCAACATGATCGACACCGGGATTTTCGATCATCCCGACGCCTACGATGCGAGCTACAAGAATGCGCCGGCCTGGGGCGATCGGCGCTGGGCCACCCCCGGCGCGATCGTCGATGGCGAGCTGGTCACCACCGACCTGCATAAGATCAACATGGGCCTCGAGGAATTCGTCGAGCATTCCTACTACGAGGAGTGGACCGGCAGCGGCCAGCAGCAACACTTTGCGACCGACCCGTCCGGCCATCCGCTCTCGCCGTACCATCCGTGGAACAAGATCACCAAGCCTCGGCCGGGAGGCCAGAGCTGGAAAGAGAAATACACCTGGGACACCGCGCCGCGCTGGGATCGCCTCGGCATGGAAGCGGGCTGCTACGCGCGGCTGTGGAATACCGCCGTGGCGCAGAAGCTGCCGGCCAATCCGTTCATCGAGTCCACCGGTCACTCCTTGAAGATGCGGGTGCCGCAAGGCGCACTGCCCGAGATGGATCTCGAATGGCACGTCCCCTCCGTGTGGAATGCGTTCGAGCGTAACCGCGCGCGCGCCTACTGCGTGGCGTTCACGGCGATGGTCGCGATGAACAACTGGCTCGCCGCGATGGAGCGCTTGAAGAATGGCGACACCAAAACCAGCACGCCGTTTGAAATTCCCAAGAACGAGCGGCTCGGCGTCGGCTTCTGGGGCGCCGGCCGCGGCTATCTCACCCACCACCTGGTCCTCGATCGCGGTGCGGTCTCCAATTATCAGATCGTCACGCCCTCGACCTGGAACGCGTCGCCGACCGATCGCTGGGGCCAGCCGGGCCCGTACGAGGAAGCGGTCATGAACACGCCGCTGCTCGAGGAGACCGATGACCCGAAGGCCTTCAAGGGCATCGATGTGCTGCGCGCCATTCGCAGTTTCGATCCCTGCATGCCGTGCACCACGCACATCCACTCCGATGCCGGCGTCATCACGCGCGAAGTAAATACCTGCGCGTGCGGCGTCGAGGAGTAGCCGGCCCGCGTGCGCACGTTGATCGGCGGCATTGGTTACCGCAACCTGCGCGATCACTCGGTCGCGTTCGAGGTGCTCGAACGTCTCGAGCGCGAAGCGCTTGGCGATGACGTGCTGGTCGAAGACACCAGTTACAACCCGATCGCCCTCGGCCAATGGCTCGACAGCGAACCGGTCGATCACCGCTTTGAACGCATCGTGTTCGTGTCGGCGGTCAACCGCGAGGGGCGCCGGCCAGGCGACGTGGTTTCGTACCGCTGGATGGGCGCCCTGCCGCCGGACGCCGACATCCAACAGGCGGTCGCGGAAGCGGTCACCGGCATCATCGCGCTCGACAACACGCTGGTGATCGGCACCTATTTCAAGAACTTCCCCGCATCGGTTACGGTCGTCGAGATCGAGCCGCTCGCGCATGAGTTCGGCAGCGAGCTGTCGCCCGCCGTCGCCGCGGCCGTGCCGCGGGCGTGCGCCGCCATCCGCGCGCTGATTGCAGGCGGCGTGTGAGCCACGCCCCCGGCCCACCGGACGGTTCGTCGGACGATCTGCTCGTCGAGATCGAGCGCCTGATCGACCGGCTGCAGCGCGCCCATGGCGCGACCGTCGCGACCGAAGCCACGCGCCTGCTCGAGGCCATCGACGCCGTCCATCGTGCCGGCCTGACGCACCTGCTCGACGTGATCCGCTCGATGGGCGGCGATGCGTTCGTCAATCGATTGATCGCCGATCCGGCGATCCGCATCCTGTTGATGTCCTACGACCTTGTCGCGGCAGATCGACGGCTGGCCGCCGAGGAAGCGCTCGACGCCGTCCGCGGGCATCTCCATGCGCACGGCATCGACGTCGAGATCCTCGAAGTCGTCGGCGGTGTCGTCTACGTCCGGCTCCACGGCCTGCACGGTGCGGCACTGCGCGAACCGGCGGTGCTGCGTGATCTCGAAGAAGCGCTGCGGGCCGGATTTATTGGATTCCAGGAACTGGTCACCCGCGCGCCGCAGTCGTCCGTTGCGCCGATTCCGCTCACCTCGCTCAGGCGCCCCATCTATTTTGACGTGCTGGCCACCGATGCGCTTGTCGATGGCGGCGTAAAGGCGATTGATGTCGACGGCCGTCCGATACTCATCGTCCGTATCGGCGACGACTTTGTGGCGGTGTCCAACCGCTGTGGGACGTCTCCTCTGCCGTTGGAATTCAGCACGGTGGGCGGCGCCGAACTGCGGTGCTCGTGGCATGGCTGCCGTTACGACCTGCGGACCGGCGCCAGACTCGACGCCACGGGTGACCGGCTGACCGTGTACCCTGTGCGGATGGTCAACGGCAGCCTGCAAATCGCGATCGCGGCGTCGGCCGCGGGAGCGAGCGCGCCATGACGAAGCGGATGCTGGTCGCGGGCTTCGGTAACGTCCTGCGCGGCGATGATGGCTTCGGCGTGGAAGTGGTGCGTCGGCTGCAGGACGGCGGCACGCCGCAGGGCACCGTCTGCCTCGAGGTCGGCACCGGCGGCGTCGCGCTGGTGCAGGAACTGATGACACCGTGCGATCGACTGGTGATCGTTGATGCCATGACCCGGGGCGGGAAGCCCGGCGACTTATATGTGCTGCGCGTCGACGGCGTCGGGCCGGCGCGGTCGGTGGACATGCATATGACCGTTCCGGCGCGCGTCCTCGAGCTCGCCACCTCGATGGGGACGCTGCCCCGGGAAGTATTCATGGTCGGCTGCGAGCCGGCGGTTGTTGATGACCTGACGATGGTGCTGTCCGAGGCCGTCGAACAGGCCGTCGCTCCTGCACTCCGCGATGTGCGAGCGTTGCTGGCGAGGTCCAACGATGAGTGACGCGGAACCGAACGACGTCGCCGCGGCAGATGAAGTGCTGCAGATTCTGTATTGGCTGCGCGGCGAGAAGCTCGCGGACGAGGCTTCGCTCGCCGATCTGCAGCGGTTCATTCCCGCCGACGCGGCCGCGCTCTCGACTGTGCTCGATCGCCTCGAACGCAAAGGCCTGGTCGGCAGGTCATTGTCAGACGTGGGCATGCCGCGCTATCGCCTGACCGACGAGGGCGTGCGCGAAGGCGGCCGGCGTTTCGCCGATGAATTCGCCGACATGACCAAGCCGGGGCACGGCGAATGCGGCGACCCGGAGTGCGATTGTCATCAGTCGGGCAATCCTGCCGATTGCGCCCATCATCACCATCACTCGTGAGGACTCCATGAAAATTGCTATCGCGGGCAAGGGCGGGACCGGCAAGACCACCATTATCGGCACGCTGGCGAGGGTGCTGGCGAGAACAGGGCGGTCGGTGCTGGCAATCGATGCCGACTCGAATCCGAACCTCGCGCTCACGCTCGGCCTCTCTCGCGAGCAGGCCGCGGGCCTGACGCCGCTGCCGCGCACGCTGCTCGAAGAGCAGATTGATGCCGCGGGCAAGAAAACCATGGTCCTGCGCCTCTCGCCTTCCGAGATTGCGCGGCAGTACGGCATTCCGACACCGGACGGTGTGACGCTGATGTTGATGGGCAAGGTCGATCACGCCGGCGCCGGTTGACTGTGCCGTGCTCATGCCCAGGTGCGGCATGTTATCGGTGCGTTGCTGGAAGATGAGTCGGCCGTCACGGTGGTCGACATGGAGGCCGGCGTCGAGCACTTGAGTCGCGGTACGGCGCGTCATGTCGATACGCTGATCGTCACGCTCGAGCCATATTTCAAGTCGCTGGAAACTTCTCGCCGCAGCGCCGAGCTCGCCCGGGAGATTGGCATTCCGCGGATCGTCGCCGTGGCCAACAAGACCCGGGATGACGAGGACCGCAAGGCGATCCGCGAGTTCGCAGAGCGGCACGGCCTGATGCTGGTCGGGGAGATTCCGATGGATGACGCGCTGCGGAAAGCCGACCTGGCCGGCCGCGCCCCGATCGATGAAGTGAATTCGCCGGCGGTGGCCGCGATCTCTGTGCTGGCGGACCGGCTGGCCGGCTGACGCGGTCAGGAGATTAATCGCTCCCGGATTTCGGGCGGCGGGATCTCGCACGCATTCGAGGTGCCCGCGATCCGCATCCTGATCGCCGCGACGACTCGATACACCGCGTCACGAATCGGCCGCGGCACCCACAGGAAGACGCCGGCATACTTCCACGGCGCCCGCATGCGTGTCGCAATGCGCAGCACCGCGTCGGAGCGTAAGTAGATGCGCTCGCCTTCAATCAGGATGATGCTCCTGGTGGCCTCGCGGCTCGTGCCGAACCGCTCGAGCAGGGCGCGGCCTTCGGGATTCTGCGAGGCGCCGAACTGGAAGTAGCCGTTATCGCGCGTCGCGATCAGGCGGACCGATCGTTCACAGAACGCGCACGTTCCGTCGAACAGGATAATTCCGCCCACCGTGCGTTACTGCCAGGAGAATCGAGCGCCCAGGCGGACCGTTCGCGGCCAGCCGATCGCGCGCAGCGGCGTACGCGCGGTGTCGTACTCTGTGTCGAGGATGTTCTCGACCGCGACGTAGGCGTTCATGCCTCGCACGATCGCGCGGCTGACCGTCGCATCCCACACCGCGTAGGGCTTGAGGATGAACGCTTCGGTATTGAGGTCGTCGTCAAACTGCTCGCCGCTGAAGCGCAGCTGCGTGGCCGCCGTCATCCAGCGCGGATCGGTCCAGGTCAGCGCCACGCCGCCCTGCACCTTCGGCACCTGCGGGACGTCGTTGCCTTCCAGTGCCGGCGTCGCCACCGAGCCGCGAAAGTGGCTCGACGTAAAGACGATCTGCGCGCTGGCACTCAGCGTGTTGCTGAACCGCCCATCGAGCTCCAGCTCGACACCGGTGGCGCGAATCGTGTCCGAATTCTGGCGCTGGCGAACAATCGCCGTCGGGGTCTGCGACAAGGTGACGTTGGCAATCGCGCCGTCGAGATTATTGAAAAACGCTGTCGCCCGCACCGACGCGCGCGCGTACTGCGCGAGCACACCGCCTTCGACGCCGCTCAGCGTCTCGGGCTCGAGCAGCGGATTGGCATTGGTGACCTGGTTGCCCACCGCGAAGCGACGGTGCAGCTCATTCAGAGTTGGCGTGCGGTTGGCATAGTAGCCGGCCCCATGGAACTGGTAGCGGCCGGCGCGCATCGACACGGCGCCGCGGGGGCTGACATATCTCACGTCCTTGGTCGGCTGCGCCGGATCTTCCGGTTCCGATTTCCAGGAGTCGGCGCGCGCCCCGATTTCAATGGTAAGGGCGTCCGTGGCGGCAATGTTGGCGCGGGCGTACCCCGCGGCCACCGTCTCGGTCCCGCCGGAGAGGAAGGGCCCGGTTCGAGTGTTGGCGCCGCTGACGAGCAGGTAACGGAACTCATCCTGCAAGGCGTCGGTGTGCCGGTAATCGCCGCCGACGATCATGGTCAACTTGTTGATTGGCTTGGTCCACTGCGCGTTGAGGCCGCGGTGCGATGTGTCGATGAACTGTTCGAACGTCAATCGCTCAGTGGCGCGGCCTGCTGCCACCGCCGAGAACGTCTGGTAGTAATCCTGCGAGCTGCCGACGCCGTTGATCTGCAGGACGCCGCCGCCAACAAACGCACCCGCGTCGATCGAGAACTGCTGCCAGTCGGTGGTGTTGACCTGCACCACGGTGCCGTTGTGGCGCTCTTCCTCATACACGGCGCCGCGGCCAGTGACGTGCCAGTTGGCGCCGCGACCACCAACCGTGCCGAAGCCGGTCTTGTAGTCGCTGTCGGCACGGGTGTCGACCGCACCGCGCACTTCCGAACCGAGGACGAAGACGCCATCGGTGCGCACCCCTTCATAGGCGCCGCTGGCACTCCAGCCGTTTTTCTCCGCCGCCCCAAACAAGGATCCGCGGAAGGTGTCGTGCGATCCGCCATCGATGGACGCGCGCGCCCGCGTGCGGCTGGGCTGCACCGTCAGCAGTTGAATCACGCCGCCAAGGGCGCCGGCACCGTAGAGATCGCCAGTCGCACCCCGCACGACCTCGACCTTGTCTATCGCGGCCATCGGGATTCGGTTCCAGTAGACCCAGCTGCCGAACGGGTCGTTGAGCGGCACGCCGTCGGAGAGTACCAGCGTCCGGCTCGATCCAGAGCCCGACACACCGCGCAACGTCACGCCCTGTGTCGTCGGATTTGCGACGCGCGAGGACGACCGGCGGAACAACGTGAAGCCCGGCGTCGATCGCAGCGCGTCGTCGAGCGCGCCTGCGGCCATGTTGCTTAACTCGGCCGAGGTCAGGACCGTTGAGCTCGCCGCACTGGGCAACCGTTCCGCGCCGCGCGTGGCGGTGACCACTACGGAATCGGCGAAGTTGACCGGCCGCAGCACGACCTGGACGCG
>Ga0136611_10000364_pt1 | contig 29217 bp, 29 predicted proteins | sample AntDrymUQ2232306_2_FD_106645 | JGI IMG/M metagenome (GOLD analysis project Ga0136611, IMG submission 106645) | Polar desert sand microbial communities from Dry Valleys, Antarctica - metaG UQ223 (23.06) | ecosystem: Environmental > Terrestrial > Soil > Desert | place: Antarctica: Dry Valley...
AGTGATATGTTTTCCAGGCAAGTTCTTGCTCCTATTGAATAGGTAAGAACTCATACTGGTGCTTTCACTCAACCGGTCAAGTTAATTGTCGTTCGACCGGACAGGTTAATTGTCGTCTAATACGATGGTATCTGTTTCTGTATCTACAATAACAATTTGTCCACCCGTTGAGGCAATCACCACTGCTTTACCGTCTGGAGAAACAGGCGATTGAATTGGAAGTACGCCAACAGCAATCTCTCCATTGCCATCATTGTCTGCAAATGATCCATCGATCGGATTATAGTCGGCAATAAGATTGATGCTTTTCATCAATGCACCAGTATTACCATTCACCACACTGAGCGTGTGATGCAGCAGATTGGCAGCGTAAATTTTGCTGGAATCCGGCATCATGCCAATTGCGATTGGATGAGCACGAGCACCTGGTGCGTTTTGTCCTGTTGGTGTGCGAGCTTGTATATCGCCCTCGGCGCTATAAATCCCAATATCACTCGTGTTGATATTAGGAGTTACTATTTTGGATCCATCTGCACTAATCCAATGGCCATGCGGATTAGCGGAGGTATGTCCATGCGCCTGCGTGGGCATCATTTTGGTAACCGTTGTGGTACCAGCCGGGATGACAGAGATACCATTCTCACCATTGATCGCGATTGTAATATCATCCGTGGTCGGTAATGTCACCACATGAGAAGGCGCATATCCTAGCATTTCTCATGCATATTTCTTGAAAAATTCACTATTATACAAATGTGCACTACAGCCGAATGATCGGTTTAATCGTGATACCTTTCTCGCTATCTTCAGCGGCCTGATTTATAAAGGCAATGCCATAGTTGTGTAAAACCAAGCGATACGTGGCAAGAAAAGCCAGTTAAATTATCGCTGAAAAAAGATTGAACTGTACAGACCTTTGCTTAAACGCTTGTGGGAATTCCCCCTCAAATGTTCAGCAGCCGCCTGCGCATCAGGTACAAGCTTGACCAAGCTCATCAGTATGTCTCACCTGGACAGCATTCTTCACCAGTCCGCGGTAGCGCATCCTGGTGAATCCAAACTGCCGCTTGATCACCCGGAACAAATGTTCCACCCGTGCCAAATTGAGGAATATTTCCGGTTTCGTTTCTTCTGACTCACCGAGAGATTTTGTTAAATCCAGTTTTTAAGTGTCCCCTTCGGTAACGACAGTCGTTTTGCTGCTTCAACAAGAGTCAATCCACTTTCTTTGAAAAACTTAACGAATCTTTCCGAAATTCCTGACTATATTGTGTAGGGGTAATTCCATCATCCCTTTCATGTCTTTCATTTTATGAAACCTCCGACTCCATGAAAAATCACATACCGCAGTTGTAGTCGCATCAAGAAATATATAGTTTTTTCTTTTTTGCTTTATCATCTTTACAACTCAAATTCGTTTCTAGACAGCAAATATTCAGATCAACATTTAGTTTATATGCAAAAAGCAGATTCCAAATGCAAAACTTTACGCTCTTGGTCTTCATTATTATGAAAATATCGAATATCTCTGTTTGATTGTTGTTATCTTTAAATACTCTAGTAATTTACTAGAAGTCAGCACAAATTTTGATCGAAATTAGAATGGAGAAATTTTTATGCAGTTAGGAATGATCGGTTTAGGACGCATGGGATCTAATCTAGTTCGTCGCTTAACTAAAGATGGCCATGATTGCGTTGTCTATGATATCAATGCCGCTGCTGTTAGTTCTTTAATTGGTCTGGGAATTCAGCATGCCAATTCACTCAAAGATTTTATTGCTAAGCTTTCTCAACCACGTATTGTGTGGGTGATGCTACCCGCCGGTGTCACAGGTAAAACTGTCTCCGATTTGGCGAATTTGCTTTCAGTCGATGATATCATCATTGATGGCGGTAATAGTTATTACCGAGATGATTTAGAGAGAGCTAAAACCCTTAAGAAAAGCGGCATCCATTATGTGGATTGTGGAACCAGCGGTGGCATATATGGACTTGAGCGCGGTTACTGTCTGATGATTGGCGGCGAAGATCACGTAATTCATCATCTTGATCCAATTTTTAAAAGCCTCGCGCCTGGTATTGCTGCTGCGCCGCGCACTTCGGGTCGCGATGGCGCACCTACTCCTGAAGAACACGGCTATCTGCATTGCGGTCAGAACGGCGCGGGTCACTTTGTGAAAATGGTTCACAACGGTATTGAATACGGATTAATGGCTGCCTATGCTGAAGGCCTCAATATTCTCAAACACGCGGATGTGGGGCTGCATTCGAGACCTCACGACGCGGAGACCACTCCGCTGCGCGATCCGGAAGCATATCAGTATCAGATAGATATCGCTAAAGTTGCTGAAGTGTGGCGTCGAGGCAGCGTGGTCTCATCTTGGCTGCTTGATTTGACCGCAACTGCGCTGGTGGGAGATTCGGAACTTAAACAATTTTCTGGTCATGTATCGGATTCCGGTGAGGGACGTTGGACCACGCTCGCTGCTGTTGACGAGGGAGTGCCTGCACCGGTCATTAGCGCCGCATTATTCGGGCGTTTTGAGTCCCAAGGAGAAGCTGATTACGCAGATCGTATTCTTTCAGCCATGCGCAAACAATTTGGTGGACATGATGAAAAGCAAAAGAATGACAAATAAATATGGACAAATCGAATCCTTATCGATCACCGTCTGATGCATTAGTGCTTTTTGGTGCCACGGGCGATCTCTCGTACAAGAAGATATTCCCCTCACTCTATGCAATGGTCAAACACGGCACTTTAAAAGTACCCATTGTAGGCGTCGGTTTTTCAGGATGGACCTTGACGCAACTGCGAGAACGAGTAAACGATAGTATAAAAAATGCAGTTAAAAATATCGATTCAGACGTGCTAAGTCAATTACTCTCATTGTTTCGGTATGTGGATGGCGATTATAAAAATGCAGATACGTTTCAAGCCCTTAAAAACACACTTAGCGGAATTGTACATCCGACCTTTTATCTTGCCATACCGCCTACTTTCTTTGCAGCCATAATAAGGGATCTTGGTTCCTCGGGTTTGGCTGAGCATGCTCGTGTCATCGTAGAAAAGCCCTTCGGCCGAGATTTAGCTTCGGCAAAAGAGCTCAATCGCGCCGCTCATTTAGTTTTTCCGGAAACTTCTATTTTTCGCATCGACCACTTCCTGGGTAAAGAAGCGATTGCAAATATCCTTTATTTTCGATTTGCTAACTCTTTCTTGGAGCCGATTTGGAATCGCAATTACGTGGCGAGTGTCCAAATAACCTTGGCAGAAGATTTTGGTGTAGAAGGACGAGGTAGTTTCTACGATGAAGTTGGTTGCTTGCGTGATGTAGTTCAGAATCACCTCTTTCAAATAGTGGCTCTTTTGGCCATGGAGCCGCCTGCAGGTCATGATGTTGAAGCTCAGAGAAATGAGAAAGTCAAAATATTTCAAGCAATGCATTCCTTAAAACCTGAAGATTTAGTCAGGGGTCAGTTTGAAGGTTATCTTCAGGAAGCGGGAGTCGCAAAAAATTCTGATACAGAGACTTATTGTGCTTTGCGGTTATTTATCGACTCGTGGCGTTGGGCAGGAGTGCCATGGTATTTACGTTCTGGCAAATTTTTGGCAGAAAGTGGTTCAGAAGTTGTGGTGCAGCTGAAAGCACCGCCTCAGAAACTATTCGAAGATTCCTGGCCTCCGATTGGAGATACCAATTATTTACGCTTTCAGTTATCTCCTTGCCCTGCTATTGCATTAGCTGCCCGTGTCAAGCGCGTGGGAGAAGAATTTATCGGGGAGCAAAAAGAGCTTTATTTACTTAATACACATCCAGATGAACAAGCACCTTATGAAAGACTTCTGAGCGATGCTTTGGCCGACAACCGGTCGCTTTTTACTCGACAAGATGCCGTAGAGGCAACATGGGCAGTGCTCGATAGAGTTCTTTCGGCTCATCAACCCGTGAACCTTTATAAGCCTGGTAGTTGGGGGCCAATGGAAGCAGATGAACTTATTTCAAATAGTGGTAGGTGGCATAAACCCAAATTCAATATCTTGAATAAAAGTGCCTTATAAAATTAATCTGGTAATGGAGGTAAGATGAATGCTCCACAACAACTGCACAAACTGGGCCAAAGTATCTGGCTCGACAACATTACGCGCGAATTGCTGACGAGCGGCACACTGGTTCGTTATATCAACGAACTATCGGTGACGGGACTTACCTCCAATCCCACTATATTCGATCATGCCATCCAAAATGGCAATTTCTACGATGATGCGATTCGCCAAAAAACGCTTGCCGGCAAATCGAGCGAGACGTTGTTCTTTGAGCTTGCGCTGGAAGATTTGATCCAGGCGGCTGATCTTTTCCGGCCGATTCACGATATCACTGACGGAATCGACGGTTGGGTGTCGTTGGAAGTGTCGCCCTTGCTCGCGGAAGACACCGCCGGCACGATAAAAGCGGCGGCGCAACTGCATGCACAAGCGAAATGCCCTAATCTTTTCATCAAGATTCCGGGCACGCGCGCAGGCATTCCGGCAATCGAGGAATCAATCTTCGCGGGCGTGCCGATAAATGTCACGTTGCTGTTCTCGCGTGAGCACTATATCGCTGCGGCCGAAGCTTATATGCGCGGCATCGAGCGACGTATAGCTGCCGGTCTCGATCCAAGAGTGGCTTCAGTAGCATCGATATTTGTCAGTCGCTGGGATGTAGCCGTCAAGGATAAGGTTCAGGGCGAGCTTCTCAACAACCGTCTCGGCATTGCCATTGCCATGCGCACCTACAAAGCCTATCGCGATTTACTGGCATCAAAACGTTGGCAGAAACTGGCCCTTTCCGGAGCCCAATTACAGCGCTTGCTGTGGGGTAGTACCGGTACGAAAGATCCTAAAGCCTCAGATACCCTTTACGTCGAAGCCCTCGCTGCGCCGGAGACAATCAATACCATCCCTGAAAAGACATTGCTTGCTTTCGCCGAGCATGGCAAAATAAGAAACGTATTACCGGTTGATGAGAGTTCTGCCGAAGAGGTAATTGCGGAATTTAACCGCGAAGGTGTGAACGATGAGGTGCTTGCCGCCGAACTACAGCGCGAGGGCACCGAATCCTTCGCGAAATCCTGGAATGATCTGATTGCATGCATCGCGTCAAAAAGCGATGCGCTTACGCAAAACCATCCCGGCGGAAATTAGTCATGACAGCCACAACGCAACTCGACCAGTTATGCATCGATACTTTGCGCTTTCTGTCAGTGGACATGGTACAGAAGGCCAACAGCGGGCATCCAGGTCTGCCACTCGGAGCTGCACCGATGGCCTACGTGCTATGGATGCGCTGGCTCAAGTACAACCCACACAACCCGCATTGGCTCAACCGCGATCGCTTCGTGCTCTCGCCCGGACACGGTTCGGCGTTGCTCTACAGTCTGCTGCACCTGACCGGCTATGATCTTTCGCTGGACGACATCAAACAGTTTCGTCAATGGGGCAGCAAGGCGCCGGGGCATCCCGAGCGCGGACACACGCCGGGCGTCGAAACTACTACCGGACCGCTGGGGCAAGGATTCGGCAATGCGGTCGGCATGGCGATCGCAGAGGCGCAACTCGCGGCACACTACAACCGCTCTGGTCACGCGCTCATCGATCACCATACGTTTGCCATCGTCAGCGATGGCGACCTGATGGAGGGTGTAGCCTCCGAAGCTGCCTCGCTGGCAGGTCATCTTAAGCTCGGCAAGCTCATTTGCCTCTACGACGATAACTCCGTCACACTGTCTGCCGGCACCAACATCACTTTCTCCGAGAATCGCGAACTGCGCTTCCAGGCGTATGGCTGGCACACCGTATCGGTAACGAATGGAAACGATCTTGCCGCGATTGATGCCGCGCTGGCCGCTGCACACGCCGAAATCGCACGGCCTTCGCTGATCCTGGTGCGTACCCATATCGGCTATGGCTCACCCGAACAGGACAGTTTCAAGGTGCACGGCTCACCATTTAGCGTAGATGATGTGCGCAAGACCAAGCAAGCGCTGGGGTGGCCGATCGAGCCGGATTTCCTGATACTGGACGAGGCACTGGCACATTTTCGCAAGGCGGTGGAACGCGGAGCGCAGCACGAGTCAGCATGGAACGTGTCGCTGAGCACCTACGCCAAGCTATTTCCAGATATGGCTGAAGAGCTTCAGTACCGCTTGAACGATGAATTGCCGCCAGGTTGGGATATGGATATTCCGGTATTTGAAGCCAATGCCAAGGGCCTTGCAACCCGCGATGCATCCGGCAAGGTAATGAATGCCATTGCCCCCAAACTGCCCGCGCTTACCGGTGGATCGGCCGACCTTGATCCATCCACAAAAACGGCATTAAAAGGCCTGGGCGACTTCAATCCGCTGCCGGCGAATAACGCCGATGCCCAAGACTCCAATAGTGCTGGCTGGAGTTATGCGGGACGCAACCTACACTTCGGCGTACGTGAACACGCGATGGCCGCAATCGTCAACGGCCTCGCGGCGCATGGGGGATTTATTCCTTACGGCTCGACTTTTCTGATCTTCTCTGACTACATGCGCCCGTCGATCCGGTTGGCTGCATTGATGGGGTTGCACGTCGTACACGTGTTCACGCACGACAGCATCGCAGTCGGCGAGGACGGCCCGACGCATCAGCCTGTGGAGCAACTGGCAAACTTGCGAGCGATTCCTAACCGCATCGTGATTCGCCCCGGTGATGCCAACGAAACCGCGGTCGCTTGGCGTGTCGCGCTGGAAACACACGACCGGCCGGTGTTGCTGGTATTGACCCGACAAGATCTGCCTACGCTTGATCGCAGCAGCTATGCTGCTGCGGATGGTTTGCGCCGAGGCGCGTATGTGTTGAGCGATGCACCGAACGGCAAGGCTGAATTGATCCTGATTGCCAGCGGTTCCGAAGTCGGGTTGATCGTTGCGGCGGCAGAGCGTTTGCAACAGCAAGGCATCGCGGTACGCTGTGTTTCGATGCCGAGCTGGGAGTTATTCGAGATTTTGCCGCGATCCGAACGCGATGCAGTATTGCCGCCCTCGGTTGGCGCGCGACTCGCAGTCGAATTGGGGGTGTCGCAAGGCTGGGATCGTTACATAGGGGCACAAGGTGACATGCTCGCTGTTAAACGCTTTGGTGCCTCTGCCCCGGCCGCGGTAATTCTGCGCGAATACGGCTTTACCGTCGACAATGTTTGTGCGCGCGCAAAGGCTCTCCTCAATCACCCAAGCGGCCTTGTGCTTTGATTATATCGACCATCCGGCATTCGGCGCGATATTTCCAGATGAACCTATCACATCAAAATATAAGAATGTAACCATGGCTAGACGAGCATGAATCAGACTTCTCTCATTGAAATGCGCCTGCGTCGGTGGCAACAGCAAAGTACCACTTGGTTTCGTATCCTTAACCGAAAATTTGATGATGATTGCAATGGGAATTTGGATGTGGATCAAATAAACACACATCCTTGCTCCGTAAGGCTTTGTGATCGATCACGCTCGTGACTCACTATCTCCTCGTGCTATCGTACTTGCAGCATTAGGCATGAATCACGACCAACAACAATTGTTACTCGAATCCGCCTACAATGAGATCTCGTATATTTGTCACAAGGATAAAAAGGTTTATGAACAAATTACTATTTACTTTAACGTTGCTGTTCTTAAGCACTGATTCAATGGCTGAATGGACCAAGATGGATGAAAGTGTTGAGAATGGCGGATACACGATTTACGCAGATTTAACTTCTATTGGCAAGGCAAATGACAGGGTTAAAATGTGGACTTTAATTGATTATAAAATCGAACAGGAAGATTCCGGCGCTTACTTTTTATCAAAAAAAGTCCGGCGAAAATACGATTGTCAGGGCAAACATGTCAAAGAGCTTGCGTTCAAGTTATACAGCTGGAATATGGGGCGAGGCGAGCTTATCCGTTCTTATAGCCAACCACAGGAATGGGAAAAAATAAAACCTGGTAGCGCAAGAGAGGTCGAGTGGAAAATAGCCTGCAATCATCCCGCATCAAACGGTTAAATAGGTATTGTCTTTTTCAGTTTAGGCCAGACTGGATGAAAGTCACAAACTTGGATTCAACTTCGAAGTGTAGCTTTTATAATATTGTTAGGTGGTGAGCTAAATATGATCGTAGCCACTTAATGTAATACTTCACAAAAACCGGACAGTTTATTAAACAGGGCGCGCTCAATAATCAACTGCAACACCTAAAAGAGGTTAAGGTGTTGAAATGGAAAAAACAGAGAAGCAGTACAAGCAGTTAAATGTTGAAGAAAGAGCGGTGATCATGTTGATGGGGGAAGAAGGTAATGGATTGGGGAAAATAGGAAGATTTCTGAAACGTTCACCCAGTACAATCTCAAGAGAACTCGCACGTAACCTGGATACTGAATGTGGTTACATTGCGTCGCGGGCTGGGGCACGGGCTAATCGGTTAAGATTAAAGCCACGCAAGAAATTGAAGTTGGTGATGGGTAACGAGTTATTTGAGATTGTGAAGGGATATCTTAAGAGAATTGGTCACCTGAACAAATTGCAGGCACACTGCAGCGCATGCACCCGGACAATTCAGAGCACCGAGTCAGCCATGAGACGATTTACCACACGCTGTATGCCATGCCGCGAGGTGAGCTAGGGCGTGAATTGATCGCTTGCTTGCGCTGGAGCCGGGACAAGCGCCGTTCAAAGACTTTTGTTGCCAGTGGATGTGGCCACATCGCGGCAATGCAAAGTATTCATTTGCGCCCGCCGGAAGTGACGGATCGTTTGATTCCAGGGCATTTGGAAGCTGATTTGATCAAAGGCGCGATGAACCGTTCTGCAGTTGGCACGTTAGTTGAACGCCCCACCTTGATGGTGGGGTTGGCCAACATGCCCGATGGCACGGCACAATCATCCCTGGATGGTTTCAGCGAGGCACTCAGCGCAATTCCTCCTGAATTGCGCAAAACCTTCACCTACGACCAAGGACGTGAGATGAGCAAACATGCGCAACTGACTGAGCGAGCCGGCGTGGCTGTTTATTTGTGCGATCTACAAGCCCTTGGCAACGGGGACTAAATGAGAACACCAACGGATTATTGCGCCAGTATCTGCCTAAAGGAGCGGATTTATCCGGCTACACACAAGAACAACTCGACGCTATTGCATGGAGTTTAAATACGTGACCGAGAAAATCTCTCAGCTTCCGCTCACCAGTAGAAGTTTACAGCGAACTCCTTCTGAATATGGAACTCGCTAAATTCTCAAATAAACATTAACTGTTGCAGTTGGTATTTGAATCCGTCATGGAATGACTAGCGATTGCCGAGGCGTTTTAGTATATTAAGATTACTGATAATATCGAGAAAGATTGAACATTCCAGGGATTAATAACCATGCAAAAACCTTTTTCCCAAGCCTGCAAGAATAATCAATCGCCTATTCTTGAAGTGATTCAGCAGCCATTTCAGTATGTGCGTCAAGTACTCGAAATTGGCAGTGGAACAGGTCAACACGCCGTATATTTTGGCGCAGCCTTAACGCATCTTGTCTGGCAGTGTAGCGATAGAATTGAAAACCATGTGGGTATCAAACAATGGCTCAATGAAGCGGGGCTTGTCAATATCAAGCAACCACTTGCGTTGGATGTCACCATGTCGCATTGGCCCGCTGTCGAATTTGATGCGGCTTTTAGTGCTAACACTGCACACATCATGTCCTGCCTTATAACTAAAATGATGATTGTTGGTATCGGCAAGCGTTTACCTTCCACTGGTCTGTTTTGTTTGTATGGCCCTTTTAACTACGGGGGGCAATATACCAGCGACAGCAATGCTCAATTTGATCAGTGGTTAAAACAACAAGATAAAAAAATGGGTATTAGAGATATCGAAGCAATTTGTGAATTGGCAGCGGACAATAAATTGCAGTTAGTCGAAGATCACGCCATGCCCGCCAATAATCGATTACTTATCTTTAGAAAAAATTAGCTTAACCATTTCGTGTCTCAGGGGTCTAGCAGGCCATTGAAAAACCCACCGCGTCGGGGTCCTGTGGAAGAATCCCCAAATTTGACAAGTCTGGCAAATCCGTTCAAAAACAAGATTAAAAACAATTCTCTTAAAGCTAATTTTGACTTGATCAAATTCAAGAATTCTTATTGCTCCGAGAATATTGTTTTATATGATTCCCCAATATCCACGCCATATTTTTCACATTGATCTTGGTGGCAATCTCAGAACTAACACTTTTGGGGGTTCTTCCACAAGACTCCTATTAATCTCACAATAATGCCAATATTGCCTACAAAGCCGATAGCTTTGTCACCAAAATTGAAATAATTAACTTAATCAAAGCTTCCTTAGCAGGCCGTTGAAAAACTATCTGCGTTGCCGCTGCGGTGTTAAAAACAAGTTCAAAATACTCATTTATCACACATAAACTGCGCTTTTTCACCTGTTTTTGCCTTGCATCGGCTGCCTCGAAGACGTTTTTCAACGGCCTGTTAGCGCCATAGACCATTTTTTTGCGATATTTTCTTTAATTCATTTGAAACCAATTTCTCTAATAACTTTTTTTCGTAATTAGTTTGTAAAGTTTCTTCCGCGAATTTTTTAGTCAAAATAATATGCTCTTTAAGTATTTCTTTCCTCTCTTTAGACATCGTTTTTTCCCCAACTATAGAAAATGCTTTGAGCAGTCCTGAAAATACAGCTAAATTTGCTTTTCCATTTATGCGTATTTGGTCAAAAGCTGCTTCCATATAATTTCGGAAACTGGGTGATTTCACAAACACACGAATCTCTCCATCTTTTACCCTCGTTAAAGTTGGAAATTTCCTGTCGGCGATCTTTCCGACAATTACTGCAAGATAATCGATACAATTTATTGCCGTCGTTGTATCATTTACACCGGACGAAAGCGCTTTTAGAGCAATGTCAACGATCTGACGTATGCCGTAGCTAGCATCCTGTTCGATTGTGCGATAGGGATAAACATTAAAGCAACTATTTAATGTATCAGTTAAATCTTCATTTATATTTTTGGTAGAAGAAATAAGAATTGTGCCTTCGGCGACAAATTGTCCGATGCCGTATTCCATCCGCAAGAGCAGATTATTTTCATCCGCAAATTCCATTAAACGATCCGTGTCTACATATTGTATATATCCACTCAAAAGTGACTTCACGCCATACCAAGCAATCCGTTCTTCCATTTTTTTTGCTTTGATGATTTCTTCTTCTTCGGCCTCTTCCCCCATGTGTTCGGGGAATATTTTTTTGATAACCTCAGATGTATCTGCCTCAATGTCTGTGATTATGTTTGAAACTTGCAAAGAACTCGCGATGTGATGAATAAAATATATCAGCACGACAATCCCGCCGATTGCTAGAATCAAACCGCCAACAACGCCCAAAGATGGAACAAATTGTATTTCATCCGTACCGCGAATCGTTCGAAGAATTATCAGACAATACGCATATACGCTGACAAAATATCCAAGGATAAATTGATTAACTTTATTCCGCATAAAATTCCTCAAGATTCGAGGCGTATATTGTCCCGATGCCTGTGCAATTATGCTTAAAGTCAGTGAAAAAGTCAGTGCTGCAACCGTCAACATCGAACTTGCAATCGCTGTCAGCATCCCGCGTGAACCATCCGCCCCAAGTCCAAATATTCGCGGATATGCCACTAACCATTCATCTTTAATATTTGAATCAACCTCGATTAAAAAAAATGCGAAAATGATTGAACTAATAATCATCAGTCCTGGAATAAACCAAAGTGATGACCGTAAAGTAATTAAAAACTGTCTGATTTTTTGCATGGCGGATTCAAGTAATAACTGCAATTAAGTTACGCAGCAAGTAAATTAACTTGCAGTCCTAAAAATAATTTCTCGTTCCGTTATTCTTAAGTTACGGTACAGTGCCATTGTAAATCTTCAACTACATTGCCGTTTTGAACACCTTCGTGGGCACTGGTATTTTTTCGGGGAAATAAATCAAGTCTACTAAGTCAGTTTACTTTTTTTCAGGAGAAAAGCATTTAACGCCAGTCAAAGTTTGAGCTATATTCGACTCATTATTATTTTTTAGAATAATGCTATAAGCGGCATCAGATTCTAATACAACTGCTTCTACTTCTAATTCCAATTACAGATAGAAACATCAATAATTATATTATATTTAATTATTAAAAACAGTTATTTATATATTTTATAAATTTTCGTGTCTATCGAGAATTGGAATAAGGTGTATACGTTTTGTTCTCGTAACGCAGACAGTATTTCTCGTTTAGAGACACTTTCTTTGCATAACGCTGTATTCAGGAATTCACCTTGATAAACCAATAATCGAGGAGTGGCTTTAACTAGGCCAGCAATTCTCTCACTACGAATGATGCTCAAAGTTAGAATGTATTGAAATCCTTATGGGCTCAATTGTCTGTTCGGGTTCATGAGGCAACAACATTTCATATTATCTATTATTGAGCTGACTGGAAAGATTTACAAACTACTCAACCATTCCAGTTTCTTTTTTTTGGCTTCATTAGAACTAGAATATTTCTTTGCGTTAAAATTTGTAACTATTTTTTAAAGTCACAAATAATCATAACTAAGCACGAGAATTATTTGATCATTCAAGTGAAGATTTCTTATTGAGCAGATTCTCAGTATTGCTTTGTATTTGTTCTTCTGCAACTTTCTTTTCAATTATATTGTCCGGGCTTGTATCTGTAACCTCATGAATAGGCATATTGATCTGTTTTTCGATGTTAGGTGAGCTACTTTGCTCAACCTGGCCTTCTCGTATTTGACTGTCATTCGATTCATTCAAAATTCTGACTTGATAGATAGGCTCAGGCATGATGATATTTGCCTGATCAAATGCATGTTTAATTTGCCGAATTGATTCACTGCGCACTTTCAGGAAACTAAAGTTTGTCTGATCAATCCATCCATAAATTCGTAATTTGATACTAGAGTCACCCAGTTCTTCTATAGTGACTAATGGCTTGGGTTCTGACAATATACCTTTGACTGAACCTAAAGTTTGCAAGGCCAATGCTTGGGCTTCAAGCAAATTCTGCTCAGTGTCAATTCCCACATCGAATTGAAATCTGCGCTCTATATTACGGGTAAAATTGGTAATAACAGCCTTAAATACCGTCGAATTAGGAATGCGGATATGATTGCCATCCGGTGAAATCAAAATAGTTGCACGGGTGGTCAATCGTACAACATTGCCTTCATTTCCATCAATATTGACAAGATCATTGACTTCAAATGGATTACGTAAACTAAGCAAAATACTGGCAAGGTAATTTTCGACCGTATCCCGAACTGCAAAACCGACTGCAAGTCCGACGATACCTGCTGCACCAAGTAAAGTGCCAAGTATGGCAGTGAGATCAAGCAAGGATAATGCAATAATAAGTCCCAGCAGAATGAATAAGAGATGCGTGATCTGTCCTAACAGATTGGCAATAAAGGAATTCGATGCAATTCTTCGAAAAATACTACGGCGCTCTGATATCCAGCCACCAAGCATCCATGATACTGCAAACGCAAGTATTGCCAATAATACAAGAGGTAAGCTCGAGATCAACTCATTGGCAGTTCCCGAAAATTTCTTCCAGGTATTTTCCAGGCGTGCTTTTAAATTATGTGTGATTTTGAGCTCATTCGTTACTTCAACTACGCCTTCAACTTGCTGAGAAAGTTGTAAGGCTTTGCTTTCCGTAGATGAGGAACTTACTTCGCCCCGCAGCGTAACAATACCATTGCTAACCGTAATCTTTATACTCTGCAGATTTTCCAATTCAGAGAAAATTTTCTGAAGGCGTTTTTGAATTTTTTTATCATCATGGATAGAACTGTTAACTTCAATGACTTTTTCGGTTTTGGGAGCACTTTCTGACGCTGTTTTTCCGGTTATCAAATCCGATATTTGATCTGCGGATACAGAGATCGATACAAATAATGTGAGGATTGCAAATGCTGTCAATAGCTTACACATTGTTTGGTTGGGCTAAAAGGATGGTTTAAATAAAATGTGCGGAATAAGCATGCGCTACTTTGTTTTTGTAAGCAAAAAAAGACATATAATTTCACTTATGTTTCTAGTAATAAAATAATAGCGCTCAAAAGTAAGTTGTAAGTCCATTCAAACTGCAAAGGTCACAATCACTCCGCTTCGTCGGGATATTCTACGCTATCCCAATTTATATTGTAGTAGCTGGGAGTCTGTCGGACTTTGGAGGTTTTAAGGAATTTTAAATAGAAAAGTAGGAAAAAAAGATATTTAATTCTTTATATTTGTTACAAAGTGGGAATAAAAACCAATTTAACCAGGAACTAATCATCATGCTCCCATTTATTTCTCGAATTCTCTCCCTACCCGACAGACTGCTAGTAATTTATTCTATATATTCCACTGACCATCAAACAGTACGGAATCGTACATTGGCCGGACATAAGGAAAAAATGCCTCGCACTATTAACACAAAATCTATGACACCTTTCTGTGAGTGACTGTGGAAATAAGCGTGGGCTACACGTCAGTGCCATATATTTCGTCAACCATTCCTAGAAGTTCTGATGCAGGACTCGCCACTTTCAGTCGGCGAGTTGGCATTGGCAAACTCAGCTAATTTGGCAGTCGTATGACAGCTATGATGTAACTAGGCAGACCGGGTGTGAAGTCAGTCCTTGTCTAGTCGATACTCGAACACCTGCTCCAATTGCGGCGATGTGTCCTCGGCTGGCAGACTCTTCTCGAAGCGCAACAATGCCTGCCGGCCGGATAGCTCCAACGTGGCCACCTGGTTGTCAAACCAGGGTTCGGGATGGCACAGATGCCAGCTCACCTCGGCCTTCCGTACACCGGCCGTCCGGGCCAAGCTCCTGGCCAGCCTACCAACCAACGCGGACCAACCCGCGCGCATGATGCGTCGGTCGTATGCACCAAGTGGGTTGCGAAAGGGCGAACACACCGCCTGGTAGACCACGCTAGGGAGTGTTGCGCCGGGAAACTCCGCCTCAGCCAGGTAGACATGATGCACGTCGCCGGACAGCACCGTGATGGTTTCGGGTGGCCGACCCCGTTCGCCGGCTGCCACGGAGCGGATCAAGGCAACCATCCGCTGAAATGATGTCCCGAATGCGCTCCAGTGATCCAGGTCCAGCTTGCGGCGGATGCGTTCGCCGATGTTAGTGAACCACGCTCCCCACGCGCCATTGCACACCGCCTCGTTCCAAGCTTCCAAGTAATGGAAGCCGTGTCCCATGAACACTGGCAGCGACGTGCCGATCAACAGATGCCTGAAGTCGCCGCTCACGCGCGACTCGATCCATCGCCACTCGCTCTCGTCGAGCATGTCCCGACGATTAGACGCCAGCATCCGTCCCGCGCGCGAGTCCACGACCACCAAGCGGATGTCGCCAAAATCGCGATGGAAACTCCAACGATAGCTGTCCGGAGACTTGTCTGCTTGCATGGCTAACTCGCGCAGTCGTCTGCCGAAGTCTTCGCGACGGTCATCGTTCATTTGTTTGAACAACGCATCCTTGTGTAGTTCGCTCGGCGAGAGGTTGCCAAGGTGCTGGTAGACCCAATATGACATGAATGCTCCTACGATACGTTGTTGCCACCAAGGTTTGGCGCGCATGCACTGTACCCAGTCGTGGGAAATGTTCCAGTCATCGTTGACATCGTGGTCGTCAAAGATCATCACGCTAGGAATGGTCGACAGCAGCCAACGAATGTCCGCCTGGCCCCAAGAATCGCGGTAAAGTTGCGTGAATTCCTCGAAATCTGCCAACTCCTCGCCGGGCGGCTGGCTGGTATCGCGTCGGGCGGAGATCCACTCACGCATTTCGGGGGAGACCTCGTCTGCATAGAGCTGATCTCCCAACATCAGCAACGCGTGTGGCCATTGCTCTTCCGCTTGCGCGCGCAAGCGGAAGGTCAGTGCGCGCAAGGCATCGATTTCGAACCCTTGCGTTGCATCCTTCTGGTGCGTCCGCGTAAAGGGCGGTTCGTGCGGCATCGCTACGCGGCATGATCCGAATGCGATTCGCAGCGTGGCATGCGGGTCGAACGTGCGGATGATACTGGGCGGGAAAGAGGAGTCCAGTTCCGGCCAGACTTTGTTTCCATCCAGCTGGACGCTATACTCGTACCGCGTCGCGGGCGCCAGATCGGTCATGTAAACCAGCGCATAGTGGTGACCTTCCACCTCGAACGTCGGCGCACAGTACCCTAGGATCTCGACCTCGCACGCAGCATCGACCTCCACCCAAATCGTGGCGTCGGTTTCACCGACGTAGCGCAGTATGGGACCTAGGACGAGTTTTGTCATAGTTTCTCTGGCGTTTTGGATCGGCACTGTGCGACTCATGAGGTCTTCTTGGATGCGATAAAACGGATTTCAATATTGTCATAAAGATCACCTTTATCCTGATTGGTTGGGTCTGCAGGGATTTTTAGCCGATTATCGCGCATGGTTTTCCCTCCTATCTGGCCATTGTCTGTTTATGCGTTCTTTCCCCTGTGTGTTGCTGCACAGGGGTTTCCAGCTTTTCAACCTTGGCTTGGCTCAAAGATTTCTCAACAACCGATCCAACTTGACGCTTAACAGCATCTATGCCCAATGCACTTTTATTGGCTAGATCATTAAAATCACTGAGTTTCTGTGAGACTCTCTCATTAGGCGCAAATGTCGCAAAAACCGCTACACCCTCAACCAACTCCGCGGCCGCCAATGCTTTTTCTCGACCAGGATTTTACCATTTACAGATTCTTGGTGATGGTCATCATCACCGGCAATCACAATCGGTTTATGCGAGTACTTTTCATGTAAATCCTGCGCAACTTTAGACAGATTGCCCGAATCGAACGCGGTCACAACGGGATAATCCAAAGCTTGTGATAATGTGTCAGCGGTCGCATAGCCTTCCGCAATGATGATGGCCTTGGCGCTATTCAAAGCTTCCAGTCCTTGATTATTATCGTCAACGACGTAAAAATTACTTTCTTTTTTGCTGCCTGTCGCAAAAAACTTGGCGCCACTGGGCTGTATTGTTTGCATGCTCCAAATCTGCCCATTGATGTCTTGCGCCGGTAGCAATAAGTCACCGGCGGTTAAAACAATACTTTCAGGATGATCTTCGCGTAATTGTTTGGATTCCTTGTAGTCCTGTCCAATCTTGATGATTGAGTCAGCAGGCAGAGCATTTGCATTTTGCGGGACCATCTTTAAACCGCCTGGGCGCGCGTTTTTGTCCTTTAAATATAAATGTTCAGCCACAGCTTTTGGTGCGATTGCAAGCAGCTCAGTGATGGCTTTTGCCACTTTTAGGTGTAGCTCATGTTGTTCGGCTTTTCTATTTTGCTGCTTTATAGCTACTTGAGCGACTAATTCGGCCTTTTGCTCATCAGTCAATGAGTAGCCTTTGGCTTTCCAATGGGTCTCGACACCACTACGATTATTCATGAAATAACCGGCAGGATGCCCGTCCATATGGGCGACATAAAAACCGGATTTTTCGCCGGACTTGTCGCCTTCCACTTTGATTCTTTGTTTATTGCCATCCATGATCGGATGATTGCCATCAACGATGCAGCCATTGGCCCGTAACAGATCGGAGAATTCCACTTCGGGCAATATTGCCGGGGAATGTTGGGTTACATTTTGAGGCAGCCAACGCTGTAATGCCAGAATATTTGCATTATTGCCAACATACCAGGCTTTAGCCGCTTTGTCCCAACGCGCTCCGGCTGATTTAGCCTGATCTTTTTCAGCGTAGGGTACGGCCAAGTATTGGCGAGTATTGTTATTATCGGGCTGGTTCGCGTTCTGATCTTGTCGTGCTGAAGCATTCTCTGTTGGTTTACTTTCCATATCCTGCCTCCTTTTTTCAAAACTTGCATCGTTTTGTGTCGCAACGGCTTCAGCCAGCTTGACTTGTTCCTTGGCGGCTAGAATGTCCTCGTTTGTGCTGTTCGGATCGCGCCCAATACGCAATTCATCAATACGTGCAAGTTTTACCGCTTTCTCATGTTCGTTTTTCTCAGCCAACGCATCGATCAGAGAAAGCTTCTCAGCAGCAGCTAGAGCATCCAGTTCGTTATCAAAATCTTTCACCCAAACATAAGTCTGGTCATTGAGCTGCGCATAAACCCCCCAGAATTGCGGATCAACCCCTAAATCCTTTGCCGGTGTTATAAAACCATTGCCATTAGCATCGGTTTCAATCACCGATGCCTGTGTCCGGACAACTCCGTTCCAGTCGGCTGGAATTATAAAACCCAACTTGTCTTGGGCTGTTTCTTCAAATTCAAGATTATCAATACTGAAATTTCTGTAAAACTTCAATGCATCCGCTACCAGATAAATCGCATCCTGATCCTTAGATGATATGTTTTCTGTCAGCTTATGAATATGCGCGTTATTTTGTTGTGCGATTGTTGCTATATCGGGAGAGAGATGGGCTGCATAAATTGCCGTGTCCTGTCTGATTTGTTCCACCTTGACAGCCTCCTGTGCAACCAATTCCTTTTGTTGCGCAAATGCCAGAACATATTCCTGGATTTTTTCTGCATCGGCTGCCGCACGGAATATTTCCAGGGGTTCTTCTTCCAATGCCTTGATCCATGAACCGACATAAGCCGCATGTTGTCCCGGATCGTGGCCAATACCCAATTCCTGGCCGAGTAACATGCTGGCGATTTCAGCACGAAGTTCTTCTTTTGCGTATCCTTCACTGCCGAATGGATTCGAGAGATCACGATTAAGACGTGATTCGTGTCCGCTCCAATGTCCGAGTTCATGCAAAGCGGTGGCGTAATATCTATCCGGCGATTCAAACTGGTGCTTGTGGGGTAAATGGATGCTATCCGTTCCTGGTCGGTAAAATGCCCGGTTATGTTCGCCGTGATTCAGCACGGCATTGGATGCCTGTAATATTTCTTCAGCGCGCTCAATTGGATTCCACTGCGGCGGATCAATGATTAATTCCGGCAGGTTGTCGATTTGCTCACCATTGAACACGGTGGCATAAAATACCCTGGGGCGTTCCAGCTTGACCTGTATCTTGATGGGTTTACCTTCATTATCCATAACGGGGTTACCGTTTTCATTCTTTTTAATGCGTTCATCGGTGAATTTCCAGTATTGAATCAGCGTACTCTTTTCACCTTTACGCACCTGTGCGCCCTGCCCTTCAGCCTGTTTGTAGGTCAACCAGCGAGTATCAGTGTAAGGTTGGCTCATTAACTGCAACGCATTAATACCCTTGTATCTATTTCCGGTGGTTGGATTGTGAGGCAAGCCCGTCAAAGGATCACCCGGTTTCCAGGGTTTCTGCCAGGGTGCTGTGCCCTGCTTGAGCAGTTGAATTAAATTCTCGGCCACTTGTTCATGAAAAGCTTTCTTAATCGTTTTCATTCAGGTATCTCCGATTACCATTGATCTATCGTGCTATCCACTGCATCTTGTTCGGTAAGCGCATCTTCCCTGAACGCGCCCAGTCTTTCAGCTTCCAGTGGATCAAACTCAGCCGCAAAACCGGGTGTTTCCATATCAATGAGTTTTTCGTCTATGACTGCATCCATTGCTTCCTGATCTTTCATGAAGCCGCCCTCCCCTGTTACTTTTGCCTCATCTTCTTGCTTGCTCATTGATTTGCTCCTTTCGTGGATTACGCTGTGCATTTCAAATTCAGATTAAGCATAGAAACCCAAGCGTTTTAATCTTTGTCGTTTACCGTGTTCAAATAATTGTCGAGCCAATCCGCCCATTTGACCGCCTTGACGATCAGATCAGCGCGGTACCTTGAATTAACTTTTGGCGTTCTTGAATGGTAGTTCGCTGCTTTTGTCCAGACATCGCCCTGATCATTTCTGATATGTTGGCGCACACGCCAGGCGGCCAGATTGTAGGCATAACATCCCGCCTCTGCCACATGGTCGGTTGTGATGCCGTATTTGGATAAATCCTTTAAATACGTGGTATTGAACTGCATAGCACCTACATCATGCGTGCCATTGCTATTACGTACCCATTGACCGGGCTTGCCGCCTTCTTTTTCTGCAATGGCTAATAGGATATTGGCCGGAATTCCATACTTGACGGCGGCAGTAATTGAACACACGACGCGCTCTTGCAGGTCCGGCGGCAGATCAATCATTACCGGATCCTAATAAGTCCCTGGTTGCGATGGCGGTTGCTGTGTTTGCGATTGTGGCGGTTCAAACATGAGGATTTCCACGCGCCGGTTTTTGGCGCGATCCGTTGCAGTATCATTGGACGCTACCGGTTCACTTGAGCCGTGTCCATCAATATGAACGCGGTTCATTGCCACACCCTGACTAACAATATAGCTGCGTGTACTGGCCGCACGATTGACTGATAAAGGGTTGTTGACTGCATCAGAGCCGGTATTATCGGTGTGTCCGATGATATTGACTTGCGAATTTGGATTGTTCTTGAGTCCGGCCACCATGCTGTTTAATACCGGTTGCATTTCCGGCTTGATGTCGGCCTTTCCCGTATCAAAAGAAAAGTCGCCCGGCACATTCATCTTGAGCTGATTGTTCTGAGTTTGCGTGACTTCAATGCCGGTACCCGCGGTTACTTGCTCCATTTGCTGTTTCTGCTTTTCCATGTGAGAAGACCAGAGATAACCGCCGATTGCGCCAACACCGGCACCAATACCAGCACCCAGTGCCGGATCACCGGCTATAGCACCAATTACGGCACCTGCGGCAGCACCGATACCGGTACCCGCCGCCGTGCCGGTTGCAGTACTGCGTTGTGACTCTGACAGATTGGCACAGCCAACAAACAGCGTAACTATTAAAACACTTAAGATTAGTTTTTTCAATAACATGCTAGAACTCCTGTTGTTTAGCCTTTTGGCTGTGTTAATAGTTTTTTAGTGTGGTTATTTAAAATGGGGGTTTGACAAGCCTTTACTTTTTCTTGGGGTGCTGAATTCCTCCTCTCCTAATACCGATGATGCATTCTTAATCGCATCGATGGCACTATCGGTACCACCGATTTTGGATGCGACAGCCGTCATCGCTGTTGCTGCGGCAGATAAACCCATACTCGCAACCGCCATTGATGTCGCTGCTGCGCCCATTACCTGACCGCCACTATAATTTCCTACCCCGCCGGCGTTGATGCTGCTGCCAGTTATAATTCCGGCGATCATTGGCGGGAGTTTCGAGATCAACACAAAAAAAGCAATAGCAAAAATCAGCATCACGCCCAGTTCTTCAAAATTTATGATGTTCTGATTCATCTTTCCATAATAATTCGTTAAAAAGTCGCCCCCAATCCCAACAATCAGCGTCATGACCATTAATTGAATGCCAATGCCCAATACCGTTTTAAAATAGTTAATGGCAAAATCAGTTGTCCAACGTGCCCCACCAAAACCCAGCAGGAATATACCGGCATATAAAAGCACCCAGGAAGAAATCAGCAGCAATAACATGTTTACTGCGATCACTGCCAAGATAACTAAAATAATTACTGAAAGAATAAAACCTAATAAGCTGTCTATCGGGTCTAGTGGGCTTAAATTCTGTATAGCTAGCCTCAATATATCAAAGCCTATATTCATAATGTTGCCATGGCCCGTTCCAGTCTGTCCCGATGCTTGATTACCCAATACCTGCATGGATTCAATAATGGTTCCAGCAATATTATGTCCGGATACAGCATTGGTCAGTAGCCAGAAGAAAAATCCGGTAAAGATAATGAAGCGGGTAAATTCAGAGAAGAAATCCCCAAGATCGGCCTTGCGCAAGATCATCATGCCAAAAGTCCAGACCATCGAAATCAAAACCAGTGTCCAGAACAGCCGTATTGCCGCGGCTTCCAGGGCGGTGTGCCAGCCTTTCGCTTTATTGAAAAACTTCTGGACAACCTGATCGAGAACACCTTGATTCGTTGCCGGATCAATATAAGTCAACTCAGCAAATGCTGATTCCGATCCCAGCATCAAGGTCAAGGCGCAAATAAAAAGATAACAGTGTGATTTATTCACCGGATTCACCTCCTGAGCATTCGGTTTTAACAACTACTTCACTTCTTCAAGTTCAATAGCATTACCTGATGCATCAACTGGCCCATTTATAGTCCAGTTCATGCCTGGAGTCATTTCACTTACCGGCTTCCTCGGTTCTTTAAGCTCAATTTTCCCATCGGTTTTATCACACCCGGCCAGTGTAAAAAGCAATACCGAAGCAATAGTAATAATGTTTATCTGATTGGTTTTCATAATTATCTCCTGTGGTTTAAATTAAAATATGTCCCGAACATTCCATACTTTTGCCGGTGGCAAAGTAACCGGACTCAACCGTTTGGTTGCGGCCTCATGTGCGGCCTGTTGCATTGCCTCACGATCTATGCGCGCCTGTTCCTTTGAGTTCTCTGCGTTATACTGCCCAATCATCATGGTTCTTAACTGTAACAGTTGGTTTGACTGAAACGCAGCGAGTTGATTGGCATACTGAATTGCTGCCAGGTGCCCTTCTGCCGTTTCTGCCCTTGATTGCAGTAATTGTAAATGAGCAGCATCCAGAGGCACTTCATCCTGATGTACTCCCAGGCCCCGTAAGGATGCATCATTGGCGCTTTTCTGCGCATCGGTGCTGTTGGTTTGTCCTTCCCGCACGGATTGCCATTGTTCGGTGGAACATTTGACGCCAAGATTAAAACAAGGTGAACTGCTATAGTAGCTGGCGTTTCTGTACTTATTTAAAAAGTTGTCCATGCCGCCTTGGGATCGGTAATATTCAAGCGTGTTCGATACCTGAACCAGTCTATTCATGGTGTACTGCGCCTTTGCCCAGACATAAGCAGCTGGTGCCACGGTATTCCTAATCATGTTTTCGTATTGCTGCAATTGTGTTTGATACTGCTCAATCTGCTTTAATGTCTGCTCTACATTTTCCTTAGCTGTAATGACGGTTTGCGTCACATTTGCCCCATCAAATACCGCAAGACCCCCCGCATTAACGTGACCGGCTGTAACAAAAACACTTAAAACCAGCATCCATTGCAAAACCATTCGTTTCATTGTTGTTCACTCCTCACGTTAATAATCAAAACCCTGATAAGGGTGATTAAACTTCATATCTTTGGTGACAATCACATTGAATCTAAAACCGGGGCGTATTTCCAAGGTTGGCGCAATATTCAGATTCTTCATCATTAAGCGCGTGGTTGCCTGCCCCAACTGCTGCCCTAATGACTGACTCATGATGCTACCGGCATTCTGCCGCCCGAACGCACCGCCAGAATCACGCTGGCTGTAGGCAGCACCGGCAATCACGGCAGACATCAATAATGCCGATCCAAATATCCGTACATAGTGATTATTCACTTGATCCTTAAAGCCGGATTGACCGATTCCATCCGCACCCGGCATGGCACCGATATCCATTGTCTTGCCATCCGGAAAAATAATACGTTGCCATGCAACCAGTACACGCGACTGGCCAAATGCAACTTCACTTGAATAGCTTCCAACCAGACGTACACCCTGGGGTATCAGACGATGTTTGCCGATGGGCGTGTCATAGATATCCTGACTCACTTGCGCCATAATCTGGCCGGGTAATTCTGAATTAATACCGGAAATCAAAACAGCCGGTATGACAAACCCAGGCAGCAGGCTATAGGGTGTTTCGGGGGCTGCTGGCTTGCTGTCCAGCTTCCAGCGGTCGCCCTGCCCTGTTACATCAAAGCGGGAAATATCATTGTCGGGAAATTGCGTTTCTGAATTGTCTCGTCGGCTGTCACCGGCCAGCCCACTGTCGCGGATTTCCTGTAATCGGGAAAGATAGGCAGCCGTGGGGTCCTTATTAGTTTGCGCATCTATTTGTTGCCTGACAGCGGCTAGTCTTTCCAACATTTCATTCCTGCCGGGCGCACCACTTGCAGGAACATGACCCGGCGATGATGCGGCACTTCTGGGTGCTACCATCGCGACATTGGTTTTGGCTTTGACCGCTTCTTCAAATTGTTGCATCTTCATCATGCGAATATGTTCAGCATCGGGATTTATCTGATGGGGCATTGCCTGACCCGGCGCCAATGGTGGCAAGGGCGGTAAATCAAGATTATCAGGGCGCGCAATGATGATATCTCGCGGCATATCGGGCACATTGGGTGGCGGAGTTTTGGATTCGATCATCCCCTCTTTGAAATCACCGGTAATCATGGCCGCCAATAAATTAGTCGAACCCACTTCCTTGATTTCATCCTCATTCTTAGAATTTTGCTGGTCAGACCGATTCATTCCAACGACCATCATAATTAACAAAAAAGCCAGCATGATGCCGCTAACAATATAGAGGGGAATATTGTTGACGCGGCGCACACCGGAATTTTTTGTGATTACGCCAGGAGAAGCGTCAGAGGACATTGTATTGGACATGACTATTCCTTCAGAACCCAGGAACCCGCGGGTTGAATCTTGTTTTCATGGGGCACATACGCGCGGGTTAGTATCTTTTTATCAATCATCACTGAAAGACGGAACACATCACTGGATTGGTCTAAGATATACGCCAGTGCGGTTCCGTCGTCAGGTGTAGGGGTACTACTTGGCGTCAGATTTGTTTTAATATGCTCTTGAACTGCATAGCCGCCCATACGTAAATTTTCTATGAAAACAGCGCCGAATGCGTCTGTGGCTGGGTGTTGCAGATTAAATCGTGTGCTGGCAGGTGGATAGAGCTGCATCAGCTGAAACGCTGCATCACTTGCAATGGTTGTGTCACGGCTGGAAGAATTGTCTGTAACATGATTGCCGTACTGCGTAGCGGCACAACCAGCCAGGAGAAACACCCAAACAAGCAGCAATGGGTACAATGGATGCTTCGGCATGATTAATTCCCCCTGCTAATGGTCACACGGTCTTGATTACTGCCCACACCGGCGATTAATACCGCTTTATCAAAAACAGCATCGACAATGTAGCGATCCGCTTGCAAGCGGTAATTAACCAATACGGTTTCAGCACTTGAAAACATCCCGCCATCCTTGCGCACAACCATCAAAACAGGAGCTTCTGTTTGTGCAAAGGTGCCCGGCATTTGAATAATGGTTTTCTTGCCATCGTTATAGACGCGCACCGGCTTCCATGAGGCGGAACCTGTTACCGTGTATAAGAAATCCAGATCACCCAGATATTCCCCGGTTGCTGCAATGGTGCGGGATTGTTTGATTTTTAGGGCATGATTTTCTCTTACCTTGACCGCATCCCATTTAGCCGTGGCATCTTCAGGGTAAATAAAAGCAACACGCGGCATAAATTCCTGCCGGTGGGAACGCAGTCGCATGTGGTAGGTGCGACGGTTAGTCGTTACCACCAGAGACGTCTCAAGCCCCACATCCAAAGGCTTTACAATCAAATGCTGCACCTCAAAATCACTCCCACCCGTGATGGCAGGCTCAACCTGCCAACGTACTTGATCGCCTAAGTGTATTGAGTTGACCTGTTCTCCAGGTTGCAATTGAATATCACATACCTGCAATACCGCACAGACAATGCTGGGTTGCTGGGAACCAAACAAAAAGCGGATCGATCCATCCGGTCCCGCGACTGGCTTAATGCCCGTGGCACTGGAGGCTTGCCATTTTTTTGCAATGGCAATGGATGCCTGCTCTTGCTGCGTCAAATTGGGATTTTTATTAGAAAAGTATGCATCCGGAAAACTGCCACCGGCTCCCGCGGGGAATGACACGCTAATAAATAATGCAAACAGTATCGATTGAGTGTGTTTCATTGCCTATTCCCTATACTTTAAACTTTCTTCGACCACGAGAAATCATTGATATAAATACCCAGTGGATTGTTACGTATTTGTTCTTCCCTGGTGTTAACCGTCGATCCAACGCTGTAAATCGTTAACAGTGCGCGCATTTCAAAAGGCGGTGCTATTAAACGGCCTTGCCGGTCATACGTGGATTCCTTCCAGTCGACCTGCCATGTTTCCGGGGTTTGTGGAATCACTGAGATAATTTCAATACTGACCGTTTCAGTAGCAGCGCGTTTGAAAGGATTGCTGTTTTCTGTGCCATTCAACCATTCATTGGTTTTAGCGGTTGCGGGATCATTCGGTGAGAGCATCGCATACGCCCGAAAAATAGCCCGGCGCTGTAATGCAATGTCAGGGGTCACCATGCGTAAATCCGTGATAAATGCCGCCACAGAGGCATGAATCACGCGCGCATCCGCAACCGTTGCAATATCTGCGCGTGTTACCGCGACCGCCTCACCTAACTTGTCGACTTGCACCACATAAGGCACAAACTTCGATTGGCCGCCAATGTGGATAATGCCCCCGACGGCCGCCAGAACAATCATGAAACCGAGTATGGCCAGGATTTGCCACATGTTGCGGGAAGCTGCCACCGATCCCATATGATCATTCCAGGTTCGACGCGCATTGAGATAAGGGTTCTCGTTCTCCCCTACCCTGCGCCCCCCTTCGATTGGGTCATCATTCAGTCGCGCATTCGCGCCAAATTGGCGAATAAGAAAAGCTTTGATTGCCGTCATGCCGTGTCCTCATCATTAAGTTTCAATCCATGTATCTCAAGCCATTGGTGCACCCAATCATCACCGTATTTTGAAATCAGGTGCTTGATCGTGGCAATGGACTCTTTGTCCGATGCGCCGACAAAGGCCAGGGTAATTTGACCTAACGCCAGGTCATAGAGCCGTCGGCCATGCTCAGATACAGAATAATATTGACGCTTGGCCTGGGCTGTAGCGAGAATCTCAATCTGGCGCTGGATCAGCCCCATGCGTCGATAAAGTGCGCTGGCGTCTTCATCACGGGCATGAACATTGGGGAGGAAGATTTTAGTAGCGGTGGATTCAACAATCACATCGAGAATCCCGCTGTTTGCCGCATCCGACAAGTTCTGCGTTGCCATCAGCACCAGGCAATTGGCTTTACGCATGACTTTTAGCCACTCGCGAATTTTTTCTCGAAAAACCTTGTGTCCCAGCATAATCCAGGCTTCATCCAGGATGATTGCAGCCGGTTGGCCGTGAAGACTGCGCTCGATACGGCGAAACAGGTATAACAAGGTCGGCAGAGCGTATTTTTCACCTAAATTCATGAGTTCTTCAATCTCAAAGGTCGTGAAATCAGACAGACTGAGTCCATCTTCCTCAGCATCCAATAAATGTCCCATCATGCCATCGACGGTATACTGCAACATCACCTCACGAATGGCCTCATCCTGCAGCGTTACTGAAAACTCAGATAATGTTTTTGCGCCACTTTGATGCATGCTGTTCAGTGCGGCACTCAGTTCATTGCGCTGGTTCGGTGTGATTACCAGATTATTGAGCTCGATAATGGTACAAATCCATTCCAATGCCCAGGCACGGTCTGCCTTTGTCTCTAAAAACTGTAACGGACAAAACGCCAACGCATCATCATCTGAAGCCACAGAGAAATGTTTGCCTCCCACCGCTTTGGTGAGCGGGAACATTGACAGGCCCTTATCAAAACAATAAATAGACATACCCTTGTAGCGACGTAACTGCGCGGCAATCAATGCCAGATGCGTTGATTTACCCGCACCCGTTGGGCCAAACATAAAGGTATGTCCAATGTCTCCCACATGCAGGTTAAGACGGAAAGGTGTTGCGCCTTGTGTAACACAATGCATGAGTGGCGGAGCATTAGGCGGATACATTGGGCAGGGTGCAGCACTTCTACCCGTCCAAATCGTGTTGAGCGGCATTAAATCAGCAAGATTCATGGTGTTTAACAGGGGGCGGCGTACATTCTCAACCCCATGACCCGGTAGGCTGCCTAGATAAGCATCCATGGTATTGATAGATTCAATACGCGCTGTAAATACCCAAATGATTAATTGCCTTGGCAACCTGCATTGCCGATGCTTCAAGCGTTTCTCTGCGCTCATCCATCAACACCACTACACTGGTATAGTAGCCTTGTGAAACAAGGCCACTATTGGTTTCTGCAATGGCTGATTGTGCATCCTGAGCCATGCTTTGGGCATTTTCATCAATGTGGCTACTATGCGTATTAAATACCTGGTCAAAGAAACCCCGTATTTTTTGCTTCCATTTCTTGCCGAATTTTTCCAGATGGGCTACAGATTCATGATTGTCCATGAAGATAAAGCGTGTTGACCAGCGATAGGAACAAGGCAAATCGGCCAGAGGATTGAGTATTCCTGGTGAGGATTCGAGCGGGAAGCCTTCGATCGATACCACCTGGATAAAATTGCGGCCAATTTTAGGCACTACCCCGCCAAAAAATTCCTGACCGCAAATTAACGCATCCAAATACATTGGATTCTTGGGTAAAACCATTGGATGGTCCATGCCTGTAATGCAAAACTGTATCCAGCGTAAGAAATCATCATGGGTAACCGTTGAGTTATCTTCATTAATTATTTTTTTACTGGCCAACGGCGTCAATTCAATGGTGCCCGACAAGCGCGACTCAATATTTTTGCACTCGCGCTTGAAATATTGAATCAGGTTAAAGGTTTGCGTTTTCTTGTCTGGCGCAGTTTCTTCATCATCAAACATGAGATCAACAAATTGTTGTTCGGCCAGCATCGGCGGCAAATAGGTTACTGTCAAAATGAAGTAGTTCTCATACAAAGTACCTTTCGCTTCAAAAATCCTGCGCCGCTCGCTATCAATGGCCGCGGAGACCGGATCCGGAAAATGCGACAACCCCACGACTGTGTACCCTTCTGCGGGTTTGCGAACCGAATCAATATGTATCATCCAACCGGTGCCAAGGCGCGATAAGGCATTATTAATTTGGTGAGAGACATGATTACGCTGCGCCTGCGTATTACTTGCCGTATCGGAGCCTTGATACTCCCAGGCTGCCATCAACGCGCCATTCTTACCGACAATGATGCCATCATCAACCACAGAGGCATAAATCAGCAGATCCACAAAGCCAGGTTCTTTTGATCGATGTTTATCCAGTTTGTATTGGCCCTCAACCGCACGAATACGCATAAACAAAATACATAGCATGGCGATTCCACTACCCGAAAAAATCAAAATCAGGCTCTCGATCATCGGTATTGCCTCTCCTGGGTTGTGGTGTTGTTGTAGAAAGGCGTACTACGCGCCGGGTAATATTCTTTGTAAATG
>Ga0136611_10000365_pt1 | contig 29210 bp, 26 predicted proteins | sample AntDrymUQ2232306_2_FD_106645 | JGI IMG/M metagenome (GOLD analysis project Ga0136611, IMG submission 106645) | Polar desert sand microbial communities from Dry Valleys, Antarctica - metaG UQ223 (23.06) | ecosystem: Environmental > Terrestrial > Soil > Desert | place: Antarctica: Dry Valley...
CCAATATGCCGGTCATGAAATGGCTCCATTACGGCGATCACGCCGTGGATCCATAACGCCGGTCAGACAGTGGTGCCTATATGCCGATCACGGAATGGATCCTATATGCCGGTCGGTGACAATATCACTTGCACTTCAGTGTGTAGTTCCATTCGCCGTGGAAGTCTGCGCGTTTGAGGTTCAAAGCTGGCAGTTGCGCGTCGGTGACGACGATGCCCGTGGGGTCGTGGTTGGTGTCGAGTTCGGCGCGCAGCTTCAAGCCCGCTTGCGTGGTCGTGTTGGCGATCAGCTCGATGATGACTTCATGGCTGACCAGAGGCCTGCCGCGCCAGTTGCCCGTGATGTGGGAGAACAGGCGGTGCTCGATCTTGTTCCACTAATAGCTGGTGCCTGGAGGGAAGTGGCACACATGGATCGGAATGCCGAGCTTGATGGCCAAGTCTTGCAGCGCGACTTTCCACAGCCGGCATCGGCTGGCGCTTCTGCCCCCGCCATCGGCGGTGATCTGCAACTCGCGCGCATCGCGATAGCGCTTGCTGCCCATCTTCTTCCACCAGCGCCGGATGGCCTCGGCGGCGAAGCGCGCGGAGTCATGATCGATGCCCACGCTGACCCAGCCTTGGTTCTCGCTGAGGTCGTACACGCCGTAGGCAATGGCCTTGCCCAGTTCGGGGTCCAGGAAGTCGTGGACCTTGACCTCTTCGGGCATGCCCTAGGATTGCCATTCGCGCCCGCCGTTCTTGAACGGCCCCGCCCGCTCCTTCTTCTTCGTGTCCACCGAGATCACCAGCTGGCCGCGCCTCTGCAGCCGCTTGACGCTGGCGTTGATGTACTCGAACTGGGCATTGCGATCGGGGTGCGAATCGCCCTCCAAGGTCTTGCGGTTGCCCTACAGCGAGTAGCCCGCGAGATTGAGCAGTCGTCCCTCGGTGCGTGCACTCACCGCATGATGTTGGCGGGTCAGCTCCTGCGCCAGCAACGTCGTGCTCTTGCAGGTCCGGCGCAACGGCGACTCGGGGTCGCCTCGCGTCGAGGGCTCGACCAGGCTCTCCAGCGCCGGCACCAGTTCAGGGTGTGCGTCGGCTCGCCGCTTGCGCCCCGCACCCTTGCGGCGCAAGTTCGACTCCAGCGCCGCTTTGGGGTGCGCATCGCGCAGCGCCAATTCCGCCAAGCCTTTACGTATCGTGTTCGGGGACATCCCGGTCGCGCCGCTGACCGCTCGCACGCCGCCCCAAACGTAGGCACGCGATTCTGCCGCCGCCCATTGCCGACGCATGCGCTCGTCCATCAGCGCATTCAGCGATCGGTACTTCGCCTCGATAGCCCCAGCGTCGCTTCGTCTTGCACACCCGTATTATTATGAGTCCATCGCAACGCCATGAAGGTAAGGACAAAGCAATTCTTGCGAGCCGACATGCGGTGTACCAAAAGGCTCGTCAATTGCACCCTGCTCGCTGGAGCCGTGAAACGCGTAGTTGGACGCCAGTCGGTGCAGTCACGCTCAATCCGGAGCGCGACTCAGTAGTCAATCTGCACGTAGTGCAGAACGATATTCAGCCGTTGGCTGCATAAATGAGGCGACAACTTCCTTGACACGCGCCGGCCAGCGCTGACCCCAACGGATCAGGGCCTGCGCCTACTGGCGCGGCTCACCGTTGGGAAGATGGGTCTGGCACTCTTCAAACACACGGCGGGTGCAGCTGCGGCAGATCTCGCTGTTGAGCAGCGGGTAGACCGCGCGCAGCGCATCGCCCTTGTGCGCCACGATGCGCTGCGCACCCAGTTCATCGATCTGACCGCCGCGCTCCAGCACTTGCTGAACGCCGACGGGCGCGCCCACCAGCAACAGTCCCCCGCCCAGGGCTTGCCGTCGCTGCGCCTCGTGCGCCAGCATTTCGGCCCCGGCGAGGTCGATGAAGTTGACACCGCGCGCGAGCAGCAACAGCCACTTTCTCTTGGGATCCGCCTCATCCACGCTGTGCAGATGATGGCGAACGTGTTCGACGGCACCAAAGTAGATGGAACCCCGAACGCGCAACATCGCCATCTGCGGGCACACCGGTGCCTGCGGGCTGGCGGGCACCAGCTTGCGCGCCGGGTTGCCAAGTTCTGCTGCGGGCGGGGTGCGCTCCTCGATGACCGGTTGCGATGTCCGGTACAAGTAGAAAACGAGCGAGATCAGCACCCCTAGAAAGAGGCCCTTTTCAAGATCCACCAGCGTGCCGAAGAAGGTGATGGCCAGTACCACCCGTTCCTGCACCTGGTGCCGGAGTATCTGACCGATGTGTTTGAAGTCGATCAGCGCCCAAGCCACGATGAACAGGATGGCCGCCATGGCCGGCACCGGCAGGTACGCCGCCAGCGGTGCGGCAAAGACCACGATGATCAGTAGAAAGACGGCTGACAGTGCCGCCGCCAGCGGCGTTCTGGCGCCTGACGCATAGTTCAGGCCGCTGCGGTTGAAGGAGCCGCAGGAGGTGTAGGACGAGAAGAACCCGCCCGCCACATTGGACAGGCCCTGGCCGATGAACTCTTGGTTGCTGTCAATGCGCTGGCCCGACTTGGCCGCAATCGAGCGGGATATGGCCACCGCCTCGGTTAACGCGAGGATTGCAACCACAAAGGCCGGAAAGAGCATGGACTTGATGGCCGAGAAGGACAGGTCGGGCATCGACAAAGGCGGGAACGAGGCCGCAATCGTGCCCACCGTGACGATTGCGGTTTGCTCTGCGCCGAGTTGGCGGTTCAGCAGCACGGCAACAACGCTGCCCACCACCATGGCCACAATCATGTAGGGCAGGCGCGCCAGATAGCGCCGTGCCAACAATCCGCAGATAAGCGTGACCACGCCGACCAGCGTGACCCAGAGGTGGGTTTCGCCAATGTGGTTCGCAGCGAAGAGAATGACCTCGTGAAAGTGAAGGCCACGCGGCACCGCCAGGCCAAAGAAGTTGCCAATCTGGCTTGCCATGATCAAGCAGGCGGCACCGGCGGTAAAGCCCAAAATAACGGTATGGGAGATAAAATTGACCAGTGCCCCCAGGCGTGCCAAACCCATGGTGAGCTGAATCACCCCCACCAGCAAGGTGAGGGTGAGCACCAGGCCGATGTAGTGCGCACTACCGGGCTGGGCCACCGGGCTTACCATGGCAAACACCATGATCGAGATGGCCGTACTGGGGCCAGACACCAGATGCCAGCTCGAACCCCACAGCGCCGCCACGATGGCGGGCACCATGGCCGCATAGAAGCCATATTGCGGCGGCAAGCCGGCAATGCTGGCAAAGGCAATCGCCTGCGGCAACACGATCATCGCCCCGGTGAGCGCCGCCGACAGGTCAAGCTTGAGTGAATGGGCCGTGGCACGCGGCCAGCCCAGAAACGGAAACCATCGTGCCAGGGTGGCGGGCGAGATCATGGTGTTGCTTACGTGCTGGTGGTTGATGCCGTTGCTGTGGACAGAGCAGGCGTTGCCAGCAGCTCACCGTGTCCATCGGTGCCCAGCCACTGGTAGATGGCGGTCAGTGCCTGGTCATCGTTGGGAAAGATGTGCTGGGTGCCGATCAGCTCAAACAAGCCAGTGTTGCGCATCACGTCGAGCACCTGCTTCTTTAGTCCCGAGAACACCAGCGTGACGCCGCTGGCGCGCAAGCGCTCCACGAGGTGGCGCACGACCTCTTCTCCGGAGGCATCCATCTGGTTGATGCCACCACCGACGACCAGCAGGTACTTCGCCTGCGGCTTGTTGGCGACCGCGTCGAGCACAGCATCCTCGAAGAACGCGGCATTGGCGAAGTACAGGGCGGCGTCGAAGCGCAGGGCAATCACGTTCGGGCTGGTCGGCAGCCCGGGATGGACGCCGATGTCGCGCAGGGCGCCGTCCGGGTGGCGGCCCAGTTGCACCACCCTCGGCTTCATGGTGCGGTACAGGAACAGCACGACCGCCAGCGCGGCGCCGATCAGGATCCCCTTGTCCAAGTGAGGGGCTGCCACCAGGGTGACGACAAAAGTGGCAATGGCCACCAGGCCATCGGCACGGCTGGCTTTCCAGGTGTGTTTCAGCGCTGCGGGCGTGATCAGGCTGCTCGCGGCCAGCAGAATGACCACGGCCAGCGTTGCCTTGGGCAGGTGGTGCAGATAGGGGGTCAGGAACAGCAGCGTGGCCACCACAAACAAGCCGTTGAATACCATCGCGAAGCCGGTCTTGGCACCGGCTTGCAGGTTGATGGCCGAACCGGTGAACGAGCCGCAGGCCGGGTAGGACTGAAAGAAGGCGCCGCCCAGGTTGGCCACGCCTTGCCCGATCAGTTCCTGATTGGGGTCAATGCGCTGCTTGGTTTTGGCTGACAGGGCCTTGGCCATTGCAATCGACTCCATGAAGCCCACCAGCGCAATCACCACGGCCACCGACAGGAGCGACACGAAGGCATCGAGCGTCAGGGTGGGCAGGCGCAAGGCCGGCAGGCCTTCGGGAATCTTGCCCACCACGTCGCCACCGGCGGCGAGCTGAAGTTGGCCGTTGTCAATCTTCTTGATCTTCCAGCGATGGCCGTCGGTTGTCACCCCGGCGGGCACCTGACCCAAGAGATAAAGGGCGCGCGCGGCGCCCGGCCCGGCGCTGCCCCGCTCGAACGCGAGCTGGCGAATGTCGCGCAACAGGCTCTTGTTCTCGATGGTTAATGCCGCCACATCAAGCTGGCTCAGGTGCAGTTGGTGGCGCAGCGTGGCGCTAGCGCGGGGGTCGCCGTCCTTGAGTGACCGCAGCTGAGCTGCCTGCGTCGGCAACTCGGTGTTCAGGGAGCGGATGCGTTGGTCCGCCTGGGCATAGGCTGACACCAGGTTGCGCGCCTGCGTGTCGGCAATGTGCTCAGGCTGCCCGGTGGTCACGCGCTCGAAACCGATGAGCTGGCTTGCGATGATGGTGACCACCACGGCGATCAGTATGCTGAGTTTGGACAGCAGCGCGATGCGCTTGAGCGCCAGCATCAGGGCGAGCGCGAAGACGGCCATCGCCAGCGTGGGCAGGTGCGTCTGCGGCACTTGGCCCAGCATCTCCCAGACATCAAACAGGAACGAGTCGCTGCGCCCTTTGGGAATGCCCAGCAGCAAGTCGAGCTGGGACAGCGCGATGATGATGGCTGCGGCGTTCATGAAGCCCAGGATTACCGGATGCGACACAAAGTTGACGATGGTGCCCAGCTTAAGGGCGCCAAGGGATAACTGGATCACGCCCACCATCAGCGTGAGCAGCAGCGCCAGTTCGATGTATTCGGCCGAGAAGGGCGCCGCCAGCGGTGTGAGCGCGGCTGCCGTCATCAGGGAAAGGACGGCCGCCGGGCCGGTGGCCAGTTGCCGCGACGAGCCCCACAAGGCACCCAGAATGGCGGGCACGAAGGCAACGTATAGGCCGAAGTGAACTGGCAGGCCGGACAACTGCGCATAGGCCATGGCCTTGGGAACCAGCACCAGCGCGCCGGTGATGCCTGCAATCAGGTCACTGCGCAGGACAAGAGAGCTGATCGGGAACCATGCCAGGAACGGCAAAAACCGCTGCAGCCACGACCAGCGTTGCGAACGTGAATTCATGCCAAACACCTGGCGCAGTTCAGGCTGCCTTGTATTTGTTTTTGTACGGCAGGGTGCGAGGTCATGGTGTGGTGTGTCCGCTGATAGGGGGTTCTTGCGAGGCCGGGGGGTTCGTCGTCATCAATAGTTCTCCCTGTCCTTCAGGGCCCAGCCAGTGGTAGATGGCGGCCAGCGCCTGATCTTCATTGGGAAAGATATTAGCCGTGCCAATCAACTCAAACAAGCCGGTCCTGCGCATCACGTCGAGCACCTGCTTCTTCAGTCCCGAGAACACCAGGGTCACGCCGCTGGCGCGCAAGCGCTCCACCAGGTGGCGCACGACCTCCTCGCCGGAGGCGTCCATCTGGTTGATGCCGCCTCCCACGACCAGCAGGTACTTGGCCTGCGGCTTGTCGGCCACGGCGGCGAGCACGGCGTCCTCGAAGAAGGCCACATTGACGAAATACAGCGAGTCGTCAAAGCGCAGGGTAATCACGTTTGAGCTGGTGGGTAGCTCGGGATAGACGCCGATGTCGCGCAGGGCGCCGTCCGGGTGACGGCCGAGCTGCGCCACCCGCGGCTTCATGGTGCGATACAGGTAAAAACCCAGGGACAGCACAACGCCCACCAGAATGCCCCTGTCGAGGTTCGGTGCAAAAGTCAGTGTTGCCGCAAACGCTACCACCGAGGCAATGCCATCAGGGCGATTGGCCTGCCAGGCGTGCTTGACCGCAGCGACATTGATGAGCCCGACGACGGCCATCATGATGATGGCGCCGAACACCGCTTGCGGCAGGTGATACAGCAAAGGGGTCAGGAACAACAACACCACGAACACCGTCACCGCCGTAATAACCTGTGACATGCCGGTTTTTGCCCCGGCATTGAAGTTGACGGCTGTGCGGGAAAACGAGCCCGATGTCGGGTACGACTGGCTGAAGCTGCCGACGATATTGGCCAGCCCTTGCCCAATCAGTTCCTGGTTGGTGTCGAGCCGCTGACGGGTCTTGAGCGCAATGACTTTGGCAATCGAGATGGCTTCCATGAATCCGACCAGGGCGATGATGACGGCGGCCGACAGCAGAGACATGAATTCGCCCCAGCTGATGGCTGGAGCCTTAATTTCAGGCAGTCCATCGGGAATTTTCCCAACTACCTCGCCCCCGCCCTGCAAGCGGAAAGCGCCACTGGCTACACCACGCACTTGGTAGGTTTCAGCCGCCAGCCTGGCATTGGCTGGGGCGCTGGCCCTTGTGTACAACGCAACCGTGGTGTCATCTGAATCGATTTCACGTACCACTGCAACCTTGCGCAAGCTGCTGCGCAATTGCTGGCTTTGCAGGGTTTGCGCCTTGATCTGGGCCAGCAGCACCGTGAGTTCCGCCTTGGCGCGAACCACGCTGATGCTCTTATTGTCTTGGTTTTGGCCAAGCGTCTTGATCTGCTGATTCAGGATGGTTTGCTGTTTGCCCAACTCGGCAAGGCGCGCGGCAACATGATCAACCTCCTCAATCGCGCGCTTGAGATGCGGGTCTTTGACTTGCGTCAAATTGCCAGGCATATCGTTCTCAAATCCGATCGCCCAGGACAGCACGGTGGTCACGACCACCGCGATCAACACCCCCGGCACCTTGGGTGCCAAGTGCTTCGTGCTCCACATCAAGCCCATGGCCAGCAGACCCATCGCCAGTGTGGGCAAGTGGGTGTCGCTCCATTGGTGAAGGAGTCTCAGGAAGTCGGTCAGAAAATGATCGGTCTTGGGCATGGCCAGTCCGGTCAGCATGCCGATCTGGGACATTCCGATAATCAGGGCCGCCGCATTCGTGAAACCGAGAATGACAGGGTGGGAGAGGAAATTTACAATCACGCCCAGCTTGAGCAGGCCCAAGCTCAGTTGCATGATGCCGACGACCAGTGCCAGCATGATGGCCAGGGCAATGAAGGTCTCGGTGCCCGGCTGTGCCATGGTGGACAGCATGGAAGCGGTCATCAGGGACACCACGGCAACCGGGCCCCCCGCCAGGTGGTTGGAGCTGCCCCAAAGGGCGGCGACCACGACGGGCAGGAATGCGGCGTACAGCCCATAGAAGGCGGGAAGCCCCGCAAGCTGGGCATAGGCCATCGACTGAGGAATCAGCACCATGGCCACCGCCAGGCCCGCAATCAGATCAGCCCGAAACAACTGGCCGCCATACGGAAACCAGCGCAAAAAAGGAAAAAAGGCGCTCATGCCGGCTTGTCAATCGTCATGACATGTTTTTTTGGGGTGGTGTCTGGCGGTGACTACTAGCCAAGCGCACGCTCAGGAAAACGTCCGGTGATACAGGTGGTTGACCTGGGCAAAGAAGAACCAGCGGCCGACCAGCAAACCCGCATATAGCACCGGGAAGGCGGCGTATAGCTACCATGGAATATCTTGCCGCTCGAACGGGCGATCCCGGCTAGCCGGGATCGCCTGTTCGAATCAGGTACTTCGTTGATGGTGCCGGATCAGCTGAATTTGCCAGAATTTCATGGTTTCAATGCTACAGGGCCGGCACATTGCATCAGTTATTTCAGCAGGTCGGCCGCTTTGGCAGTGTGCGTCGCGATCGCATCCATCAACGGCGGAGATAAGCAATCGTAAGGCGCAAGCCCGAGTTCTACCAGCCTTGCTCTGACTGCACTCATATTTTTAGGGCTTGCACCGGACTCAATAATTGACGACACAAAGGCTGCAAATTCAGGAGGGGCCCAGCCAGCCTCATTCGAGAGCTCGGTGTGGATAAAGTCGAGTCCAAAGAATGGATGATCGGTGTTGTCGATCCGGCCATACATATGGACACCGCACTTTTTGCAAGCATGGCGCTGAATGGTTGCCTTTGGATCTACTACCTGAAGTTTTTGGGCATTCGCAGTAACAGTGACGTTGTCGCGCGATACCACAGCAACCTGTGAAAACAAGGCACCTTTCGGCTTCCAGCACCTGCTGCAACCCACAGACGTGATTGTGCGCACACTGCCCCACGATCGCCACGGTGACATTTTTTTTCTCGCATTTGCACGACAGGGATCCGCCCGAAAACTTTGCTGCCGCCGGTTTAAGTCCACCATCGACTGCCGGATGTATTTTGACTGCCTTACCCATAATATTTTCTCCTTTTTACATTTACGTTAATGACGGCGCAGGCTGGGGGCCACGACGGTCGTTTGAAACTGTACTTCCCCAGCAAAAAAAACTTTCTCATAAGCGTAACCATCGATCTGTACTGATTCGATAGCGCCACCTCGCCAACTACTGACTGCATTACTGCCTAGAATGAAACCGAATATGGTCTTCGACGAATGTTGAAATAAAGTAGTACCCATGATCATAGCCAGCATGTCTACGTAGCTCCAGCGGCTGTTGCGCCTTTTTGCATGCCTGTTCGAAAGCCTCTGGGAACAGCTGATCCTGAAGGAATTTATCGGCCAGGCCTTGATCGATCAGGATGCCGTTTGGGAACGGGGCCCGTCTATTTTCCATCAGCGCACTAGCATCGTATTGCAGCCAGTCTTGTTCGTTGCGACCCAAGTACCCAGAGAACGCCTTCTTTCCCCAAGGGCATTGGCTGGGCGCGCAGATAGGCGCGAAGGCAGAGACCGAGCGGAACAGACCTGGATTGCGCAGCGCCAGCACCAGCGCCCCATGGCCTACCATTGAATGACCAAAAATGCCAACTCTCGATGAATCAACCGGCAATGCCTGGATTACCGTTTGATACAGCTCCAGCACATAGCTGTACATACGGTAATTCGCATTCCACGGCGCCTCTGTCGCATCCACATAGAAGCCCGCCGCCAGGCCGAAATCCCAGCTGTCGGATTCGCCCGCGATACCGGTGCCGCGCGGGCTGGTATCCGGGGTAATCAGGATCAAGCCTTGCTCGGCCGCGACGCGTTGCGCACCGGCCTTGATCATGAAGGTTTCCTCGGTGCAGGTCAGTCCTGCCAGATAAAACAGGGCCGGCACCTTACCGGTGCGCGCTTGCGCCGGCAAAAAAACCGAGAAGCGCATTGGTAGGCCAATCTCGCTCGATTGGTGCAAATAAAAACGCTGCACCCCGCCGAAACACGCGTGTTCACTGATCAGTTCAAGCATTGCTGCGCCATTAGTAGAGCACAACGGATCGAATCGACTCGCCGCTTTTCATTAGGTCAAAACCTTCGTTGATGCGCTCCAACGGCAAGGTATGGGTGATCAAGTCGTCGATATTCAACTTGCCTTCCATATACCAGTCTACGATCTTCGGTACGTCGGTACGCCCGCGTGCGCCGCCGAAAGCGGAGCCCCTCCATTCGCGTCCGGTGACCAGCTGGAACGGACGGGTACTGATTTCCTCTCCTGCCGCTGCGACCCCGATGATGAAGGACTGGCCCCAGCCCTTGTGGCAGCATTCCAGCGCTTGACGCATGGTGGTCGTGTTGCCGATGCACTCGAACGAATAATCGGCGCCGCCATCGGTTAATTGGATGATGTGATCGACGACATTCCCGACTTCCTTCGGATTGACAAAATGGGTCATGCCGAACTTGCGCGCCATCTCGATTCGACGGGGATTGATATCGACGCCGATAATTTTGTCCGCGCCGACCATTTTTGCGCCCTGAATGACGTTCAGCCCGATCCCGCCCAAACCGAACACCACGACATTTGCGCCAGCCTCGACTTTGGCGGAAAACACGACGGCGCCGACACCGGTTGTGACGCCGCAGCCGATATAGCAGGCCTTGTCGAACGGCGCGTCTTCACGGATTTTGGCCAACGCGATTTCCGGTACCACGATGTAATTCGAGAATGTCGAGGTCCCCATATAGTGAAAAATGGGCTTGCCGTCGATCGAAAAACGTGAAGTCGCATCCGGCATCAGGCCGCGCCCCTGGGTCGAGCGGATGGACTGGCAGAGATTGGTCTTGCGCGAAAGACAGAATTTACATTGGCGGCATTCCGGGGTATACAGCGGAATGACGTGATCGTCTTTTTTGAGCGAAGTCACGCCGCCGCCGACCTCTAGCACGATGCCCGCGCCTTCGTGCCCCAAAATCGAGGGGAAAATTCCTTCTGGGTCGGCACCGGAAAGAGTGTAGTAGTCAGTATGGCAAATCCCTGTTGCTTTGATCTCAACCAAGACTTCGCCGGCTCTTGGACCAGCAAGATCCACTTCCTCAACCGTCAGTGGGGCACCGGCCTTCCAGGCAATTGCAGCTCTCGTTTTCATCAGAATTTCCTAAGTAAAAAATTGACTTTAATTATTTCAAAGTAAAGCGGCGCGTGACAAAGTACTGATACGGCATCGCTGAATATGATCTACGTAAACATTCCAATTAAAGCTTCGTCCAACTTCCGCAACATATATCCGATAGTTGGGATCTTCCCGTAGCGCTCGAAACGCATTCGAGTTGCTTCCAAAGAGAGTCTTTCCCCGTGTCCGAATTCCAGCTGCGCGTACAACGTCATGTGATAAAAAAACTAAACCCATGCTTCTCGAAGCCTAGGGATTCATAGAATGAATGGGCTTTCTGGCGCTTGAGATGGCTGGACAGAGTAAGCTTGTAGCAGCCGAACTCTTTACAGCGGCACATCGCAAATTCCATCATGCGCTTGCCTATTCTCCGTCCTTGACAATCTTGCGAAACCACCACGTCTTCCACTACCGCGAAGGGCTTCCCCGAGTGCGCAATGCTGTCAACTATGATCAACGCAAAAGTTCCCACTATCGCTTCGCCCAACTCCGCAACATAGATCCGATAGTTTGGATATTCTTGATATCGCTCAAAACGAACTCGCGCTGCCTCCAGAGAGAGGCTTTGCGCGGGTTTGAATTCCAGCAGCTCGTACAAGCCCAACAAGGCTTCAATATCCGCCGAAGAAGCTTCTCTGAAAGATGCAGTGGCCGGATCCACCTTTATAACCTTGCCACACGAAGCAGAACCTTCATTTGATTTTTAGCACGCGTTTGGCATTGGTCGAAAACACGGATTCCATGACCTTGTCGCGAAAGCCCAGTTTCTGGTAGTCTTTGATCGATTGACCCATGGCTCGGAATGGGTACGAGCTTCCGAACATAAGTTGATCTTTCATAAAGCCATTGGCCGCTTCGACATAAAGGCTTCCGCCGGGAAGAAAGATGTACATGTCCGGAACCACAAACACGTTTTCATAGCGAAAGGCCACGCCGATAATCTCGTTTACATAGGGATAAAAGCCGTGATAGCAAACGATCGAAAGATTGGGGAACGCGCGCGCAACGCGACCAACTGCCGCAGGATTGTTCAAATCAAAATTCGGTGTGGTAGGTCCGGACATAAGGCAGACCGGCACGTTGAGTTTGGAACAAACCTCGTAAATCGGATTGAAAATCGGATCGTCAGCATGCGTGGGCTTGCTCGCGAAGCCTGGTTCGAGATTGATTCCATTCAAACCCAGAGTCTTGATTGCGCGTTCAACTTCAATGGCCGCGCCCTGACTGCCAAGAGCGTACGGATCCACCGATCCGATACCAATGAGCTCTTTGTGCTTGCTCGTCAATTTATAAATCTCATCATTCGAATGGCGAATCCCGGGAATGTCTCTCCCGACAACGACTGCAGCATGTATACCTGACTCTCGGACCTCTTTGACAAATCCTTTCGTGGTTTTGGAACGCGTGAAGTGTTCGTCATCCTTGGATCCGACTCGTCGATTCAGCCATTTGACGACATCGTATTCCTTGGTGCCAGGTGTAGCACCGTAAAAATCATGCAGGAAGGACGGACGGCTTCTCATATCGATAATTTGTGTTGTCATTTTCAATTCTCCTAGTTAGTCTTCAAAGGCCTGATGCGCGAACGTAACCAAATGCGGTGTACGATTATGTTTTGTTGTGCTGAAGTGGTAATCTCGTTAGTGTGAATTCAATGCGTCACCTCTCTTTTGTGTCACGCTTTGAGTAAGCCTCTATAAAGTCAGCTGCAGCCTTGCTTCCACCTGAAAACGATTTCATTGCTTCTTCGTGTAACAGGGACAGAGCTTCTATCTTCACTTCATTTGCACGCTCGTTGTTGAATAGGTCTGCAATTTTTCTTGGCCGCGGGATGTCAACCTCCAAAGTCGCACGAACACATGCAGGAGCATTCGTCATGATCAGCAAACGATCGGCCAGAAAAATTGCTTCATCGATGTCAGTCGTAACGAAAGAGTTAGTCCTCCTCGACTCCTCGAAAAGCCCCGCGTAGTATTCCCACATCAATTCTTTGGACATGGCATCCAGACCACGGAAGGGCTCGTCCAGAATCATCACGTCGGGGTTATTTATCATGGCCCGAGCCAATTCCGCACGACGCTGCATACCGCCGGAGAGCTGCGGCGGATACTTTTCGCGAAACGCGGTCAGACCTACTTTCTCGAGCAGGAACTTGGCCATATCGCGCGCCTGCTGGGTATCTTCACCACGCGCGCGGGGTCCATACATGATGTTGTCGTAGGTTGTCATCCAGGGAAACAATGCGGACTCCTGGAACACCACAAGGCGGTCGCGCCCCGGTCCGGTTATCGGCTTGCCGTTCAGGGCGATCGTTCCGGAAGTCGGCTTTTCGAACCCGGCAAGGAGCCGTATCAGCGTGCTTTTTCCGCAACCTGATGGTCCAATCATCACAGTCAGCTTGTTGCGCTCAATGGTGAATGAGCAGTCCTGAACCACGTCCTTGTTAAATAGACCAGTTCCATATGATTTGCTGACGTTGCTGACTGTGATCTCGCCTGCGCTCACCACCGGCCTTGCGCTATCAACGCGCACTGAAGATGCATGTAGGTCATTCATTATTCTGGTCCCCTTATCGTTTCTTCAGCCATGGTGTAAAGAATCCTCCCAGCGACCGCAGCAACTCGCTGCAGGCATATCCTGCTATCCCGATACTGATCATCCCGACGACGATCTGTTCATAGGCACCGCCTACGTAAGAGTTCCAGATAAAATAGCCAAGGCCGCCGCCCGACCCGCCGCTACTGCTGCCTCCACCAGAGATCATTTCGGCTGCTACAACCACGTTCCAGGTGATACCCATGCCAACCGACGATCCGACCACGATGGAAGGCAAGGTTGCAGGCAGGACGACGCGGCGGAAAATGTCCCACTGAGAGGAACCCATGGACTGGGCCGATTGAAAAAAGCGAACATCAATGGATCGCGCGCCACCCACCACGTTGATCACTATCGTGAAGAACGCCCCCAGAAAGGTTACGAAGGCAATCGAAAGTTCTTGAGTGGGCCAGAAAATGATCGCGATCGGAACCCAAGCCAGCGGAGGGATAGGACGCAAGATTTCAAACGAAGGAAAGGCGATGCCGTTGAAGATCTTGCTCACCGCCATGAATAAGCCAAATGGAATTCCGATTAACATCGCAACAAGAAAACCCGCCAGGACGCGAAATAGACTGAGATACCAACTTTGCCAATAACCGACATCGCTCAACAGCCCAACCCAAACCTTTGCAACGGCCGATGGCGCTGGTATCTGTCCTATCCACGGCAAGGAGAATCCCAGCCATTGTTTGGATCGAGCGCCGACCTCCCATAGCACCATAAATACGATTAGCGAAATAGCTGCCCGCAAACTGGCTTGGGTAAGTAGTTTCTTCTTCAAACGGTTTGTCATATTCATTTTCTTACCCTTCCTTTTCGCCGGAGGCAAAGGATTTCTTTGCTTCTTCATGAACGAGTTCCACGGTTTCATCCATCAGTTGCCGGAAGCGAGGACTAGTCAGTACGCTGTAATCACGTGGATGAGGGATATCCACATCAATAATCTTTTTCGGCTTGCACGGCCGAGTAGTCATGATTACCAGCTTATGCCCGAGAAAGATGGCCTCTTCGAGATCGTGCGTGATGAAAAAAATGGTAACCTTATTCTTGTAGTAAATCTCTAGCAGCGCCTCATGCATGACCGACTTGGTTAAAGAGTCCAAGGCGCGATACGGCTCGTCGAAGAGCAATACTTTTGGATCATTCATCAGCGCGCGAACGATCTCGACGCGGCGGCGCAGACCCGATGACACTTCACCCGGATAGTTATTCTCGGTACCGCTGAGTCCGGCATCTGCCATCATGCTGCGGGCCTTCTCGTAGATTTCCTTTTTGCCCATCTTGCCCTGCATAAGAGGGCCGAACGCGACGTTATCGATATTTGTCTTCCAGGGAAAGAGCGCGCCATTCTGGAAGACAACGATGCGATCTGAACCTGGATCCGCCTGGGGCTTGCCCGGTCCGCACAACAACTTTCCATCCAGGAATATCTTTCCCGAAGTGATACTGTGAAATCCAGCAATTGCATTGAGCAGCGTCGTCTTCCCACAACCAGAGGGGCCGACGATCATGCAGATCTCACCGGCTGGAATGTCGAGCGAACAGTGATCCACCGCCATAACCGCAGCGCCATCCGGATCGTAGATCTTCACCACATCATCGATGCGTATTGCGCCTTGCTTAGCAATCTGCCGGGTGTTGCCGGAACCTTGCAGTACTGAGCTCATTTAATTACCTCCTAAGGCTTGTTCGCGGACCCGCCACTGCATCATGTAGTCACCGCCAAAGCGGACCAGTGCGCTGGTTGTGTAGCCTACGACACCCAACGTGATCATGCCGATGACGATGGTGGGATAGCGGACCATCGTATAAGACGTGTTAATCACATAGCCCAGGCCGAATGCACCGGAAACCATTTCGCCCGCCACTAGCGAGAACCAGGCCACACCCACCGAAATTTGTAGACCGGTGAATATGAACGGCATGGCACCGGGCGTAATGACTTCTCTAAACACCTGCCACTTATTTGCGCCCAGACAATAGGCTGCGCGGCTGTAAGATTCGTCGATCGACTCCACGCCGAGCATGGTATTGAGTGCCGTCGCAAAGAAGGACGCCAGGAACACCAGGAATATGACGGGCGTTTCGGTACCCCTGAACATCAGAATTGCCAGCGGCACCCATGCCAGAATCGGAATGGGCCGAAGGAGTTCAAAAACTGGAAACACGTATTCGCGAAATTTCTTGGACCATCCCAAGAACAGTCCGAGCGGGACGCCAAGCACTGTCGCGAGCAAAAAAGCGATGGCGACGCGTTGGACACTGACCCATATATGTTGATAGTATTCCGGCGTGTAGATCGAAAGACCGTAGACGGGATCCTGGCTGAACAGCTCCTTCACTACAACCGTTAGTCCGGGCAAGTCCTGGAAACGCGGCAACTTCCACACCGTCACCGAGAAGTACCAGAATCCGAGCAGCAGCGCGAAGCCTATGAGCATCAAATAAGGCTTTGGGCTACTGATCCACTGCGACAACCTGAACATGGTCAAGGTCAGGCCGGTCGGCGTCGCCGTCTCAACCTTAGTCTCAACCTTAGTCTCAACCTTAAACTCTGCGGTGGAGCGTGCGCCTTGCGGTAAGCGGCGTACTTTTTCCGCCACTGCAGAGGATACGCCGAATTCCCTGGTGATAAGGGTAGCGAAACGGCTCATGACCACATCGCCTATGGTGGGAGAGGACTTGAGCAGATTGATCAACGCCGCTCCGTTTATGCGAACCAGCTCGGTGCGCTCGAGACATACTGTCGTTGCCAGACGAGCCTGGTCTTCCATCACCGCGGCCCATCCAAAGACGTCGCCCGAGTGCATGGGTCTTTCTAGCGCACCCGCGCCGTTATTGCCGCGCAGCGTGTGCTGCACGCTGCCCGACGAGACCAAGTAAATATCGTCTGCCTCGTCGCCGATCTGATAGATCACATCGCCCTTGGCATGGGACTCCCACTTCGCCAGGCCAGCAATTGACGCGAGCACATCAGGCCCCACCATTTGAAACGGCATGGCGCGTTTTAATAATGCGTTTATTTGGTCCATTCATCCGCCTATTTTTACGTTCTTTGCGCCTGTCTCTAAGCGCTGAAGATTGTTCGGACAGTCTGCGTTGACGGCACGTCGGCGCAGACTCAATACTTGCTTTTGTACTCGCGCGAGATTCCGCGCTGTTTCGCTATTTGCCTTTGTATTCGGAATCGGGGAGCGCCTTCACCGATCCGACAGGAGACGACAGCCCTCGCTCCTTCAAAGCAGCCGCGGCGAACTCCGGCATGACCGCTTCCGGACGCAGCTTAGTGACGTTGATGCTCTTGACGGAATGGAGAAAGGTGGTGGCTGTGTCGATAGATGTCATCACCTCAGGCGTGATGGCGAACGGCAGCAGATTGCGCACGGGAGAGCCGCCCACCGCTTCAGGATTTTGTCCGTACATCGAAGACCAAAGCACCTTTTCGCTAAATCCAGTGGTCTGCGCCATTGCCATTCGTGCCACCTCTTGGGCATTCTTCGAGTCGGCCAGAAACAACTGTGCATCGAGTTCGGCGTTAAGCCACGCCTTCACCACGTCCGGGCGCTGCTTGATCAAGTCATAGCGCATCGTCATGTAACCTGCGTCTTTTTCGTTCACCGCAGTGCCCGATGCGATCCTTTTGGCCAATCCCTCCTGTACCAGGCGGGAAGCGGTGGGCTCCCAAATGACGGCCGCGTCAAGCTTGCCCGCCCGAAAGCCGCTGGTGATCACTTCGATGTTTTGATTCAGGTAAGCGGCCGGCTCGACGTTCTCTTTCTTAAACACCGCTTGAGCGAAGCGGTCGGTACAACTTCCCTTGGGTACGGCCACTTGCTTGCCGCTCAACCATTTGATGGCTTCCTTCTGGTTGGCAAACTTAGGCGCGTCTGGTCGGGCGAGGAAGATATTGCATTGATCCGTGCCAACGCCCAACGAAGCCACGATGCGGATATCGGCAACCTCTTGCTTGGTAGTCGATACGATGCCAGGCATGTCGCCGACATAGCCTATGTGCTGCTTGCCGGCAAGCATGGCGTTAACAATAACGGCGCCTTGGAGCCCTATCGAAAATTCAACCGTGGAGCCTTTGGGCAAATATTTTTCGTACATCTTCTTGTCCTTCATTATCACACCGGACCAGGATTGCGTGTAGTACGGCTGATATCCCACGATGAGATTAACCGGCTGACCTACCTTTCCGTATTCGAGATCGCCCGCGATTGCGGACGAGTTAGCACCCATCACCAACAGTGATGCGAGCAGCGTTCTCTGCGTGGCTCTCGCCCACCAATTTTTCATGCATTTCATAACAGTCTCCTTCTTTGGTTAAATTCTTTAACAACGATTCTTAATTACGTCGCTTGCAACTTGCTATTTTCCGACGCGCCCCGTCATATGGCGTGTTATCAAGCCTGAAAGTTTTCGCATGATTAGATAGCCAGAGGCGGGATCCGACTCCAATATCTGCAGGGTTTGCTCGCCGCTCAGTCTCAGCATCGCCGAATCTTCCAGACACACTGCCTTGGCAATCCGCTGCGGCTGCTGATCAAGAAGCGCGGCCCAGCCGAAGACTTCGCCCTTGACCAGAACGAAGCCTGCGGCACTCGTTCGGTCGTCGCGCCCGATCTGAAATTCAACGCGACCAGACTCGAGTATGTACAAATCGTCTGTGGGATCGCCGATGTCGTACAAGGTACTCCCACTATTACGCTCTTCGCGGCGCGCAATCTTGTTAAGGCGCTCCAGCGTTTCGTCAGAGACACCGGCAAACAGATCGGCGACCTTCAACGCGCTTGCTCTCAATACGAATATTTCGCCTTCTTCGACCTTGACTTCGTAGCTCTCGAGCGGCGCCTCAGCCAGTCCCCTCGCCTCACCCGTAGTAATGTCCCATTGCCACAAATGCTGATGACAGGTCAACAGTGATCCGTCATAAAACCCCTCGCCGAGGCAGACATCCTGGTGCGGACAGGTTGCCTGATACGCGTAGTAGCTTTCCCCCGCGTTCGCGATCAACACCTTCAATCCACCCGCGACATCGTAAGTCTTCATTCCTTCGGACGGAATATCGCTGGTTTTGCATACATGTACTTTGCTCATCGCGGCATATCCTTAGCTAAATTTGTCGTAGCGTATGTTGTCGGTCGTCAGTTTGGCTTGAAGTAGCATACGAATCGAAGCATCCACGGCCGGAGATGGTCCGGCCAGGTACGCTCTGACATTCTGATAGCGGCTTTGCATGTGACGCCCCGCCACTTCATGCACGAAGCCCTTTTCGAACGCCAGTTGAGGGTAGTCCGCGACTGCTGACGCGGGTGCTTCCTCTTCCGAAAGTGCGACGGTTACGTTAAGTTTCTTCCCACATTGTTCGCGCAGGCTAGTGAATTCCTTGAGAAAAAAAGCGTCCCTCATGGAACGTACACCAAAGAACACGTCGCCGTTGTATTGCGTGAAGTAGCCGTCGTGCGCCGCTCGCGCCAAAATAGACATCATTCCCGCGATGCCGCTACCACCCGCAATACAAAGAATATTTTTGGCAACACTGGGATAGAACGTGGCCCGCCCCAGGGGACCGAACACTTCTACTTCGTTGCCTTCGCGATCGCCACCGAACAGCCACTCGGAAATGCCGCCTCCCGGTTTTTTCTTCACGACGAATTCCAGCGTATTGCAATGACGCTGGTAATTCACCATCGACCAACCCCGAAACCCAGGCACCCCGGGAACCTTGATCAGCACAAACTGACCGGCATCGAATTCAAGAGGCTCGCGCAATTCGACTTCCAAGAATGCGATGTCATGCGTCAATGCCTTGACCGACTTTATATGACCGCCGAGAAAAGCGGGCGTACAGGTTCCGGCCTCCATAGTCTGGACAAAGGCGGCAACCTCTATCACGACATCCGATTTGGCGATGCATTGGCACATCAAGAACTCGTCCGGCGTCTTTAGGTACTTTCGTCCCGGCGCCTCTGGCCAGCCGTCGGCAATATCCCCGGAGATGAGCCTGGCTTTGCACGTTCCGCATGTTCCGCTGCCGCACTCATAAGGCAGCTCGACAGCTTGCCTCAGCCCACTGTAAAGAATTGTTTGACCGGTTTCGTTATCAAAATAATGCGCTCGATTTCTAGCATTGACCTGGATTTTCATAGAGGCTTCCGAACTCGTTACGATCAAAAGGGGATGTGGTAGCCAATGCCGAACATTCGAGTCTCCAGCCGGATGTTTCGATCGAGCAACTTTGGACCTTCCGCAGTCATTTGCACCATGTCTATCATCTTGCCCACCACAAACAGTTCGGTCGCACCGCCATCCAGCGACGTCTTGAACACTTGCAACGCGCTGGTGACTTTTGCCTTGCGTCCCTCGTCCTGTTCTTCGATGAGATAGACCGTCGCGTGGCGGCTAAGCGGAGACTGGTCACTGTTATGTTTAGGCAAGGTTGCGAACAGGGTCTTCATGCCCTCCCGATCGTGCTCAAGCCAGATCATCTCTTTGCGGATTTCCGGGCTATAGGTAGTGATGGCGTAATGAAACGCCGGGTCGCACAGATCTAGATACCCGCCGAAGTCCTTGTCGTCCATGACAAGGCAGGACTTATAAATCAGCTCTTCTATAGATTGTCTGGATTTCATCGTAGTTCTTTTAAAGTGAAACTATGGTGCAGATTGTGCTATCTACGCAGCCGCCGTAGCTTGATCGGCATACGGTGCACTGGCCTTACGGCCCATGAGTTTGCTCCATTCGGCGTAGAAATGGCGCATCCCACCTTCATCGTGAATGGTCATATTTTCTTCGCGTCCTTGAATTACCCATTTACTACCGGTGCGCTCTCGCATGGCCTGTCCTTGGCCTTGCACAGCCAAGAGGTCCTCGTGAAGATTGCGGCCGAATGGCCCCCAGATCTGGTTGTGGTCGCGGATGCGTTCCGCACGTTGCTCGGGCGTATCGCTCTTCAACCCGAGCCCGCGAAACTCGATCAACAGCTTGTTAGGACCAAGTGGGATCGCTGTGTCCATACGCAGTACGGAGGTACGAAGGTTGTAAGTCATGCCAGGGAACATATCGATCAGCACCCACCCGCCTGGCGCTAAGCCAGGCCAGCCGACTCCACGCTGTTTGCTACCTTCGTACGCGTCATATTTGATGGCCATTGATCCAACTGACGCATGTCCGTGCGGGTAGCCGGTGTATTTGCGATCGAAGTAGCCCGGCTGAATCATCCCGGTGATGCGATTGAAGTAATGTACGTAGTCATGGTAGAACTCGCTATTGGTGTCGTGCCAAAGCTTATAGTTCGTGTTGACCACCGCCTTGTGGTAATGAAATACCTCCATAGGCTCGCTTAGATGTTCGCCCAGCAGTCCCATCGCGTCGCCGACGTATTCACTTAGCGAGCAACTGTCGTCGTCCACATTGACCCAGACGAAGCCGCCATAGCCGATCTCGGTTTTAACTTCTCGCAGACCGGCTTTCTCGCAACCGTAGCGTTCTTGATAGCCTTGCTTTTCACGCGAAATGTCGATGCAGTCGCCCTTCGCGTTGAATGACCATGCGTGAAAGATGCAAGTGACGCGCTTCGCGTTCCCAACGGGGTCGTAGAGCAGCGTGTTTCCGCGATGTGGACAGATGTTGTAGAAGCTTCGAACTTTCATGTCCTCACCGCGAATCACGAACAGCGGTGCGCCGCCAGGGTGGCTGAAGGTGCGATAGTCAAAGGCATTGGTCAACTCGGACTCGTGGCAAGCGATGATCCAGACCTTGTTGAAGACCTTTTCCTGTTCCTCGCGGAATATCTTCTCGTCCGTATAGATGCCCGTATCTACGTAGTGCGTGGAAGGGAAATTGGGCGTTTCTTCCCATTCGACTGAATTTCGCGACATGGCTAGTTCCTTTTAGAAGTGATAAAAAAATTAACGATCAGCATCTCGCTGTTGAGATAACTTTATTTTGTTTGATTACAAGCATATCTCGTGCCTTTGTGTGGCGGTTGCGGGTAACTACTGATATCAGGAACTTCCAGTCGTGAGCCGCTAAGCAAACGGAAGGAAGTACTGGATGGACAAGATAAAAAGCCTAAAACACACACGAAATGGGTCTGCAAGTAGCACGTTGTGTTCTCACCGAGGGGTCGAAGAAAAGTGTTGTCCGGACAGTTGAGAGAGTACCTTGGAGAGGTGTTTCGCGGACTGACACAGCACGAGGAGAGCCGAATCGAAGAGGGACATTTGATTGCCGATCACAGTCACATGATGATATCGATACCACCGAAATCGAGATATGCGGTGTCGAACGTGGTGGGTCGCATCTTGGGGGAAAGTCCGTTTCACTTGGCAAGGGTGTTCAGCGAGCGCAAGAAGAACTTTACGGGGCAAAGCTTCTGGGCTCGGAGGTATTTTGTCTCGACAGTCAGTCGGGACGAGGAGGTGAACCGCAACAACCTCCAGCACCAGGAGCAAGAGGACGAGGGACTGGAACAGCTGGGGCTGTGGAGATAAGTTGCCACCGTCAAGATGACTCCAAGAGTTGGGGCCGAGTGAGCGCGTGAGCGACCCAATTTGGCCGCTTTGAGCGGCTCACAAAATTGAAAGCCGCCAGCTTTGCCGGCGGCTGGTTACTTTGAAAAACGCACGTCACGCGCCTTAAATAATTTGAAATCGATTAAATCCGGGCTTCCCTTGCGCGCCGCAGGCGGCGGACTGCGGGCCGACATTGTTTCATTACGAAACGTCATTTCGTTTCGTAATGAAACAATGTCGGCGATCGTCTTGCGTTATCACAGCCAGAAAATCGTCAGATAACCATTCACTTGGTTCAAGCAAGAGGCCTTATTCTGTACGGCAGGCTGTTCGCCGAGATCCGTAAGCTGAAGCACATTGGCATGTGCCATCGATGACCGGCGTCGTCGCTTTGTTTACGAAGAACGCAGACTACGGATAGTCGGCCCATTCGCAGCCCGAAGCAGCCAGTAGGCTTTGGCTTTGGCTTTGGTCAGAGAGAAGACCCACATACGCAAAAACAATTCCCCCTTTTTGGTCGCGTAAGCTACCGAGCTATGCGGCATGGCATCAAATTTGCGTGCAAATCTCCAAAGACTTGAGGCAGGCGTACCCCTTAAAAATGAGCATCGTTCAATTATGCAGACATGTGGGCGACAGCATCCTGTTGGCTTTACATGCAAACTTAAGGCGGCACGTTGCGCAGCCGGTATTTTTGAATCGCTGGGGGTAAATCCCCCGCCTCTTGGGGTGGGAGAATTTTACTCTACGCCGCAGTAAAGCAAGTCGGGATCAACAAGTACGGCTTCAGTGTCTTGGCCCATAGATTTTACCTAGGAAATACATGCCAGATTCACAGCACATATCGGATCCGCTGTCATACGGACGGGAAGACGTAGCGGGTCTCGAGGTAAAAACAACGACTTGCTATATGTGCGCATGCCGCTGCGGCATCCGCGTACATCTGCGTGACGGAGCGATCCGCTACATTGATGGTAACCCCGAGCACCCGCTCAACAAAGGGGTGATCTGTGCCAAGGGTGCCTCGGGCATAATGAAGCAGCAATCGCCAGCAAGACTCACCCAGCCTCTGCTGCGCAAGCCGGGATCGGATAGGGGGACAGCAGAGTTCGACGAAATCAGTTGGGACCAAGCCTTTTCTATCCTAGAGAAGCGGCTCGTGCATATACGTGCAACTGATCCCAAGAAGTTTGCGCTGTTCACCGGTCGCGATCAGATGCAGGCGTTAACCGGCTTGTTTGCCAAGCAATTTGGTACGCCCAACTATGCAGCGCATGGTGGCTTCTGCTCAGTCAATATGGCGGCGGGCATGATCTACACCATCGGTGGCTCCTTCTGGGAGTTTGGTGGTCCCGACCTGGATCGCGCCAAGCTTTTCATCATGATTGGCACGGCGGAAGATCATCATTCGAATCCGCTCAAGATTGCGATATCCAAGTTCAAACGCAGCGGCGGACGCTTCATTTCTATCAATCCGGTACGCACGGGATACTCGGCAATCGCAGATGAATGGGTTCCGATCAAGCCCGCGACCGACGGCGCACTCTTGCTAGCCCTGATCAATCAGATCATCGAAAAGGGGCTTTATGACCGGGAATTCATTGCTCGCTACAGCAACGCGGGCCAACTCGTGAACCAAAATGCGGACGACACCGATTTCGGGCTGTTCGCTATGAATCCTGACGGTGATCAGATCAACCCCGATTATCCGCATAATAAATATTGGTGGGACCGCCACACCGACAAGGTGGTACCCACTCACACCCCGGGAGCCGATCCCTGCCTGCGCGGCGAATTCGTGCTTGCGGATGGGACTCCGGTCAAGCCGGCATTTCAGTTGCTGATCGATCGCGTCAAGCAATACACGCCAGAGTGGGCTGCAGAAATCACCGGCATCCCCGCCGCCACCATTTATCAGCTTGCGCATGAGATGGGTGTCATGGCTCGCGACCACAAGATTCACCTACCAATTCCGTGGACAGACTCCTGGGGTGTTGAACATACCACGGTAACCGGCAATCCGGTCGCCTTCCATGCCATGCGCGGACTGGCCGCGCACTCAAACGGTTTTCAGACGATACGCTCTCTTGCCATTCTGATGAGCCTGCTTGGGACCATTGATCGACCCGGTGGCTTCAGACACAAAGCACCGTTCCCGCGCGCAATTCCACCGATTGCGAAGCCACCGCGCGGTCCGCAGGACGTAAAGCCGAATAGCCCGCTCGAAGGCATGCCTCTAGGATTCCCAGCAGACCCCAACGATCTCTGCGTTGACGACGACGGCAAGCCCGTACGCATCGACAAAGCATTCTCCTGGGAACATCCGCTGTCAGTTCATGGAATGATGCATAACGTCATTACCAACGCATGGCGCGGCGACCCTTATCGCGTCGATACATTACTGATCTTCATGGCGAACATGGCGTGGAATTCCAGCATGAACACCAGCGAAGTGCGCGACATGTTGAACGACAAAGACGAGAAAGGTGAATACAAGATCCCTTTTCTCGTTGTCTGCGATGCCTTCCAGTCCGAAACCACCGCTTTCGCCGATCTGGTTCTTCCAGATACGACCTACCTGGAACGACATGACGTCATGTCGATGCTAGACCGTCCTATTTCAGAATTCGATGGCCCGGTAGACGCCGTACGCATACCGGTGGTGGCGCCGCTTGGTCAGTGCAAGCCATTTCAGGAAGTGATCGTGGAACTCGCGAGTCGGCTAAAGCTCCCGGCATTCACCAATCCGGATCAGTCGCGCAAATACAGCGGTTACCAGGATTTCATCGTCAACTATGAAACCGCGCCGGGCTCAGGGATAGGATTTCTCGCAGGCTGGCGCGGCAAGGACGGCGAGAAGTCGATCTGCGGCGAGCCGAATCCCCGCCAATGGGAGATGTATGCAAAGAACAACTGTTTCTTTCATCACGAATTGCCGCCTTCGTACCAATACATGCGCAACTGGAACAAGGGGTATATGCAGTGGGCGCAGCGTGTGCGTATGCGGCGCGATGCAGATCCGATACTCATTCACATCTACTCAGACGTGCTACAAAAATTCCGACTTTCAGCACAAGGCAAGCGCCCCGGAAAACAGCCGCCCGATCATTTGCGGGATCGAATTGAAACCCACTTTGACCCCCTGCCCTTTTTCTTCCAGCCGCTCGAGGCGCAAAGTAGCGATCGCCAACGCTATCCTCTAAACGCTGTCACGCAGCGTCCGATGGCGATGTATCACTCATGGGACTCTCAAAACGGCTGGCTTCGACAGATCCATACGCACAACTATTTGTATGTCAATCCTATTCTGGCGCGCGATCACGACATTGCTGATGGCGACTGGATTTGGGCCGAGTCAATGTGGGGAAAAGTACGTTGCATGTGCCGCTACAGCGAGGCTGTCGAGCCGGGAACGGTATGGACGTGGAACGCTATCGGTAAGGCTTCGGGTGCCTGGCGTCTCGGTCCGGATGCAAACGAATCTCGCAAGGGGTTCTTGCTGAATCATCTGATCTCAGAGGAATTGCCGCCCGATGCCGTCGGTCAGATTTTTTCAAATTCCGATCCCGTGACCGGCCAGGCGGCGTGGTACGACGTGCAAGTTCGTATCTACAAGGCCGATGGAGAGGAACCCAAAGAAACCTGGCCGCAATTTCCATTGATGAAAGCGCTGCCCGGGACGGAGAAAGTACGGCGTCTGTGGCAGGCCTACTTTGCCGGAAATGATCTGGCAAAGAAGTAGCATCAGCACTGCGTCTGCGCGTCCGACCATCGTGAATTTATAGTCCATGGGCGCGACCAACAACAAGAACCGGAGCGAGTCAGGTGCGTCTGCGCACGACATCCGGGACCGACCCTACTTTGCAATTGGAGAAACACCGTGACACAAATGGCGCTTGTGATCGACCTGAACGTATGCGTTGGCTGCCATGCCTGCGTGACGAGCTGCAAGTCCTGGAACACCTCGGGTAGCGCAGGCTACCTGGCCGACGACCGCCCGTACGATAAGGATCCCACGGGGACGTTCTTGAATCGCGTTCAGACATTCGAAGTCGGAGAGTTTCCGAACACGCAGACCGTACACTTTCCAAAGTCCTGCCTGCATTGCGAAGATCCGCCCTGCGTGCCGGTCTGCCCGACCGGTGCGAGCTACAAGCGCAAGGAAGACGGGATCGTCCTCGTCGATTACGACAAGTGCATCGGTTGTGGCTATTGCGCCTGGGCATGCCCTTATGGTATGCGGGAACTCGACGAACATCGACAAGAAATGACGAAATGCACGCTATGCGCCGACCGGGTCTATAACGAGGCGCTCCCATTCGCCGATCGCCAACCGGCTTGTGTCATGGCCTGTCCTACCAGTGCGCGAATGTTTGGCGACATTCACGATCCTGATTCTGTTGTCTCGACCGCCATTCGCGAGCGCGGCGGCTATAAGCTGATGCCCGAATGGGGTACGAGCCCGGCGAATCATTATTTACCGCGCCGCAAGACCGAAATTACCCTGAGCGAAGATCAGATTACTCGGGCCGAAAACCCGATCAAAGTGGATGAAAGACTGCCAAAGCCGGGTATGAAATCCCCCGCACTGGATGACGCTGCTTCATGGTGAGCTTTCTTATCGCAGGCATCACAATCCTTGCGCGCAGATGCACCCGTATCCGGCTTAATCGGTTTAAGCGCATGCAATGGGCTGCTCTCCATTCGAATCAGGAACACATAACTCATGAACCCCGCCTTCTCCCTTATTTTTCTTACGACACTCATTGGCGCCGGCCAAGGTCTGTTCCTGGCCATCTACGGTATAGAGATTGCAACCGCACTGAATCTGCTCACCATTGAAAATACCCCTACCTTGTTTATCTCGGGAAGTTTGATTTCCCTCCTGCTAACCGGTCTTGGCTTGATCGCATCGTTCTTTCACTTGGGGCACCCCGAGCGGGCATGGCGGACCGCCGCGATGTGGCGAACGTCTTGGCTATCGCGCGAAGTTATCGCCCTGCCGTTGTTCATGGCGGCGGTCTTCGCCTACGGCTGCGCGCACTACGCCGGGTGGGGGGCGACGCTGGTCCTAGGTGCGGTTGCGACCGTGTTGTGCTTTGCCCTTTTTATTTGCACAGGGATGATCTACGCATGTATCCGCTTTCTCCAAGAATGGGCAAGCCCGCTGACGCTGGTCAATTATTTTTTGCTGGGTAGCGCGTCCGGCTTTACCCTGGCCACGGCGCTCGCAGCCTTCGTTGAACCTGGTTTAATCAAGCCCCTTGCAATGCTTGCAATGGTCCTTACCGCGATGGGGTTCGTCGTGCGCGTGGCTTCTCTAATGCGCAATAGCAGGCTCAAGCCAAAGTCGAGTTTGCAAACAGCCATCGGCGTACATCATCCGCGCATCGTGCAAAAATCGCAAGGCTTCATGGGCGGGTCATACAACACGCGGGAGTTCTTCCATGGCCAGACACCACTTTTTTTACGATCCATCAAGTGGATCTTCCTGACCTTCGCTTTTGCCGTCCCACTGCTGTTGCTGTCACTTGGTCTTAGCTCAGTCTCCGTCGGCCTGCTCTCTGCGGCTTTTATCGTGCAATACGCGGGATTGATTGCCGAGCGCTGGTTTTTCTTCGCTCAGGCCAACCACCCGCAAAATCTCTACTACCAGACGATATCCTGACACCTCAGCGGCGGCTACTCTGTCCCGATTAAACGCATCGGGTGGGCAGCGTTTTCATAAAACGCCCAGTGCGCGCATCATCAATCCTGCGCCTACGACCACGCAGAAAACGCCGACTGTGCCGCGAAGCGAGCCGGCGTTCAAAGCATGCACTATCACCACGCCAAGTTGCACACCGACGATTTCGAAAACCGTCAGAGCGATCGCAAGTCGAAAGTCGATAGATCCATATTGCAGATTTCCTATCGTCCCAGATACGGCGGCTAAAATCTGTATGACCTGACTCGCACCAATCGCTGTCAGCGGGTTAAACCCGAACAACAGCATGATCGGTACAGACAGGGCCGGCCCACCTACTCCGGTCAGCCCGGAACCAAAACCGGAAATCCCGCCGATGACGAACAGAAGGATCTGTTGCTTGCGTAGAGACTGATGAAATGCAGGTACGCCTTCCGAACTGCGTTTAAATACGGTATTGATGCCCGCGACAATAATCAGAACGGACAAAATGATTGTGAGAACACGACCGTCCATTCTTGAATTGACCAAGGCGCCAAAGAATCCGAACACTGCCGCACCCAGACAAAGCGGGATCGTGATCGACCAGTCAATGCTGCCCCGTCTATTAAAGAGAAAGGTTCCGAGAATTCCGGTAAACATGAAGGTAAAAAGAGCCGTCGCCATTGAGGCATGAATCGTTAGGCCGGCAAGCAGATTGACCGCTGGAATAAGCAGTATTCCTCCGATGCCAATGGCTCCGATCAACAGTCCGACGATAAGGGAGACCAACATCAATCCAATGATCATTCAGTTCTTCCAATCGATATCAGGTGCGCCGACACTTCCGCTTACCTTGAACCTTTGTGGGGTAACGGAATTAGCCCCCTGCGAAGGCCGTCAGCGTTCCCGTGATAAGGATATTGAGTTGACTCGTCAACCTGTAGCCTAGCGTGTGGTCCTGCTCCATAAGGTATAGAAGGCTGTCCGTATCTACTGCGAGGACACTGCACGGGCTAAGACAGGAGGCCGTTGCGATCCTGATGCTGGAGGTCGGCGTCAATGCTGACCAGCCAAATACTTGTCCACAGCGCAGAATATCCCCGGCAGAGGCCTCTCGTTTACCATAACCGATCGCAAACCTCACCATGCCATCGATTAGGACATAGAGCGTCTTGGCAGTCTCGCCGACCTTATACATTTGATAACCTTTTGCATATTCTTCAATGCGGCTCGCGGACGACACGAGCATGAGTTGCTCTCTGCATAGGTCTGAAAAGAACAAAGTTTGCGAGAGGATCTGCATGCGCGCATCCTGCTGGGCAGAAAAATTTGGCATTGTTGAATCTTTCGTGGATAGGTATTGATCCAGCTGAGGGGCTTGATTACGCGATGCGGGGAATCGAAATATTTATTTGCCATCGTACGCCTTGCCCTACTGCCATGATGGCATGAGCAAATTTCGTGCCTTGTATTCCGCATCAGTAGTGTCCGGTTAATTCAGGGGTGACCAGCCGCAAATCCCATATTGATGCGGGTTTGCGGCGATTTTGATGTGTCCACGATTTGAATTCACGAAAAAAAAGATAGTCCAAAAAAGTA
>Ga0136611_10000366_pt1 | contig 29190 bp, 27 predicted proteins | sample AntDrymUQ2232306_2_FD_106645 | JGI IMG/M metagenome (GOLD analysis project Ga0136611, IMG submission 106645) | Polar desert sand microbial communities from Dry Valleys, Antarctica - metaG UQ223 (23.06) | ecosystem: Environmental > Terrestrial > Soil > Desert | place: Antarctica: Dry Valley...
ACGCACTTCACCGGCGAGATCTATGTGCTCTCCAAAGACGAAGGCGGCCGGCACACACCGTTTTTCAACAACTACCGGCCGCAGTTCTACTTTCGCACGACGGACGTGACCGGTGCGATCGAGCTGCCCGAAGGCAAGGAGATGGTCATGCCCGGGGACAACGTGTCGATCACGGTCAAGCTGATCAACCCGATCGCAATGGAAGAAGGCCTGCGCTTTGCCATCCGCGAGGGCGGGCGCACCGTGGGTGCCGGGGTTGTGGCCAAGATTCTGGCGTAATTCTTCAGAACCAATTCAAGGAATTACCATGGCCACCAAGCAAAAAATCCGTATTCGCCTCAAAGCGTTCGACTACAAACTGATCGACCAGTCGGCTGCCGAGATCGTTGACACCGCCAAGCGAACCGGCGCGATTGTCAAGGGCCCCGTGCCTTTGCCGACCCGCATGAAGCGTTTCGACATTCTGCGTTCGCCGCACGTCAACAAGACGAGCCGCGACCAGTTGGAAATCCGCACGCACCAGCGGCTGATGGACATCGTCGATCCGACGGACAAGACTGTTGATGCATTGATGAAGCTCGACCTGCCCGCAGGTGTGGACGTCGAAATCAAGCTGCAATAAAACCTGTAGTGGGGCGCTTGCTAAAGAGTTAAACACCGCGCTATAATCCAAAGCTTCGCCCAAATCGGGGTGAAGCTTATTAACAGTCTTCTACGCAAAAACGTCTGTCGCCAATTGAAGTGGCAGCGGTAGAAGTTACGAAAGAACAATCATGAGTCTGAGCAACTCCCTCGGGTTGCTGGGTCGCAAGGTGGGCATGATGCGTCTTTTCACCGACGATGGGGACACTGTTCCTGTCACGGTGGTGGATGTATCGAACAACCGTGTGACCCAGGTTAAAACCGAAGCGAACGACGGCTACGATGCCCTTCAAGTGGCATTCGGCTCACGCAAGGCATCGCGCGTGACCAAGCCGGCCGCCGGCCACCTTGCGAAAGCAGGCGTTGAAGCTGGTGAAATCCTGAAAGAATTTCGCGTAACGGCTGACGTGTTGGGTAAATATGCCGCTGGTGCCGTTGTGCCCGCTGCTGACATTTTTGCTGTGGGCCAGTTGGTGGATGTGCAGGGCACTTCCATCGGCAAGGGCTTTGCCGGCACCATCAAGCGTCACAAGATGAGTTCGCAGCGCGCGTCGCACGGCAACAGCCGTTCGCACAACGTTCCTGGATCCATCGGCATGGCGCAGGATCCAGGTCGCGTGTTTCCAGGTAAACGCATGACCGGCCATCTGGGCGATGTCACCAAAACAACGCAAAACCTGAACATAGTCCGTATCGACGAAGCCAGGCAGTTGCTGATGATTCGCGGCGCCGTTCCTGGCTCCAAGGGCGGTTTTGTGACAGTCCGCGCCGCCGTCAAGGCTAAACCAGCAGATGCAAAAGGAGCGAACTAATGCAGGTCGAACTCCTCAATGACCAGGGTCTGTCGTCGTCCAAGGTGGACGTGCCTGACACCGTGTTTGGTCGCGAATACAACGAAAGCCTGATTCACCAGGTGGTCGTTGCTTTCCAGGCCAATGCCCGCCAGGGAACCCGTGCCCAAAAAGATCGCGAGCAGGTTCGCCACTCGACCAAAAAGCCTTTCAAGCAAAAAGGCACGGGCCGTGCGCGGGCCGGTATGACGTCTTCTCCGCTGTGGCGCGGAGGCGGCCGTATTTTTCCGAACATGCCTGACGAAAACTTCACGCAGAAAATCAATAAGAAAATGTACCGCGCCGGCATGGCGTCGATCTTTTCGCAACTGGCGCGCGAAGGCCGCTTGGCCGTGGTTGATTCGTTGACAGTAAATTCGCCCAAGACGAAAGTTCTGGCTGACAAATTCAAGGCTATGAACCTCAATTCGTCGATCCTGGTGATTGCCGACGTGGTGGACGAAAACTTGTATTTGGCATCGCGCAATCTGGTCAACATTCTGGTTGTCGAGCCACGCTATGCCGATCCGCTGTCGCTGGTGCACTACAAAAAGGTGCTTGTGACAAAGGCCGCCATGGACCAACTCAAGGAGATGTTCGCATGAGCGCAGTGAACGCCCAAACCAAATATGACGAAGGCCGCCTAATGCAGGTTCTGGTTGCTCCCATCGTGTCTGAAAAAGCCACGATGATTGCCGACAAGACCAACACGGTGACTTTCAAGGTGCTGCGCGACGCGACCAAATTCGAGATCAAGGCTGCGGTGCAGTTGATGTTCAAGGTCGAAGTCGAGTCGGTTGCCGTTCTGAACATTAAAGGCAAGTCCAAGCGTTTCGGGAAGTCCATGGGCCGGCGGGACAACCTGCGCAAGGCTTATGTGACCTTGCAGGCGGGTCAAAGTATTAATCTTGGTGGGGAGTCCGCATAATGGCTGTTATCAAGATGAAACCCACCTCGCCGGGCATGCGCGGCATGGTGAAGATTTCGCGTGACCACCTGTTCAAGGGCGAGCCTCACGCACCGTTGCTGGAGCCGCAGTTCCAGAACTCTGGCCGCAACAACAATGGACACATCACCGTTCGCCACAAGGGCGGCGGTCATAAGCACCACTACCGCGTCGTCGATTTCAAGCGCGACAAGGATGCCATTCCGGCAAAAGTTGAGCGCGTTGAATACGATCCCAACCGTACCGCGCACATCGCGCTGATTTGCTACGCCGACGGCGAGCGAGCCTACATCATCGCCCCGCGTGGACTCGAAGTCGGTGCCACGATTCTGAGCGGTTCGGAAGCGCCGATTCGCGTTGGCAACACGTTGCCGATCCGCAATATTCCTGTCGGCTCGACGATTCATTGCATCGAGATGCAAATCGGCAAGGGTGCGCAAATCGCGCGCTCCGCCGGTACCTCCGCGACGCTGCTGGCGCGCGAAGGCACTTATGCCCAGGTCCGCATGCGCTCCGGCGAGGTTCGCAAGATCCACATCGAATGCCGCGCCACCATTGGTGAAGTGGCCAACGAAGAGCACAGCCTGCGCCGCTTGGGAAAGGCTGGTGTGAAGCGCTGGATGGGTATTCGCCCGACCGTTCGCGGTGTGGTCATGAACCCGGTCGATCACCCGCACGGTGGCGGTGAAGGCAAGACCGGCGAAGGCCGCCACCCTGTCGATCCATGGGGTAACCTGACCAAAGGCTACCGCACCCGCAACAACAAGCGCACGCAAGTGATGATTGTTTCGCGTCGCAAGAAGTAAGGCCAACCCATGACACGTTCACTCAAAAAAGGTCCTTTTGTTGACCACCACTTGATAGCCAAGGCTGATAAAGCGGTTACCAATAAAGACAAAAAGCCGATCAAGACCTGGTCGCGCCGCTCCATGATCCTGCCCGAGTTCATCGGCCTGACCATCGCCGTGCACAACGGCAAGCAGCACGTTCCGGTCTACATCACCGATCAAATGGTTGGCCACAAGCTCGGCGAGTTCGCACTCACCCGGACTTTCAAAGGTCATCCGGCTGACAAAAAAGTTGTCAGAAAGTAAGGAAAGACCATGGAAACACGTGCAACCCTCCGGGGCGTTCGTCTGTCGGTCGACAAGGGCCGTCTGGTCGCCGACCTGATCCGCGGCAAGAAAGTTGACCAAGCGCTCAACATCCTAAATTTCACGCAGAAAAAAGCAGCTGGCATCATCAAGAAGGTGGTTGAGTCCGCCATCGCCAACGCTGAACACAATGATGGCGCCGATATAGACGATCTGTTGGTGAAAACCATTTATGTTGAGCAGGGCGCCACACTCAAGCGCTTCTCGGCGCGCGCCAAAGGCCGCGGCAACAGCATCAGCAAGCCGACGTGCCACGTGTACGTCGTCGTTGGCAACTAAGGGCAAGCAGGATATGGGACAAAAAATCAACCCAACCGGGTTTCGCCTGTCGGTCAGCCGAAACTGGTCGAGTCGCTGGTATGCCAGCAACCGTGACTTTGCCGGCATGCTGGCTGAAGACATCAAGGTGCGCGAGTACCTGAAGAAAAAGCTCAAGAGCGCCGCGGTTTCGCGGGTGTTGATCGAGCGCCCCGCCAAGAATGCCCGTATCACGATTTTCTCGGCGCGTCCGGGCGTTGTGATCGGCAAAAAAGGCGAGGACATCGAGAACCTCAAGAAGGAACTGAGCCGCCAACTGGGCGTGCCGGTCGCGGTGAACATCGAAGAAGTTCGCAAGCCTGAAATTGACGCCAAACTGATCGCCGACAGCATCACCCAGCAGCTGGAAAAACGCATCATGTTCCGCCGCGCCATGAAGCGCGCCATGCAAAACGCCATGCGTTTGGGTGCCCTCGGCATCAAGATCATGTCTTCCGGCCGCCTGAACGGCATTGAAATCGCACGCTGCGAGTGGTACCGCGAAGGCCGCGTGCCGCTTCATACGCTGCGCGCCGACATCGACTACGGCACCTCTGAAGCCCAGACCACCTACGGCATCATCGGTGTCAAGGTCTGGGTCTACAAAGGGGACACTTTGGGCCGCAGCGATGCGCCGGGTGCCCGCATGATGGAAACACCGGCCGAGGACGAGCGCCGCCCGCGTGGTCCGCGCCGCGATGCCCGCCCAGGCGATCGTCCAGACCGTGGTGCGCCTCGCGGTGCACCGCGCGCGCCGCGCAGCGCTTTGGGTGGCAACACCGCACCGGCCGACGGCAGCGACAAACCGGCCGAGGCCTCTAGCGCCGAAGCACCGAACACCACCGTTAAGCGCGTCCGCAAAGCCGCGCCAGCTGCAGCAGCTGACGGTGCCAAGACCGAGTAATCGGTCCTATAACGGAGAATAATCAATGCTGCAACCCGCTCGCAGAAAATACCGCAAAGAGCAAAAAGGCCGCAACACCGGCGTCGCAACCCGGGGAAACTCGGTCGCGTTCGGTGACTTCGGCCTCAAATGCACCGACCGTGGTCGCCTGACCGCTCGTCAACTCGAAGCCGCGCGCCGCGCCATTTCCCGCCACGTCAAGCGTGGCGGCCGTATCTGGATCCGCGTCTTTCCGGACAAGCCGATTTCTCAAAAACCTGCCGAAGTGCGCATGGGCAACGGTAAAGGAAACCCGGAATACTACGTTGCTGAAATACAGCCCGGCAAGATCGTTTTCGAAATTGTCGGCGTGCCTGAAGAACTGGCCCGCGAGGCTTTTCGCCTGGCTTCGGCCAAGCTGCCATTGCGCACTACCTTCGTCAGCCGCATGATCGGCCAGTGAGCAAGCAGTTCCCCAGGAGAATGAACATATGAATACCACTGAACTTCGCCAAAAAGACGTTGCCGGCTTGCAAAACGAAGTCAAGGAACTGCAAAAAGCCCATTTCGGCCTGCGCATGCAAAAAGCCACGCAGCAACTCGGCAATACCGCAACGCTGCGTTCGACACGCCGGGCCATCGCCCGCGCGAAAACCATTCTGGCTGAAACCACCGCCAAAAATGCTCAACAGGGGACCCAAAAATGACGGAAGCTAAAACCTCCCTCAAACGCACCTTGATTGGCAAGGTGGTCAGCGACAAGCGCGCCAAGACCGTCACGGTTTTGGTCGAACGTCGCGTGAAGCACGAGCTGTACGGCAAAATCGTTTCGCTGTCCAGCAAGTACCACGCCCATGACGAAAAAGGTGAGTACAAAATGGGCGACACGATTGAGATTACCGAGAGCCGCCCGATTTCCAAAACCAAGAACTGGGTCGTGACGCGACTGTTACAGAAGGGCGCTTCGGTATAAGTTGGTGGCGGCGCTAAATTGCCAAATTGCAGTGAAAAACCGGCCACGCTTGTGAGCCGGTTTTTTTATGTCCGGCCACCTGGCTGGTGTCAGGCCAACAGCGTCAGTCCCGGCGGCAACGATTCGCCCAATGCGCGGCGCTCGCTGACCGCGTCGAGTTCGGTCTTCTCGCGAACCATCGCGATCCAGGCTGCTGGAGCGCTCACCGCCTTCAGCCGCGCGATGATCCGCTCGCGCAGCGCCAGCGGCAGGTCGCGCGCCCGGTCGTCGGTTACACGCGCCAGGCAGACGGCGGCAAAGGCGGCGGCGTCGATCCGCTTCCAGTCAAAAGCCAGCAGCGCTTCCAGCCATGACGCAGCGACCTCGGCTGGTACCACATCGTGCGGGCTACCGTAAAAAGGCTCTCGCGCGCCGATCCGGCCCAGCGCCCAAAAATGCAGGTTGTCGCTGGCGGCAGCTATGCCGGCCCCGCCGCCCCGCCTGGCCTCCGACACGGACTTACGCTGGCGGCCAAGCAGCCAGTTGCCGATTTCGGTTTTGTACGCTGGCGGAATGCGTTCCAGGCAAGCGCCCAGCCGTAGCATGTCTTCATTGCTGCCCTTGACCGGCTTTACGGCATCAGGCGGGTCCATACCCTCTTCATCCATTTGAAGGTTGAAGGCGAAGTCGTCGAGCAGACGCAGCTGTTCGGGCGCTGCCAGGCCGCCCGCCGCGCGCCGCCACAGCGTCCACCATTCGGCGCAGACCTGCCGGTCGCCGACATACTGGATGCCCGCCGGGAACAGCGTCCAGAGCTGTTGCAGCCGCCATGCGTCAAGCGCGTCGCCGCAACCGGGACGCAGGCAAAACCCGGCAAGGTTGAACCACGCGCGTTCGTGCGCGGCGCTGCGGCGCCGGCCGCGCGCGCGCTGCCACAGCGCGTCGAACAGCTGGCGCAGCAGAGGCGTCGGCCATTGCGTTCGGTCACCGAGGATGCGTTCGAGCTGCGCGCGCAGTTGCGTTACTTCCTTCGGATCGACCTGCCGCTTGTCGCTGCCGAAAATGCGGTCGATCTTGTTGATCGCTTCGTCCAGCCGGGCCGCGGCTCGCTGATCCCCTGGGCCGCTGGCCGCACCCGACACAGCATCGCCCTGGCGCAGGTCGAATTCGAGCCGCCAGCGCTGGCTGGCGTCCGCCAGGCTGACGCAATGCAGCGCCAGGGTGCCGACTTCTGTGAGCGAAGTTGCCAGCTGAACAGGAATGTTCAGCCGGGAAGCGGCTTGCGCACGAGCGGCGCCTTGCAACACCATCACCAGCGGGGGCAGGCGGACGAAACTGTTGCCGCCCAGCGCCACCAGTTCACCCGGCCGGGCCGGCAAGGCGTCATCCGCGTCGGCGACCGAGCTGAACAGCTGAAAGCGCACCGGCCGTCCGACGTGCAGCGCGAAGGTCCTGTCGATTAGCAAAACCTCCTCGTCGGGTTCGCTGCCGCGCGCCAGGATGCAAATGCCGCGCTCGCCGGCGCCGGTCTTGACGTCGTCGAGCCGCAAAAAATAGCTGCGCGCCGAGCCGCCGCCGATGCGGGGCGCCAGGCCGCGCTGCGCCAGCGCATAGGCGACGGCGCCGCGCGCCACCGCCACGTCCGGGTTGTCGTTGTCCAGTCTTTGCAGCGGCGCACCGCGCCAGGCGGCCAGCGTTTCCTCAAGCCGCTTCGCCAGCGCGCCGGCGCGAAACACGCCGCCGTTGAGCAGCAGCGCGTCGGGCATGGCTGCCCCATGCCGGCGCAAAAAATCGGCGATGTGGCGGGTGATCGCCGGGTCGCGGGCATAGGGCAGGCCGAAGGCGACGATGCCGCTGCGTTCCTGCCGTGCCTGCGCGCCGGCGTCCACCCGCGGGAAAAATCCGTCAACGATCAGCTGCTCGACCTCTTCTCGCGTCACCGTCACCGAGCGGCTGCCGCCAATTAGCCGGGCGCCGCCGCCCAGCAGCGTCACGGTGGTCTGCGAAGGCGCATCGGCGGCGAGCAGCGTTTCCTTGGCGACGCGGCAGCGGTCCATCAGCTGCGCCAGCCGGCTCGCCGACAGCGGCTGCGCCGGCGCGTCGCCCACAGTCGCTGCCATGCGCGACTCGACGCGATGCGCCAGCGCCAGGTCCATGTTGTCGCCGCCGAGCATCAAGTGGTCGCCGACGCCGATGCGCGTCAGAACGGGCTCACCGCCGAGCAATTCCACCTTGATCAGGCTGAGATCGGTCGTTCCGCCGCCGACATCGCAGACCAGCACCAGCCGGGTCTGCACCAGTTCGCCGGTCAGGCGGTCCTGGTGGCGCAGCAACCAGTCGTAGAACGCCGCCTGCGGCTCTTCCAGCAGGCGCACTTCAAGCAGTCCGGCCTGGCGCGCGGCGTTCAGCGTCAGCGCGCGCGCGCCGTCGTCGAAGGACGCGGGAACCGTCAGCACGATGTTCTGCAGCTCCAGCGGATCGCCCGGAAAACGCGCGTTCCAGGCCGAACGCACATGGCGCAGGTAACTGGCGCTGGCCTCGACCGGCGAGACCTTGGCAACCTCGTCCGGCGCGCCCCACGGCAGGATGGGCGCGAGCCGATCCACCGCCGCATGCGACAGCCAGCTCTTGGCGCTGGCCACGAGCCGGCCCGGCGTCTGGGCTCCCAGCAGGCGCGCATAGTGCCCGATCACCACCGGGCCTGGCTCGCCCTGCACCGGCCAAGGCAGCCGCAACTGACCGGCATCGAGTTCGCCTTCGGCCGCCTGGTAGCGCACCGACGGCAGCAGCGGCAGGGCGGCGACCTCGCCCGGCGCGATCAGTTGCTCGATGTCGAACAGGCGGATGTCGGGCCGCGCCCCGTCCGGGGTCAGGCGCGCATAGGACACCACCGTGTGCGTGGTTCCCAGGTCGATGCCGACAACATAGCGCTCGTGCGACTCCTTCCCCCAGCGGGGGAAGGCAGGGATGGGGGCCGGCGGAAATTGTTCGGCAGCGCTATTCATTTCGTAGCTGGAGGCGCTCTTGGCTGTTAGGTTTCAGGCCTGAATGCCCTCCGCAAAAGCCCCCATCCCAGCCTTCCCCCAAAGGCGGGAAGGGGCAACACGGGGACTCACGCTTTTCAAGCTCCCTGACCGCTGCCGCGCACATCGAACTCCACTTTCCAGCGCTGGCCGCCCTCGGTCGCGACCGCCGTCAGCTCGAGCGTTCCGGTTTCGGTGGCGGCAGCCTGCAGCCTGACCGGAACGATATTCCCCGGCCGCCGGCCTTCGGCTGGCAGGGTCGCCTGGATTTCCTCCAGTTCCTGCAGCTCTTCCGGTTGCCAGGAATCGAGCCGCGTGCCGAGCGTGTCCTGGCGCCGCACCGACGAGCCGAAAAAGCGCAGATGTACCGGTTCGCCGACGACCAGGCCGAATTCCTGCGCCGGCAGCTCGGCCGCCGAGCCTTCTTCCATGCCGAAGGGCGCGATGCACAAGGCCTGCACGGGTGGCTCGACGCCGGGGATTGCCGGCATCGACGACTCGATGGCGACGTAATAGGCGCGCGCTGTTCCGCCGCGAATCCGCACGCCCTGGCCGCGCCGCACATAACCGTAATACGCAGCGCCGCGCGCCACCGCCAGGTCCATGTCGGCGCCTTCGAGCATGCGGGCGGGTTCGGCGTTCTCGGCGGCGAGCCAGCTGTTGAGCGTGCCTAGCGTTCGCCCGGCCAGGATGTCGGACTTGAAGACGCCGCCATTGAACAGCACCGCCGTCGGGTGCAGGAAGCTGGCGTCCGCGTCAAGCTTGCCGGCAAAGCCTGCAAGCTCGGCGGTTGCGCCGGCCTGGCGCCCGAGCAGCGCCGCCAGGTGGCGCGTCACGCCGGCGTCCTGCGCATACGGCAGGCCGAGCTGTGTCAGGCCGCCCCGGGTGCGGGTGGCGGGCCGCGCCTGGGCCGCCACCTCGGGGAAAAAGCCTTCCAAGATGGTGGTTCGCACTTCCGCCTGCGTCAGCTCGGTGCGGATCGAGCCGCCGATCAGTTTCGAGCCTCGGCTGGGAACGACGATGGCGTGCGCTTCCTGCGCGGCATCGCTCAGCAGGCTTTCCTTGGCCGAGCGGCAGGCGTAGGTGAGGGCGCGCATTTGCCAAGCGTCGAGCTGCTGGCCGTCAGCCGCCAGCTTGCGCGCCACCACATGCGCCAGCGTCAGGTCCATGTTGTCGCCGCCGAGCAAAATATGGTCGCCGACGGCCACCCGGTGCAATTCAAGATTGCCGCCCTGCTCCAGCACCGCGATCAATGAAAAGTCGCTGGTGCCGCCGCCGACGTCGATCACCAGAATGATTTCGCCCGGTTTGACTTCCTTGCGCCAGTGGCCGCCGCTCGCCTGAATCCAGTGGTAGAGCGCCGCCTGCGGTTCCTCCAGCAGCGTCAGCGAGGTGTAGCCTGCGGCGCGCGCGGCTTCGGCCGTCAGTTCGCGCGCGGCCGGGTCGAACGACGCCGGAATCGTCACGGTCACGTCCTGCGCGTCGAACGGCGCGTCCGGATGGGCGGCGTCCCACGCTTGCCGCAGATACGCCAGGTAGCGCGTCGAGGCTTCCAGCGGCGACACGCGGACCACTTCGGGCGGCGCATCGCTTGGCAAAATCGCCGCGCGCCGGTCAACGCCCGGGTGGCAGAGCCAGCTCTTGGCGCTCGACACCAGGCGAATCGGCGTTTGCGCGCCGCGCGAGCGGGCGAATTCGCCAACGGCAAAGTCCTGTTCGGCGCCCCACGGCAGCGCCAGCTCGCCCGCCGCCAGTTCGCTGGCATGCGGCAGGTAAAGGAAGGACGGAAGCAGCGGCAGGCTTTCGACGCTGCCGGGCGACGTCAGCTGCGGAATGTCGAGCACGCCGTGACGCGTTGTTTCGCCGTCGCTGCCGGCGATATCGACATAGGCCAGCGCGCAGTGTGTCGTTCCCAGGTCGATGCCGATGGCGTAGCGCGGCGTGTCGATGGCGCTCACAGCTCGACCTCGGCCTGCGCCAGCACGCTCCCGTCATGGCTGTCGGTGAGTTTCGGCAGCCGCACCTCGTCAGCGCGCCAGCCCCGGTGGCTCAAGACGCCCTGGAACGGCGCCTGGCCGACCACATTGCCCGTCAGCCGGATGGCGCGGGCGTCGAAGCCGTCATTCAGCGTGACGCGGCTGCCTTCGGCTTCCGGGCGCACCGGGGCCAGCGTGAAATGCTCGCGCAGCACCTTGGCGCAGCCTTCATGCACCAGCCGCGCGGCGCCGCCGATGTCGGCGTCGCTATAGCCGCCGATATTTTCCTGCGTGAAGTCGATCAGCCGCGCCTCGCGCTGCAGCAGCGCCAGCAGCTGCAATGCGGCGTCAGGGCTGGCTTGCCTGAGCGGGGCGGGGGCAGGCGCTGGGGTCGGCGCTTTTCCTTGGCTCAAGTCCTCTACGCGGGCTGCATAGCCCGGGTCGGAGAGGGCGCTGAAGAAGGAGGCGAAGGCGATGGAAATGCGTTTGAAAAAGGAAGGGTTGGGGTCGGTCATCGATGGCTCCAGATGGCGTCGGCCGGGAGGCGGACATGAAAGGGGAGGGGTTGGAATCCCAAAAGGTCGATGCGGGCGGCAGCGCTTGAAGCGATGTGCTTTTGCCGGTTGAAGGCGTTTGACAAGCCTGCCCGCCGTTGGAATCGGTTGCAGCCGCCTATTGTCCATAGAAATATGACAAGGTCGGGCGGCGCTGGCCGTGCTTGGGATAAAAATCAGGCTCTTGCGCTTGTGGGATGGTTGTAAGTAGCTATTTAATTGATAGCAAATCACGCCACGCGCCTGCGCGACGTTGCCCTGAATCGGTCGCGGCGGCCAAGTACTCCTGTATATTGCGTTTATACACACAAACACATAAATTCATCATGACATCCACACTTTTCCCTGCCGCAGCTGCCCGCTGGAATCTGGTGATTTCCGGACAAACCAATGTCGCTGTGCGCACCTTTCTGGCCCAGCGCGGGTTCAAAAAAGGCGATCTGTCTGCTTTTGTTGAGGAGGCTGTTCGCTGGCGCGTGTTCGATCAGGTAATGGGGCAAGCCCGTGAGGGGCTGGATGCCTTGACCCCTCAAGATGCGGAAAGTCTTCTGGACGAGGCACTGTCGCAAGTGCGGGCTGAAGGCCTGGCCGCCGCCGTGTATGACCCGTTCAGGCCGACAACGCCTTCCCTGGCGATGGAGTCCAAACCTGCCTCAAGCGGCAGAACCCGCAGGGCAGCAGCTGTTGTAAAGCCTGTTGCCAAAAAGCCCCGCTAAGCGCCATATGCGCGTGGTTCTGGATACCAATGTGCTCATCAGCGCCTTGCTGGTGGGCAAGTCAACTTCGGCACAACTGGTCACCGCATGGCGGCGCGGCCAGTTTGAGTTGCTGACCTGTGAATTGCAGTTGCAGGAGGTGCGAGCCGTCACGCGCAGGGACGCGGTGCGCGCGCTGATTCGCCCGGCATTGGCTGGCGAGTTGATCAATCAGTTGCGCGGCATGGCCCTCTGGATTGACGCCCTGCCCCGCGTGGAGCGTTCCCCCGATCCGTTCGACAACTTTTTGCTGGCCATGGCCGAGGGCGGGCGGGCAGACGTTCTGGTGTCGGGCGACAAGCGCGGGGTGCTGGCACTCAAGAGCCATGGGCCATGCCGCATCGTGACGGTGCGACAGTTGGTGGATGAGCTGGGGTTGAGGTAATGATATTGATGCCTTACCGGCGATGGGCCTCCGTACTTTCGCAGCCCCCCTGTACCCTGCGGGTTCGCCAGGGCGGCCATGACATTCCCGATCCCACGATTCGGCAATGTTTCGAGGCCGGCAAGCGCCTGTTTTTCGAGCGGTATCAATCTTTGGTCGATCAGCGGGTTTTTTATGACAACTCGGCGAGGAGCCGCATTAACTTTATAAGCCAAATAGCCTCTGGCGCAAACGCAGCGTGCGCAATCAGCTATTGAATTCATAGCAGCCTGTGCCGCCCTCGTCAAGGCGTCAAGCCGCGCCGGCCTTGACCCTGCAAGGCCAACATTTAAATAGGCACCCCTAAAATGAAAATCAAAAGGCACTCCCATGAGCTATAAAGTTCCGGCCAATATTCTGGAAGTCTTGCAAAAGATCGAGTATGAAGAAGCGTTGCCTGCGGGTGACCCAAGGTATGTCGATACGACCACGGCACGGGGAAGCGAGATGACGTTTACCCGGCTGGCCCGAAAGTTTGGCTGGGATCCAACAAGCAATGGCTTCTTCGCGCCTAACGAAAAGCATGCCCTTTTCTTCGGCCACATTGGCAGCGGAAAAACCACCGAGTTGCGGCGCTATGCCCGGTGGTTGGACGAGTCCAAACGCTTTTACGTGGTTGAGGTCGATGTCCTTGCCAAGCTGGACAGTAATAATCTTCAGTACACCGAAGCGCTCATGGCCATGGCGGAGTCTTTGCTTGAGCGTATGGTCAACAACGGCTACAACCTTGGCGAGGGCGACTTGCAGCCGGTTCGAGACTGGTTTTCAAAGGCTGTCAACACGCAAAGCAAAACGCATGAGTTGAGCGCCGAACTCAAAACCGGGCTGGAAGCCGGCGGCGGCATTCCGGGACTTATCAAATTGTTCGCCGGATTTACCGCCGCTTTCAAGACCGGCTCAAGCCGTAAAAACGAATGGCGGCAGGAAATCCGCAATCGCTTCACGACCTTGGCCGACGCTTTCAACCAACTCATACGCTCCGCTGAAGCACAGTTGAAACAGCAGGGCCGTGCCGAGCGCGTGCTTTTTCTGGTGGATGGCACCGACAAGATGCGCCGCGAGGACACGCTGCAGTTTTTCGTGCAGGATGCCGAGCAACTTGTGGCAATTCAGACGCTGGCTATCTACACGGCTCCGCTGGAACTCAAATATGACGGTCGCATGGGTGGCAAACTGGACGCTGACATGGTGCTGCCGATGATCAAGCTTTTCGAGCGCAATGACGAACGTTGCGAAGCTGGCTGGATTGCGCTCAGGAAACTGTTGCTGCTGCGCGCTGACTGCAGTCTGTTCGCGACGGACGAGGACGTGGCCACGCTGGTGGAGCACTGTGGCGGCCATCCACGCGAATTGCTTCGGCTGCTGAAACTTTGCTGTGAATTTGCTGACGACCGAATTGACGGCCACGTCGTCCAGCGCTCCATTGCCCAGCTGGCCGCTGATTACCGTTACTTCCTCAAGCCTGCTGACTATGCCTTGCTGGCCGGCATTGACGCCACGCCTGAGCAAGGCGGCAATGATGAAGCGGCACAACATCTGCTCCACAGACTGGCGCTGATGCAATACAACGATGGTGCTTGGCGACGAAGCCACCCGGTCGTTCGCACGCTGGAGGGTTACAAGTTGGCGTTCGCAGCATTGCAGGCCGGTAGCGCGCCGCCTGCCGCCCCAGCGGCGTCAGCCTGAACGCGAAGAACCCGGCTGTGAACGCGACGCCAAGAGCCAATTTTGATCTTGACCGCTTGCGCCTGGAGGCGGCGCGGGGCTTGCCGGCACAGTGTTTTGACGATTTCCAGCGGCTGACGCGCACGCTCATCCATGGTCCAAGCTTTCAATGGCTGCTGGTGGATGCGCCGCATGATCTCCTGCGTAAACAAGTGATGGGCGCGCTGGACAAGGTGCTCGCCGCCGCTGGCCTGCGCGTGAACCGCGTGCCTCTGGGCCGGCGCATCGCGGATGTGAACACCCTTGAAGCGCGGCTCGTCAAAAACGCCGCGCAGGCCGATGTGGTGCATGTGATCGGACCGCCCGGCTGGTTTGATGCGTCAAGGTGGGATGCCTTCAACGTGCGCCGTGAACGTATCGCCGCCCATGGGCGCGCGCGGCTGGTTTTTTGGCTCGATGCCGACGCCATTGCGCTGGCCTCGCAGGGTGCGCCCGACCTGTGGGCGTGGCGAAGTGGTGTCTATTCGTTCACGCCGCTGCGCGAGTTTGAACGGGTTGATAACGCAGCGCTGGCCGCATTCGTGCCAACCCTTGAAACTGCCGGTCTGGACAACCGCAACAAAACTGCACGCTATCGCCGCATTGGTGAAATCAAATCATGGATAAATGCGAATTCGGATGCGCCAGTAGAAATGCGGGTGGTCGCGCTGGATGAACTGGGCTGGCTGTTATTTGAAGTGGGCGATTACGATGCCGCGCTTGCACATTGGCAGCAGGTCGAGTTGCCGTTTCACCGGCGTAGGGGCGCAGAACTTGCAGTAGCCATCACACACGGCAAGATTGCCGACATCTTGCAGGCGCGTGGACAGTTGGACGAGGCGCTGCGTATCCGGCGCGAGGAAGAGCTGCCGGTGTTCGAGCGCCTGGGCGATGTGCGCGAACGCGCTGTGACGCAGGGCAAGATTGCCGACATCCTGCAGGCGCGCGGACAACTGGACGAGGCACTGCGCATTCAGTGCGAGGAAGTACTGCCGGTGTTCGATCGTCTGGATAATGTGCGCTCACGCGCTATCACGCAGGGCAAGATTGCCGACATCCTGCAGGCGCGCGGACAGCTTGACGAGGCGCTGCGAATTCTGCGCGAGGAATTACTGCCGGTGTTCGAGCGCCTCGATGATGTGCGCTTACGCGCTATCACGCAGGGCAAGATTGCCGACATCCTGCAGGCACGCGGACAATTGGAAGAGGCGCTGCGCATCAGGCGCGACGAAGAGCTGCCAGTGTTCGAGCGCCTAGGCGATGTCCGAGAACGCGCCTTCACGCAGGGCAAGATTGCCGACATCCTGCAAGAGCGCGGACAACTGGACGAGGCGCTACGCATCCAGCGCCAGGAAGTACTGCCGGTGTTCGAGCGCCTGGGCGATGTGCGCTCACGCGCCATCTCCCAGCTCAAGATCGCTAGAGCCTTGCAGGCAAAAAGCATTGACCATGGGAAGGAGGTTCAGGCGCTTTTGCGGGAAGCTGGGCAGGCTTTCACGCAGTTGGGTTTGCCTGAAGCGGATTCGGTTGCCTTGGAATTGCGAAAGCTCGGGATTGCGCCGTCGCCTGCGTCGTCCGTTTGAAGCAGCAACAAAAGCGGCACATAAAAAAACGGCACCCGTAGGCGCCGTTTTAGTCTTTATAAGCCAAATAGCCCACTAGCGCTCATGCAGCGTGCGTAAGCAGCTATTCAATTCATAGCAACCCGCGCCACCCGCCTCAAGCCGTCCCAGCCTTCACATTCAGCCGCCAGGCATGCAGCAGCGGCTCGGTATAACCACTCGGCTGCGCCAGCCCCTTGAACACCAGATCACAAGCCGCCTTGTACGCAGCCGAGGTCTCAAAATGCCCGGCCATGTTCTTGTAAAGCGGATCGCCAGCGTTCTGCCCATCGACAACAGCCGCCATGCGCTCGAAGGTTTCCCTGACCCGGCGCTCGGTCACCACGCCGTGGAGCAGCCAGTTGGCGATGTGCTGGCTTGAAATGCGCAGCGTGGCGCGGTCTTCCATCAGGCCCACGTTGTGGATGTCGGGCACCTTGGAGCAGCCCACGCCCTGGTCGATCCAGCGCACCACGTAGCCCAGGATACCCTGGGCGTTGTTGTCCAGCTCTGCCTGAATTTCGGCTTCGGTCCAGAAAGGAACCAGCGCGGTCGGGATCTGCAGGATAGCGTCGAGCAGGTTTTTCTCCATCTCCAACGATTTTTTTTGGTGAACAAAGGTCTCCATGCTCTTTTGCAGGGACGCCACGTCCACCTGGTGGTAATGCAGCGCGTGGAGCGTCGCGGCGGTAGGCGAGGGCACCCACGCGGTGTTGGCGCCGGCTTGCGGGTGCGCGATCTTCTGCTTCATCATGTCGGCCATCAGGTCGGGCATGGCCCACATGCCCTTGCCGATCTGGGCGCGGCCGCGCAGCCCGCAGGCCAGGCCGATCTGGACGTTGCTCATTTCGTAGGCGCGCAGCCAGGTGGCGTTTTTAATCAAGGGCTTGCGCATCATCGCGCCCGAATGCATGGCGGTGTGGATTTCGTCGCCGGTGCGGTCCAGGAAGCCGGTGTTGATGAAGGCCACGCGCGCGGCCGACTCGGCAATGCAGGCCTTCAAGTTGACGCTGGTGCGGCGCTCTTCGTCCATGATGCCCAGCTTCACGGTGTTCTCCGGCAGGCCCAGCAGGGCTTCGACGCGGCTGAACAGCAGCGCGGCGAAGGCCACCTCGGCCGGGCCGTGCATCTTGGGCTTGACGATATAGACCGAGCCCATTCGCGAGTTCTTGATGCCCGGCTGGTCCTTGCGCTTGAGGTCGTGGATGGCGATGGTGGTGGTGACGACCGCGTCCAGGATGCCTTCCGGAATCTCCTTGCCGCCGTCCCACAGGATGGCCGGATTGGTCATCAGGTGACCGACATTGCGCACAAACATCAGCGAGCGGCCGTGCAGGCTCAGCTTGCCGCCTGTGGGACGCGTGTATTCGCGGTCGGGGTTCAGGCCGCGGGTGAAGGTCTTGCCGCCCTTTTGCATTTCCTCGGTCAGCGTGCCCTGCAGGATGCCCAGCCAGTTGGCATAGGCCAGCACCTTGTCGGCGGCGTCGACCACGGCGACGGAATCTTCCAGGTCCATGATGGTGGACAGCGCCGCTTCCAGCACCAGGTCGCAGATGCCGGCGGCATCGTCCTTGCCGATGGTGGTGGCGCGGTCGATGCGGATGTCCAAATGGATGCCGTTGTGCCGCAGCAGGATGGACGAAGGCGCGGCGGCCTCGCCCTGGTAGCCGACGAACTGCGAGGCATCGGCAAGGCCGGTGGCGGCGCCGCTTTTGAGGGCCACGAGCAGTTTGCCGCCCTCCACGCGGTACAGCACGGCGTCCTTGTGCGAGCCGGCGGCCAGCGGCGCCGCCTGGTCCAGCACGCCGCGGGCATAGGCGATGACCCTGGCGCCGCGCGCCGGGTTGTAGCCCCTGCCCTTTTCCATGCCCTCGGTTTCGGCGATGACGTCGGTGCCGTAGAGCGCGTCATACAGCGAGCCCCAGCGCGCGTTGGCGGCGTTCAGCGCGTAGCGCGCGTTCAGCACCGGCACCACCAACTGCGGGCCTGCCTGCAGCGCCAGCTCGTCATCGACGTTGGCCGCGGTGGCCGTCACCTGTGCCGGCGCCGGCACCAGGTAGCCGATTTTTTCCAGGAAAGCGCGGTAGGCCTTCATGTCGGCAATCGGGCCGGGGTGGGCCTTGTGCCACGCATCCAGCTCGCTCTGCAGGCGGTCGCGCTCGGCCAGCAGGGCGATGTTTTTCGGCGCCAGATCGCTGACGATGGCGTCGAAGCCGCTCCAGAACGCATCGCTGGCGACGCCGGTTCCCGGCAGGACCTTGTCTTCGATGAAGCGGTAAAGCTCGGTCGCGACCTGCAGGCCATGGGCCGTCGTGCGCTCGGTGGGGGAAGTCATTTGTAAGTCCTTAAAAACAGAATTAACGGGGATTGGTACAAAAACGGCGGCCGCGCCAAGGGCGGCGGGGTCAAAATAATAAACGGTCGGGGCGTCAAGCCGTCAGGCCGGCGCGCCCGCCAGTCCCGGCAGCGTGAGCACATCGCGCAGGCTGGCGCCAGTGTGCGAAGGCTGCGTACCCAGTTCCTCGAAAGGCAACCGCTGGCGGTTGACCCACAGCGTCCGGTAGCCGAACCAGGTGGCGGCCAGCGCGTCCCAGCTGTTGGAGCTGACAAAAGCGATTCGCTCCGGCGGCAGGCCGGTCGCGCGCGGACCGAGCGCGTAGGCGTCGGGATGGGTTTTGTATTTGCGGACCGCGTCGACGCTGATGACGTGGTCGAGCAGGCCAGCCAGGCCCGCCGAATCCACCGCCGCCGCGAGCATGGCCGGATCGCCGTTGGACAGGATGCCGGTGACGATGCCCCGGCTTTTGAGCGCCCGCAGCACTTCCTGGTTTTCCTCGAAGGGCGCGAGACGCAGGTATTCGTTCATCAGCGTGTCTTCGCCGCCAACGTTCAAATCGAGCCCGAGGCGCTTGCAGGCGTAGCGCAGCGCGGCGCGGGTCAGCGCCTGGAAGGGCAGGTAATGCGCGCCGTCGCTGCTGGTGCTGACCAGGTGCGTGTACTCGATCTGCTTGTCGCGCCACAGCGTGCTCAGCGCCTGGCCGCGACCGGGAAACAGGCGCTCCGCCGCCGCGCTGACGCTGTAGACGTCGAACAGCGTGCCGTAGGCATCGAACAGGACGGCGCCGATGGCGGATGGCGGCTTGGTGGGGGGTATGGATTGGTTCATGTCCGCTACTGTATTGGATCGTCCGCTGAAAAGCTCACAATCAGCAGGGCTGTTGCTCGACCTTCCCCAGCGCCACGCCACGTGGTTGTCTGGTTGCTACAAAATACATAGCTGACCGCGCTTTGCTGGCAGGCTCCACAATCCACGCAAGATGCAAGACCACCTACTTCCGCAGCCGCTGGCCGGCTACACCACGAATGCGGTCCAGCCGCTGGCCGGCCTGCGGGTCGTCGAATTCACCCACATGGTGATGGGCCCGACCTGCGGCATGGTGCTGGCCGACATGGGCGCCGAGGTCATCAAGGTCGAGCCGATCGACGGCGACCGCACGCGGCATCTGCTCGGCGCGGGCGCGGGCTTTTTCCCGATGTTCAATCGCAACAAGAAAAGCATCGCCATCGACCTGCACAAGCCCGCTGGCGCTGAAGCGGCGCGCCGGCTGGCGGCCACGGCAGACGTGGTGGCTGAAAACTTCAAGCCCGGCACCATGGGCAAGTACGGGCTCGACTACGCCGCGCTGTCGAAGGTCAACGAGCGCCTGATCTACGTCAGCCACAAGGGCTTCCTGCCCGGCCCGTATGAGCACCGCGTCGCGCTCGACGAGGTGGTGCAGATGATGGGTGGCCTGGCCTACATGACCGGCCGGCCCGGCGACCCGCTGCGCGCGGGCAGCAGCGTCAACGACATCATGGGCGGCATGTTCGGCGCCATCGGCGCGCTCGGCGCGCTCGGCGCGCTGATCCAGCGCGGCATCACCGGCCGCGGCCAGGAGGTGCAAAGCGCGCTGTTCGAGAACAATGTGTTCCTGGTCGGCCAGCACATGCTGCAGTACGCTATTACCGGCAAACCCGCCGCGCCCATGCCCGACCGCATCTCGGCCTGGGCGGTGTACGACGTCTTCACCGTGAAGGACGGCGAGCAGATTTTCCTGGCGGCGGTGAGCGACGCGCAGTGGGCGACGTTTTGCACCGCGCTGGGGTTCACCGACCTGATGGCCGACGCGCGTTTCGCAACCAACAACCAGCGGGTATGCGCCCGCCCGCTGCTGATGCCGGCGCTACGCGAGCGCCTGGCCTTGCGCAGCGCGGCCGAGCTTTCCGCGATGTTCGAAAAGGTCGCGCTGCCGTTCGCACCGATCCGCAAGCCCGAGGAACTCTTCGGCGACGAACACCTGCTGGCCACCGGCGGGCTGGCCGACATCACGCTGCCCGACGGCGACCGCGCCGGGCAGACGGCGCAAACCACCCTGCTTCCGTTCACTATGGACGGCGAGCGCCTGGGCGTGCGCCTGCAGCCGCCGACGAAGGGCGAGCACACCGGCGACATCCTCACCGCCCTGGGGTACGACGCCACGCAAATAGAATCGCTGCGGGCGCAGGCGGCGGTCGCCTGAAGCTGATCGAGGAAAGCTCCATGTCAACGCAAGTGGTGCGACGTTTACGGTGTCAAAGCTTGATCGGCTTGCAACTGCTTGATGTTTGTCGCAGTTGCTTGGACCTTTACGCTTGCGCAACATTTGGCTTGACCGAGCGGGTCTCCAAAGTCGCTCGGTGCGGAACATGAGGACTTCAGCGCACGTGCTCATCAGCGAGGTCGGCCCCCGGGACGGCCTGCAGTCGGTCAAGTCGGTCATGCCCACAGCCGCCAAACTGCGCTGGATCGACGCGCTGTACGCCGCCGGCATTCGTGAGATCGAAGTCGCGTCCTTCGTTCCGGCACGCCTGCTGCCGCAAATGGCCGATGCCGCCGAAGTGGTGCGCCATGCGGCCACGTTGCCCGGCCTCATCGTCATGGCGCTGGTGCCGAACCGCCGAGGCGCCGAAGCGGCACTGGCCGCCGGCGTGCACAAGCTCACCGTGCCGGTGTCGGCCAGCGCCGCGCATTCGCTGGCAAACGTTCGCAAGACGCGTGACGCAATGGTCGAGGAGCTGCGCGCCATTGCCGACCTGCGCCTGGAAATCGCTCCCCACGTCAGGCTGGAAGCGGCCATTTCCACCGCTTTCGGCTGCACGCTGCAGGGCAATGTCGCGGAGGACGACGTGATCCGGCTTGCGGGCCAATGCATCGCCGCCGGCGCCGACGAATCGGGCCTGTCGGACACGGTCGGCTATGCGAACCCGGCGCAGGTGCGCCGCCTGTTCAGGCGCCTGCGCGCCGAAATCGGCGGCCATGCTGGTGCGGCCCACATGCACAACACCCGGGGCCTGGGCCTGGCCAACTGCCTGGCCGCGTATGACGAGGGCGTTCAAACCTTCGACGCGTCGCTCGGCGGCCTGGGCGGCTGCCCGTATGCGCCCGGCGCGTCGGGCAATGTCGTGACCGAGGACCTGGTTTTCATGTTCGAGGCGATGGGCGTGGCCACCGGCATCGACCTGGAAAAGTTGATCGCCGCGCGCGCGCAGCTCAAGGACGGCCTGCCGAGCGAACCGATCTACGGCATGACGCCAGAGGCGGGCGTGCCCAAGGGATTTGTCCAGCGCACGCCCATCTCCTGAGGGCCGGCCGTCAACCCCTCAGCGTTGCTGAAACAGCACCAGCCGGGCCTCTCGGCTCAAGCTGCCCTTGGTCGCGATGACGATGACTTCATAGCGAGTCCCGGGCACCGGAATCTGCGACTGGAAGTTGAAGGCGAAGTTGCCGGCGGGGTCCGAACGCAGCGTCTGCGCAAGCACCTGCTGGTTGATGCCGAAAACACCGGCCATCGACGCAATGGCCTGCACCTGGACATCGACCTTGGCGTCTGGCGCAGTACGCCCGCGCACCTCGACAGCGCCGCCGCCGACCTGCGAATTGTTGGCATGACTGGTGATTTCCAGCGGCAGCTGGGCCACGGCCGGCGCTGGCGTCTGCGCGCCGGCCACGTTGAACATCCAGTCCTGCCGCACGGCGTTGCCGGCCATGTCAGCCGCGTTGATCTGAACCGGCCAGGAGCCCGGCTGGAGGTCGCCGCGCCAGGTGATGAATTGCGGCGTAATGCTGGCGTTGCGCGTCACGTCTTGCCCGCCAATCAAAATTTTGACGCTCCTCGGATCGACGCCCACGCCGCCCCGGTCGTCGAAGGTGGCGGACACCGTCACCGGGTTGCCGGCAACCGTCTCGTTGTTGTTCGGCGCCAGGTTGCGGATGGTCGGCGGCCGCGCATCGACCAGCAGCGCCTGGTTCAAGCGCGAGCGGACCACCTGGCCTCCGGTTTCCAGCGCGGCCGTGATGTTGAGCGAAGGCGGAAAATTGTCGTTACGGCGGATGGTGTAGCCGCCCTCGTAGCGGCCGGGGCGCACTTCGGGCATCGCGATGTTCTGCGTCACGCCGTCGATGGTGAAGCTTGCGCGGGCGCCGGGTGTGCCGAAGGCGGTAAAGCGCAGTTCGGTGCCGGGCTCGATGCGCGCCACCGGCGTGACAATGAAGCGCTCGATCGCCAGTGGCGCCGGCGGGGGCGCGGGTGGCGGAACCACAGGGCGGACTGCCACCGGGGGCGGAGCAGCAGCGACTGGTGGTGCGGTGCCGGCGAGCGACTGTGTGGCTACGACGGATGCATTGCGCACTCGCAATGTTGCGCGTGCCGTAGGCCGCGCGCTCAGCATGTCGCGCCGGCTCAACGTGTACGTGCCCTCATAGACACCGGGATCGACTTCGCGAAGCGCAATCGTCTTTTTGATCCCGCTGATGCTGACGCTGGCCTTGCCGCGCGGCGTGCCTTCCAGCGTGAAGTCGATGTCGCTGCCTGGCACCGGCTGCTCGGTCACGTTGATCTGAAAATTGGTGATCTCGGGCGTGACATAACGACCCTTCGGCTGAGCGGCCGCCAATTGCGGCGCCGTACCCGCGAAAACGATAAAAAGCAGTGGGGTTAAAAATGAAAATATACGCTGGAGTCGCATGAACTTGCCTTTCGCAATTGAGATTCATGCTTTGTAACAGAGTTTTGCTACTTCGTTGGCAGGGAGACGGCGAAATCGAATCGGCGTTGGCCCGGCGCCTGATTTCCCGGTCACAGCGTCATCGAGCGCCGCGTCGGCCTCGGTTCCAGACGCACGAGCTGCGCGAAGTCAGTTGCCCGCGCGGCGCAGGGAAACGTTCCGCCAGGCGCGCAGTCTGTTCCGGCGGACGATCCAGAGCGCCACCAGCAGGGGCCCGATCAGCAGCAGCGTCGCTGGTTCAGGCACGGTCGCGGCCGCTGCGATCGGCTCGGCGTAGATGAAATCGTCCATCACCACCAGATCGTTTGCGGTGTTGCCCGGCGCTAATATCTGGTTTCCGCTGGTGATTCGCACACGCGAAATGACGCTGCCTTCGGTGAAGCGGACGCCGAGAAAAGACAGCGTCTCGTCGCCCACAGCATTGGGCGCAAAGAACTGTCCCAGCGAGGCGTTCGACACATTGAAGAATTCGATGCTCGTTGTGTTGGCCACATCAACATCCGTGAATACCGCGCCGAAGCCACTCGTCACGGCGGCAGTCGACGAACCAGGGATGAAGAAGTTGACATCGACGATGTTGCTCCCGAGCGCGGTAAAAAGCCGCTGCGGGCTGAAAGTCGTGAAAAGCGCCGGGTATCTCGGGTCGATGTTGCCGAATTCGATTGGCGCCGAGCTTCCGTTCACTGCGTTCGCGCTGACCTGAAAGCCCGTTCCCGGTGTCGCTAACTGGACGCCGCGAGGACTGGTGGAATTGAAGAAGTTGGACGGCAGATTGTTCGGCGCCGACAACGCATCAGGCACGCCGTCCCAGTTGATTTCGCGGCGTCCACTGCCGAAACTGCCGGCGACATTGGCGTTCAGCGTTCCGAGCGCGCTACAAAACGCATCGACCTGCCCCTGGATCGCCGCCGAATTTGCCCCGGCGGCAGAAAAAGTAACCGGCGCGGCGCTTGCGGCCGACGCGGCGCTGAACACGAGCGCAGCAAACATTGCATGGGCGAATTTCATGGCAACCTTTTTGTCAAGATACGCAACACCGTTTTGCCCTTGGATGCATACCTATGCAATAAACATACCTTTCGATAAAAGTGTTTTAATCAACAGATTAGGTAATGACTGGCGCCAGGCGGCCGGCAGGCTGTAAAGCGGCTCGACAGCTGAATTCCGGCTAGGCGAACTGCTACCGTAAAAAGCTGATCGCCAGCCCCAGGGCAGCGCAGGCCGCCAGCAAAGGCATTACGCCGACCTTGAAGCGGAACAGCGCAACCGCCGCACCGACTGCGATCAACGCCGAAATCCAGTCGAAGCGGCCTGAAAAGCCCTGCGGCCAAAGCACGTTCCAGGCAAAGAAAATCGCCAGATTCAAAATGACACCGACCACCGCCGCCGTGATGGCCGTCAGCGGCGCGGTGAACTTCAAGTTCCCATGGGTCGATTCGATCAGCGGACCGCCGGCCAGAATAAAAATAAAAGACGGCAAAAAGGTAAAAAAGGTCACGACACAGGCCGCGACGGCGCCACCCAGAAACAGCGCTTCCGGGCCGAACACCGCCTTGCCCCAGCCGCCGACGAAACCGACGAAAGCGACGACCATGATGAGCGGGCCGGGTGTGGTTTCACCCAGCGCCAGCCCGTCGATCATCTGCGCCGGCGACAGCCACTGGTGCGTCTGCACCGCGCCCTGGTACACATAGGGCAGCACGGCGTAGGCGCCGCCGAAGGTCAGCAGGGCGGCCTTGGTGAAAAACCAGCCCATGCGCGTCAGCGTGGCCTGCATGCCAGCGTACGACAGCAAAATTGCCATGGCCGCAAGCCACAGGCCCAGGCCGGTCAGCACGACGGCGGCAAGTCGGCTGCGCGAGAACATCGCATGGGCCGGCGTCGGCGTATCGTCGTCGATCAGCGCGGCGCCGTAATGGCGGCTGCCAGCGCCATGACCGCCGCCGAGTGCGAACACCCGCGGCGCCAGGCGCCCGCCGACATGGCCGGCCAGCGCCGCCAGCAGCACGATCAGCGGAAACGGCAGGTTCAGCGCGAAGATGCCCACAAAGGCGGCGGCCGCGATGGCCCAGAGCCAGCCGTTTTTCAGCGCCCGGGAGCCGATGCGGTGCGCCGCGTGCAGCACCAGCGCCGTCACCGCCGGCTTGAGGCCGAAAAAAATGCCCGCGACCAGCGGAAGTTGCCCATAGGCGACATAGACCCACGACAGCGCGATCAGGATGAACAGCGACGGCAGCACGAACAAGGCGCCCGCGACAACGCCGCCCCAGCTTCGGTGCATCAGCCAGCCGATGTAGGTGGCCAATTGCTGCGCCTCCGGGCCGGGCAACAGCATGCAGTAATTGAGCGCATGCAAAAACCGCTTTTCGCTGATCCAGCGCCGCCGCTCGACCAGTTCGGCATGCATGATGGCGATTTGCCCGGCCGGCCCGCCGAAGCTGATGAAGCCGAGTTTGAGCCAGAAGCGGAACGCCTGCATGAAAGTGACCGGAGCGGGCGGCGGCAAGTCCATCGGATCAGGCTTTTGGTTGGTCATGGCGGTAGGGGGTTTTTAAGAAGGAAATCGATCATTCACGCAGACGAGATGCGCGCAGTCAGCTATCAAATAAGGAGCATCGTCAGGTTGGCGGCGCTCAGGCGCAACGTGCATGGTAAGGGCCCGCCGCAATCAGGCCTTGGCGCCGCCACGCCGGGCTTCTATACTCCGGCAAATGAACCAGTTAGTACATTTCGTCCGCGAACGCCGCGCTCCCGCCAAACCCAGGGCCGGCCGGCCGGCGGCGCCACGCACGAACGACCCGGCGCGCACCATGGCCGGCATCCTGGAAGTGGCGACCGCCGAGTTTGCCGGCAAGGGCCTGAGCGGCGCGCGCATTGATGAAATCGCCGCCGCCACGCAGACCAGCAAGCGGATGATCTACTACTACTTCGGCAGCAAGGAAGGCCTTTACGTCGCGGTATTGGAAGAGGCATACCGCCGCATGCGCAGCATCGAGGCGCAGTTGCACCTCGAAGACCTGACGCCCGAGGCGGCGCTGCGTCGGCTGGTTGAGTTCACCTTCGACCATCACCTAGGCAACCCCGACTACATCCGCCTGGTGATGACCGAGAACATGGAGCGCGGCGCCTACCTGGCGCATAGCAAGAGCATCCGGGAGCTGAACGTGCCGGCGATCGAAGCCATTCGCAAGCTCTACGATCGCGGCGTCGCGGACGGCGTGTTCCGGCCGGGCCTGGCGCCGATCGACATCCACGCCTCGATTTCGGCGCTGACGTTTTTCAATGTTTCCAACCAACATACCTTCAGCCTGATCTTCGGCGACGACGCCAAGGCGCCGGAAGCGGTTGCGGCGCGGCGGCGCAGCATCACCGAGATGATCGTGCGCTTCGTTCGCGCCTGAACAACGTTGGCCGCGAGCCCGGCGGCATTGACGGCTTTGGCGCTTTGCATTCGGCGCGGATTGCGCGTTTAATCGTCTGGCCCGCCGGAAGCTGCGCGGGCAAATTTTATTTGCCATACTGCGCAGATCGCCGCCAACCCAGCCCGGACCCCCCATGACGCTTGCATTGCCCGCCGACACGCTTGCCTTCATGACATCGCCGACATCGCCCGTGGGGGGACACGCTGGCAACCTCTTGGCAATGGCCGAGCGCATCGGACACATCGGCAGCTGGATGCTGACGCTGGCCGACCAGCGCCTTGTTTACTCGGCCGAATGCGCCGCCATCCTTGACCTGGGCGACACCGAACCGATGGCGATGGACGACCTGGTCGCCATGTTCACTCCGGAGTGGCGCTCGCGCATGGCGTCGCTGGTGCAGCGGTGCCGCCAGGACGGCACCGCCTTCGATGAGGAGATGCAGGTCGAAACCGCGCCGAATTCGCGCAAGTGGGTGCGCAGCATCGGCGAAGCCGTACGCGACGACGGCGGCCGGGTTGTCGGCCTGCAGGGCGCGCTGCAGGACATCTCGGGCCAAAAGCAGGCGCAGCATGAAACCGCCCGCCTGGCGATGCGGCTGACGACGACGCTGGCCAGCATCACCGAAGCCTTCGCGACGCTCGACCGGCGCTGCTGCTTCACCTACGTCAACCAGGAAAGCGAGCAGCTGCTGCGCCACACCAGCCGCGAACTGGTGGGCAAGGAAGTCTGGCGGGTGCTGGTCAACGACATCGGCCAGCACCTGCGCCAGCAGCTGCAGAAGTCGATCGCCACCAACCGCCAGGCCGAGTTCGAGGACTATTTCCCCGGCGTCGGCAAGTGGCTTGAGGTGCGCGCCTACCCGTTCGCCGAGGGCCTGGCGGTGTATTTCCGCGACGTCACCAAGCGGCGCAAGTCCCAGGAGCAGATGATGCTGCTGGAAACCTGCATCTCGCGGCTAAACGACATCGTGCTCATCGCCCAGGCGCTGCCCAGCGACGAACAGGTGCCCTACATCGTCTTCGTCAACCAGGCGTTCGAAAATCACACCGGCTACAGCCGCCACGACGTGATCGGCCAGACGCCCGACAAGCTGCTCGGACCGGAGTCGCCGCTGGCCGAATTGCGGCGCATCGTCGAGGCGCTCAAGCACCACCGGCAAACCCGCAGCGAACTGGTCGTCTACCGCAAGGACGGCAGCTGCTTCTGGCTCGAGGTCGAGATCGTGCTGGTGCTGGCCTCGCCCAACCAGCCCAAGCACTGGGTCGCGGTCGGCCGCGAAATCACCCAGCGCAAGGCCGCCGCCGACGCCATCCACCAGCTCGCCTTCTACGACCCGCTGACGGCGCTGCCGAACCGGCTGCTGCTGATGAACCGGCTCGAACGCGTGCTGACGCAGAACATCCAGGCGCAGCGCCACGGCGCGCTGATGTTCATCGACGTCGACAAGCTCAAGCTGATCAACGACACGCTCGGCCATCACAAGGGCGACCTGCTGCTGCAGCAGGTCGCGGTGCGGCTGTCAAGCTGCATCGACGCCAGCGACACCGTGGCGCGGCTCGGCGGCGACGAATTCGTCGTCATGCTCGAAGACTTGGGCGCCAACGCCGACGTCGCGGCGGCGCAGGCCAGGGCGCTGGCCGAAAAAGTGCTTTCCCGGCTGCGCCAGCCCTTCGACCTGGGCGGCGGCTACCACCACTACACCACCTCCAGCATCGGCGTGACGTCGATCGACGGCCTGCAGGACAGCGTCAGCGAAGTGCTCAAGCAGGCCGACCTGGCGATGTACCAGGCCAAGACGACCGGCCGCAACACGCTGTGTTTTTTCGACCCGGTGATGCAGGCGACCGTCAACGCCAACGCCGCGTTGACGTCCGATCTGCACACCGGCCTGCGCGAGCAGCAGTTTTTGCTCTACTACCAGCCGCAGCTCGACCGGCACGGCCGCGTCATGGGTGTCGAGGCGCTGCTGCGCTGGCGGCATCCAGAGCGCGGGCTGGTCTCGCCGATCGACTTCATTCCAATGGCCGAGGAGACCGGCCTCATTTTCCCGCTCGGCCACTGGGCGCTGGCGACCGCCTGCGAGCAGCTTGCCAAATGGGCGAAGTACCCCCTGACGGCGGGCCTGAGAATCGCCGTCAACGTCAGCGTGCGCCAGTTTCGGCACCCCGAATTCGTCGATGGCGTGATCGCCGAGATCAGGCGCACCGGCATTCGGCCCGAGCGCCTCAAGCTCGAACTGACCGAAAGCCTGCTGGCCGACGGCATGGAAGTTACGCTGGCCAAGATGGGAACGCTCAAGGCGTTGGGCGTGACACTTGCGCTCGACGATTTCGGCACCGGCTACTCCGCGCTGTCGCTGCTCAAGCTGCTGCCGCTGGACCAGCTCAAGATCGACCGCGCCTTCGTCGCCGACGTGCTGAGCGACCGCAGCGACGCCGCCATTTCGCGCACCATCATCACGCTGGCGCACAGTCTGAACCTCGAGGTGATGGCCGAAGGCGTTGAAACCCAGGCGCAGCGCGATTTTTTCATCGACGAAGGCTGCGAGCATTTTCAGGGCGATTTTTTCTCGAAGCCGCTGCCGATCCGGGAGCTTGAGGCCTATCTGGCGGCGCAGCAGTCTTTGTAGAAATCACGGCCTGCAAGCTGCTACTGATTTGCTATGGTTTTAATAGCCTATTGCGCAATATCCACGGGCGCTACAGGCTAGTTTGGCTTTGAAAATTTCCTTTGCGGGCATGACTTGAGAATATGAGTCGCCCACGCCTTTTTGTTTCTGCCGTGTCCAGCGAGTTGCGAACGGTCCGCCAGCGCGTGGCCGCCAGCGTGCGCACGCTGGGTTTTGATCCGGTTTCGCAAGACGACTTTCCCACCGGCCACGGTGAGCTGCGCCAATGGCTGCGCGAACAGATCGATACTTGCGAGGGTGTGATCCAGATCATCG
>Ga0136611_10000367_pt1 | contig 29164 bp, 21 predicted proteins | sample AntDrymUQ2232306_2_FD_106645 | JGI IMG/M metagenome (GOLD analysis project Ga0136611, IMG submission 106645) | Polar desert sand microbial communities from Dry Valleys, Antarctica - metaG UQ223 (23.06) | ecosystem: Environmental > Terrestrial > Soil > Desert | place: Antarctica: Dry Valley...
AACACGGTCGTGAAACGCCCCAGCGCCGACGATACTCGGCGGGCAGCCGCCCGGGACAATAGGCCGGTGCCAGGGCCTCTCCCCCTTGCTCAACCACTCGTCAGCGTGGTACACTCTGTGTACGTAACGCGGGATGGAGCAGTGGTAGCTCGTCGGGCTCATAACCCGAAGGTCGTTGGTTCGAATCCAACTCCCGCTACCAAGAGACGGCCGAGACGAAAGTCTCGGCCGTTTTGTTGTATGCCTCGATTCCACGCGACAAGCCTTCCGCTCGATCTGGTACCCTTTGCGGGCGCCGTCGCGGCCCAGAGCGCCGCGACCGACGCACCGTCCGCCGCCCCCATCGTCTAGCGGCCTAGGACGCCGCCCTTTCAAGGCGGAGATCAGGGGTTCGAATCCCCTTGGGGGCACCGCCTGTTGCTTGGCTGCCGAGCGCGGTCGCCAAGTTCACCGTAGCCGTAGTCGGGACGGTGGGTCACCGCCCGGTGCGCCGCGCCCTGGCAGCGTCGGCGCGGCGCGCGTGCGAGCCGGTGGTCCCAAGAGACCTGATGGAGTCGCGGATGAAACAGTCGCGCGCGGGGGACGATGGAATGTCCGCGTCCTTACCGTCGGCCTCATCGGCCCTGCCAGTGCCATCAGTCGCGCCGAGCTGCTGCGCGACGGCCACGCGCGGCGACGGCCAGGTCGCATCCGCGTCGCCCGCCGCCACCGTCGGGCCAGCGCTGGGCTCGACCGATGGCATGGCGCTCGTGCCCGGCGGCGAGTTCTTGATGGGGACCGATCGGCGCGAGGGGTATCCCCTCGACGGCGAGGGACCTGTCCGCAAGGTGCGGCTGCGGCCGTTCTGGATCGACGCGACCGTCGTCTCCAATCGCCACTTCGCTGAGTTCGTCGATGCGACCGGCCACGTCACCGAGGCCGAGCGCTTCGGCTGGTCGTTCGTCTTTGCCGGGTTCTTGCCCGACGACTTCCCGCCGACTAGGGGCGTCGCCTCGGCGCCCTGGTGGCGACAGGTCCATGGCACCGACTGGCGCCATCCCGAAGGGGAGCACTCCGCCATCTCCGAGCGCATGGACCACCCGGTCATCCACATCTCGTGGAACGACGCCCTGGCCTACTGCCGCTGGAGCGGCAAGCGGCTCCCGACCGAGGCAGAGTGGGAGTACGCGGCGCGGGGCGGTCTCGAGCAGCAGCGCTACCCGTGGGGCGACAAGCTCCTTCCCGAAGGCGCGCACGGGATGAATGTCTGGCAGGGGACATTCCCTGCCACCAATACCGTCGAGGACGGATTTCGGGGCACCGCGCCGGTTGATGCCTTCCCGCCGAATGGGTACGGCCTATTCAACATGACCGGCAACGTCTGGGAATGGTGCGCCGACTGGTTCAATCCGGACTACCACCGCCTGGAAGGCAAGAGCCGGCGCGACAACCCGACCGGACCGCCCGCCGGCGACCGACGGGCGATGCGCGGCGGCTCGTATCTTTGCCACAAGTCGTACTGCTTCCGCTACCGCGTCGCGGCCCGCAGCTCAAACACACCGGACAGCTCCACCGGCAACCTCGGCTTCCGCTGCGTGCGCGACGCCGACTGAGCAGTCTCGGCCTCGGTGGCCCCCCGAACTATGACGGGAGCGTCCTCAACGAGCCTGTCATCCTGAGCGTGCGAAGGATCGACGGACTTCCCTGCCGTCACACGACGTGATACATCGTCATCTGACATATCATCCCCGCGGCGCTGCCCGTCGAAGGATCTCGTCCCCGGCCAGGTCTACGCTGGTCGGTCCGTAGATCCTTCGCTGTCCTGAAAATAGCCCTCCGGGCGTCCATTTTCATCCTCGGAGGTGCCCCGCCAGGGGCATGGGCGACTGCGCTCAGGATGACCTGACAGGACTGCGTGCCCCGCATCATCTGCGTGGCCGTGTACTTGGCCCATGTACTTGGCCAATGGAGCTGACGTCGCTCATGTTGCCGGCGGTCAGCCGGCGTCAATCTCGGCGAAGGCGCGCATCCGGTCCTGATCGGGTGGGCACCGATTCAGCTCCGCTCGCACGGCGTAGCCGGCCAGTGCCTCGGTTGCCAGGCGGCCGACCAGCTCGGCCCGAACGGCGCCATGCTCGGCCGATCCGAAGAGATTGCGCAGCTCGGTCGGGTCGGTCTCCAGATCGTAGAGCTCCCCGTCACCGTCCCCGTAGCGAGCGAGCTTCCAGCGGTCGGTCCGGACCATCGCTCGGTCGTTTACGTAGCTGAATACGGCGTCGCGGTGCTCCCGGCCCGGGTCGGACAGCAGCGGCTGGAGCGGCCGACTTTGGGTCGGCGTGGGGAGCGGCAGATCGAGGTGGGTCAGGATCGTCGCCGCGATGTCGGTCGTGTCCACCAGGGCGGCGCTCCGCCCGCCACGCACGACGCCCGGCCCGCGCGCGAGCAGCGGCACTCGCACCATCGACTCGTAGAAGAAGTTCTTAAAGATCAGCCCGTGATCGCCGAGCGCGTCCCCGTGGTCGCTCGAGAACAGAATCAGCGTCTCGTCGAGCACACCGGCGCCTTCGAGCGCGGCCAGTAGCTTGCCGATTTGGTTATCGACGTGGGTGACCGACGCGTAATAGTAGGCGCGGATGCGGCGGATCGCGTCCGGGCTGAGCTGCCGGTAGTCCACCTGGAAGAGCGGGTTCTCCAGCGTGCCGCGAAAGGCGTCGCGCTGGGCGGCCGGCCGCGTCGCGAGATCGTCGGCCGAGCCGAACGGCTCCGGGATCGGCGCATCCTTATACAGATCCACCAGCTCGGCAGGCGGGTCGTACGGGTCGTGCGGGCTGTTGAAGCTGACCCAGGCGAAGAACGGGTCGCGCGCGTGCTCGCCCAGCCACTCGGCGCCCCGATCCCCGATGAAGCTGTCCAGGTGCAGCTCGGTGGGCAGATCGCTGGCGGTCGCCCCCATGCCCTCGTGGTAGCCCGGCAGCGTGGGGGGGTGGATCCGCTCGCGGCCCTGCGACTCGAGCCAGAGGGTGTAGTCGTCGCGCCGATAGTAGTGGCGCTTGTCCTCGGCCGACACCCGATCTGCGAAGCCGTGCGGGTCGTCCCAGGGATAGAAGTGCATCTTCCCGATCGCGGCCGTTCGGTAGCCGGCGTCGGTGACGCCCGGCACCCACGACCGCACCGGCGGGGTGAACCAGACATGATTGTCCAGCACGCCGTGGACGTGCGGCGACAGCCCGGTCAGGAGCGATGCGCGCGTCGGCTGGCAAAGCGGCCCCGGCACGTAGGCGCGGTCGAACGCGACGCCCTCGCGAGCGAGTCGTTCGAGATTGGGGGCCTGCACGAAGTCCAGACCGTAGGTCGGGATGCTATCTCGACGCTGCTGGTCGGCGGTGATGAACAGGACCCTGGCATGCTTGGGTGGGACACTCACGGAGCAACCTCCACGGAGCAACCTCCGCTCACCCGACCGTCGCGCGGTGGAGCACCCACCACTCCTGCAGGCTGTAGTCGATATCCTGGACGCTCGCCTTCACGACGAAGTTGCCCGGGTCGGTCGAGACGTCCATGATGAACGCCTCGTCGAGCAGCAGCCGGTTCATCTCGCCGTAGAGGGAGCGCAGCTTCGCCTCGTCCACCTCGCCCTGTATCCCATCCACAATCCGCGTGAACTCCGGCGAGCTGAAGTTCGAGGCGTTCTGCTTTCGGAACGGGAACGCCTGGACGAAGAGGGCGGCCGGCGTGCGATTCGAGAAGCCGTGGCTGTGCGAGAACAGCCCGCCGAACTTCCCCTCGTTGAGCGTGCGCTGGAAGACGGTGTTCTCCTGGCTCTGCGGCGTCAGACGGACCCCGATCTGGCCGAGGTCGGCCTGGAGGATCTCGACCAGCTTCCCGTTGGTCGCCGTCCGCTGCGTGTTGAAGGTGATCGGCAGCTCGACGCCGCCGGCCACGCCGGCCTGCGCCAGCAGCGCCCTGGCGCGCTCGGGGTCATAGCGGATGCCGCCGTCGAGCGCGGCGTCGTAGGCCGGCGAGAACGTCGGCCACGGCAGCGTGGTCGCCCGGCCGATCCCGCTCAGTGCCGTCTGGACGAAGCGCTCGCGATTGATCGCGTGGTTGATGGCCTGACGCACCTCCTTCTTGTCGAGCGGGGGAATCGTCACGTCCGCCGCGACGTAGAGATAGCCGCTGCCGCTCTCCATGACCTCCGCGCGGAACTTCGCGTCGCCCTTCAGCCGCGTGAAGTCCTGCGCCGAGACGCGCAGCGCCACATCCTGCGCGCCGGCCTCGAACTGGACGGCCATCGCCTGGACGTCGCCGATGATCGTCGCCTCGATCCGGTCGAGGAGCGGCGCACCCGACTGCCAGTAGCGGGGGTTCTTCTCGAGGACGACCTTCTCGTTCGGCCCCCACTCCTTCCAGACGAACGGGCCGGTCCCGATCACCTTGCCGCCGCCCAGGTCGCCGACCGTCTCGCGATCGACAACGACCATCGTGTCGAGCATGTCAAAGATGGCCGGGTACGGCGCGTCGAAGCCAAGGACGACGGTGTGGGAGTCCGGCCGCTCGATCGTCTTGACCAGCGTGGCCGCGCCGCGCATCTGCGAGCCGACGCCCGGCTCGCGCATGCGGGCGACGTTGAACTCGATGTCCTCGGCGGTCAGCTCGCGCCCGCTGTGGAACTGGACGCCTCGGCGCAGCTTCAAGGTCAGCGCGCGGTTGTCGGCGCTCCAGGACCACGATTCGGCCAGCACCGGCTGCGGCTTGAGCTGCCGGTCGAAGCGAATCAGGGTGTCCCAGATCGACAGCGCGATCGGGGCGTTGGCAGCCTGGAGCAGGTGCGGCTCGCGCGGGGCCACGTCGCTGGTCTGGACCAGGCGCAGCACCCCGCCGGCCTTTGGCGCGGCCGGCGCCTGGGCCGCCGCTACTGGAGGGGTCGCCGCCGGCGCGGCGGGCTTCGGTGCCGCCGCTGCCGGGGTCGCCGCCGGAGCAGTCGGCGCCTGGGCAGCCGGCGATGCGGGCGCCGGCGCGGCCGGCTTCGGGGCGACAGTTGGGGCCGACGGCTGGATCGGCGCGCAGGCCGCCGCCAAGGGGACGGCGGCCAGGCCGAACCCGACCGACGCGACCCGGCGGATGAACGTTCGGCGGCTCGGCCGCGCCGGCCTCGACTCTCCTGATGGCGTCATCACATCTCCCTCGCTGACGTCCGCGCACACCCGACGCGCACGCCCTGACGCGACGACCGGACGGTATGATGCCGAACGTGCGGGCATGATCCCTACTGCGTGACCATCGCCGACGTGGCGTCTGCCGCCGCGTCGACGTGCAACGGCCCCTCCACCTCCACGATCACGCGCGCGATCGTGCCCGAGAAAGCAAACGGGGCCACATACCGCTCGGTCGCAGCACTGCCCGTGTCGTACCCACAGCTCAAGCCATCGCCGACGCGGTCGAACGCGTTCGGGACCGTCTCGGGGATCTCGCGCTCCCCGACCTTGCGGTCACCCACGTAGAGCGCGCCGACGCCACGATGCTCGCCGGTCTTGGTGAAGTGGTAGCGCAGCGTCGCGGAGCCCGCCGTCAGCTCGACGTCCGAGCTGACGGCATGCTCGCGCAGGCCGAGGAAGTTGTGGACGTAGTGCAGCCGGTTGTCCTGCACGAACAGCGAGAAGCCCGAGAAGCGCCCGCCCATCGCGAGCAGCACACCCTCGGCGCCGCCCTCGGGGATCTCCACCTCGGCCGTGAGGACGTGCGACCGGTTGTGGACGTTGGCGGCGCTGTCGCGCCCGACGGGCATGGCGCCCTGGTAGTACACGAAGCGGTCCCTGGCCGCGCCGGGGTCCGGCTTGGGCGCGAGCATCCGCCCCTGCCTGCGGGCATCCAAGGGGAGCACGTCATACTTCCCGGCCTCGACCCACCAGCGCTCCACCATCTCGCGCAGCTTCTCGGGCTCCCGCTCGGCCAGATCGTCGCATTCCGAGAAGTCCCGGTCCACGTGGTACAGCTCCCAGCGCTGGGCGCGCAGCAGCTCCTCGGTCAGCATGACCCCTTGCGGTTGCTCGGCCACCGCCTTCCAGCCGTCGTGCCAGATCGCCCGCGAGCCGATCATCTCGTAGTACTGGACCGACTTGTTGGTGGGCGCCGCCGCGTCGTCGAAGGTGTGCGCGAAGCTCACGCCCTGGATCGGCGACTGTCGGGCGCCGTTGATCTCGGCGGGGGGCTCGATTGCGAGGGCGTCCAGGACCGTCGGCAGCACGTCGGTCACGTGCGCGTACTGGCCGCGCACCTCGCCGCGCGCCTCGATGCCATCCGGCCAGTGGACGATCAGCGAGTCGGTCACGCCGCCCTCGTGGACGAACCGCTTCCAGCGACGCAACGGCGTGTTGCCGGCCCAGGTCCAGCCGTACGAGTAGTGCGGAAAGGTGGTCGGGTCGCCCCAGCGGTCCAGCGCGGCCAGGTTCTCTTCGAGCGTGGTGCGGCGGCCGTTGTTGTCCATCTGGGCGCTGTACGTGCCGTGCGGCCCGCCCTCGGCGCTCGCGCCGTTGTCCGACGTCACGAACAGCAGCGTGTTGTCCAGCTCGCCGATCTCCTCCAGGAACCGCACCACGCGGCCGATGTGGTGGTCGGTGTGCGAGATGAACGCGGCGTAGACCTCCATCTGGCGCGCGTAGAGGCGTCGCTCGTCTTCGGAGAGGCTGTCCCAGGCGGGGATCCACTCCGGCCGCGGCGACAGCGTCGTCTCCGCCGGGACGATGCCCATCTCGACCTGGCGCGCGAAGATCTCCTCACGCAGGCGGTCCCATCCCCCGTCGAACCGGCCCCGGTAGCGCTCGATCCACTCCGTCGGGACATGATGCGGGGTGTGGCCGGCGCCGGGGCAATAGTAGAGGAGGAACGGCTTGTCCGGATCGGCGGACTTGAGATCCTTGACGAACGAGATGGCCTTGTCGGCCATGTCCTCGTTCAGGTGGTAGCCCTCCTCCGGCGAGCGCGGCGGGTGGATCGGGTGGTTGTCCTCGACGAGGTCGGGCGTCCACTGGTTGGTCATGCCCGCCATGAAGCCGTAGAACCGCTCGAAGCCGCGCCCCAGCGGCCAGCGCGTGCGCGGCGCCGCCGCGTGCATCTCGGTATTGGGGGTCAGGTGCCACTTGCCGAGCGCGAACGTGGCGTAGCCGTGCGGCAGGAGCATCTCCGGGAGGAACCCGTTCTCGCGCGGGACGATGCTGTTGTACCCGGGGAAGCCGGTCGCCATGCCGGTGACGACCCCCACCCCGTTGGCGTGGTGATTCCGGCCGGTCATCAGGCAGGAGCGGGTCGGCGTGCAGAGCGCCGTGGTGTGGAAGTTCCGGTAGCGCAACCCGCCGGCGGCCAGCCGGTCGAACGTCGGCGTCTCGATGCTCGCCCCGAAGCAGCCAAACTGCGCGAACCCCACGTCGTCGAGCAGGACGATCATCACGTTCGGGGCGCCCTTGCGTGCCGGCTCCGGCACGGGCCAGGCAGGCGCGGACTCTCCGACCGTCCTGCCCACGACGCCGGGGAAGGGACCGCCCTCGGCATAGGTGCGAATGTCGCTCACGCGATTCTCCTCTCGTCCAGTCAGCGCAGGCCGGGTCAGCGCAGGTGGGTCAGCTTGGGGTCGAGCGCGTCGCGGAGCGCGTCCGAGAGGAAGTTCAGGCCGAGCAGGAGCACGCTCAGGGCGATACCCGGGAAGATCGCGTACCAGGGCGCCTGTCGCAGGTACGCTCGGCTCGTGCTCAGCATCGAGCCCCAGGACGGCTCCGGCGGCTGGGTGCCCAGACCCAGGAAGCTGAGGCCCGCCTCCAGCAGCACGGCGTACGCCATCGCCAGGCTGAGCTGGACGAGCAGCGGCGAGATCGTGTTCGGGAAAATATGGCGCAGCGCGATCTGGGCGTCGCGCACGCCGATGCAGCGCGCGGCCTGGACGTACTCCTTCTGCTTCTCGCCCAGCACCGACGCGCGGGTGATCCGCGAGAACTGCGGGATGCTGATGATCGCCAGCGCGATGGCGGCGTTCGTGACGCCCGGCCCGAGCACCGCCGCCACCGCGATCCCGAGCAGGATCGCCGGAAACGCCAGCAGCGTGTCCCACAGGCGCATGATGGTGGCGTCCAGCCAGCCGCCACTGTAGCCGGCCGCCAGCCCGGAGCTGACTCCCACCACGCCCCCGATCACGACCGCCAGCACCCCGACGAACAGCGAGATGCGCGAGCCGTAGACGATCCGGCTGAACAGATCGCGGCCAAACTCGTCGGTGCCGACCCAGAAGGTGCCGGACGGCACGGCCAGCTCGGAACCCGGGTGCTGCACCAGCGGGTCGTACGGGGCGATCAGCGGGGCGAACACGGCCGTCAACGTGAGCAGCACCATCGCGATCAGCCCGAGCAACCCCGAAGGGCTGCGCAGCAGCCGTCGAAATGTCTTGGCATACAGATTCTCGGAGCCTCGCCTGCGGGTGTCCGCGCGGGTCGCGGGCAGGGCAATCGTCGACGTCCCTTGCACAGCCTATCCCCTCCCGTGCGACAGCCGGATGCGCGGATCGAGGGCGCCATAGAGCAGGTCCACGATCAGATTGATGGCGATGAACGCGATCACCAGCAGCAGCAGCGCCCCTTGGACGAGCAGATAGTCACGATTCAGGACGGCCTGGAGCACCATCCGACCGATGCCCGGCCAGGCGAAGACGCTCTCGACGATCACCGCCCCGCCGAGCAGGCGCCCGAACTGGATGCCGAGCACGGTCACGATCGGGATCAGTGCATTGCGGATCGCGTGGCGCCCGATCACGCCCCAGTGCGACAGCCCCTTGGCGCGGGCCGTCCGGACGTAGTCCTCGTGCAGCACCTCCAGCATCGCCGCGCGCGTGAAGCGCGAGAGGGTCGCGGCGATGTGGATGCCGAGCGTAACCGCCGGCAGGAGCAGCGACTTCCAGGCCACGCCCGGATTGCTCAGGAACTCGACCCGCCCGCCCGGGGGCAGCCACCCGAGCACGAGCGCGAAGACGATGATTAACAGGATGCCGAGCCAGAAGTTGGGGACGGCCAGGGCCAGCCCGTTCGAGAGCGTGATGAGCCAGTCGGGCATGCTCTGGCGGTTGACCGCCGAGATGATGCCGCTGGGGATGCCGAACACGATCGCGATCAGGAGCGCGGCCAGGGCCAATTCGACCGTGGCCGGCAGCGCGTTGCGGATCAGCTGCGCGACGGGCAACCGACTAATGTACGACTTCCCGAGGTCGCCGCTCAGCGCCTGCCGCATCCAGAGCGCGTACTGCACCGGCAGCGGCTGGTCCAGCCCCATGTCCCGCCGAACCGCCGTCACCACTTCCGGTGTCGCGTCCGGGCCCGCCAACAACAGGGCCGGATCGCCCGGCACCATGTGCAGCAGCAGGAACACGGCCACCGAGGCCAAGAGGACCACCGGCACCGACTGGAGCAGCCGCCGGATGACGTACGTACTCATTTCCTCACTCCTCTACCTGACTACCTGTCCAGCCACGCTCGCTCCAGAAACAGCGCATCCTCCTGGCCCCAGGCGACGCCGCGGAACGTCGGCGCGGGTGGCCCACATCCGTTTCTGTGGCGTGACCGGGATGACGAACGAGGCGTCCACGACGTGGTCGGTCATCTGCGAGAACAGCCGCTTACCCTCCTCCGGGTCGGTCACGACCTGGAGCTTGGAGACGAGATCCGCATACTCCGGCGACTCGTAGTAGGAGCTGTTGTTGCCGACGCGCCAGGGGAAGGCCACCGAGAAGACGGTGCTCGGGTGGAGGTTGTTGAAGCCAAACCCGAGGTTCCAGGCGTGGGTGAACTTCTTGCCGGTCAGGCGGGTGGTCAGCTCGGCGGCCTCGACCTCATCGATCTTGACCCGGATGCTAACCTTCGCCAGGTCGCTCTGAATCACCTGGGCCATCTTGGACAGGCCCGGCAGCGACTGACTGGTCACGAACGGCAGATCGAAGCCGCCGGCCAGCCCGGCCTGCTCGAGCAGCGCCTTCGACTTGTCCAGGTCGAAGCCGAAGTGATGCTGCTTGTTCGCGTCGTACGCGAGCGACGACTTCGGCCAGGGGATGCTCGTCGGCTCGCCGACGCCGCTCAGCGCCGTCGCGACGATCCGCGTGCGATCGATCCCATAGTTGATCGCGTGGCGGACCTCCTTCTTGTCGAGCGGCGGCGTGGTGACGTTCAGGCCCATGTAGTACATCTGGGCGCCGGTGTCGCTCTGGAGCATGGCCAGCGATGTGTCCGTCTGGAGCGTCGCCACCTGCTCGAACGCCGGATTGACGATCGCGTCGAGCGCATTGGCCTGGAGCTGCACCAGCAGCGCCTGCGGGTCGCCCACCACCTTCATCGTGATCCCGTCGAGGTAGGGGAGGCCCGACTTCCAGTACCCGTCGAAGCGCTTCAGCTCCAGCTTGTCGCCCGGCGTCCACGAGTCCCAGCGGAACGGCCCGGTGCCAACCCAGCGCTGGCCGGTGTCTGCTTCGGCCAGCGACTCCGGGTCGAGGATCCAGAGAGCGTCCAGCATGTCGAAGACCGCCGGCCGTGGCGCCTCGAACGTGAGCACGAGGGTGTGCGGGTCCGGCGTCTCCATGGCCGCGATCGACTTGCTCATCGTGAGGTTCTGGGAGCTCGCCTTCGGGTCGCGCACCCGCTCCAGGTTCCAGACGACGTCCTTGGCCGTGAAATCGCGGCCGGTGTGGAATTTCACTCCCTTCTTGAGACTGAGCGTGAGCGACTTGAAGTCCTTCGAGAACTCCCAGGACTCGGCCAGCTCCGGCCGGGGTTGGTTGGTCGGGTCCAGCCGCACGAGGGTATCGAAGATCGAGTAGATCACCGAGTAGTGCTGGTAGGTGATCGCATGCGGCCTCGGAATCTGGATGTCGAACTGCTGTCCGATCCGGAGGGTGCCGCCCTGCTTCGGACTTACAGCCGGTTTAGCCGGCGCGGCCGGCGCCGGCGCAGGCGCCGTGTTCGCCAGGGGCGCCGTTGTCGGGGCCATGGTCGGGGGCGAGGCCGGCGGCGCGCCGCCGGCGGGTTTCTGGGCAGCCGCCGCGGTCGGCTTGGCCGGCACCTCGGTCGGCTTGGCCGGGGCCGAGGCTGGTGTCGGCGCCGCGATCGGCGCACAGGCCGCGGCGAGCGATGCTGACGCGGTCAGGCCGATCAGCCGTAATGCCTGCCGACGCGTCATCCGATGGTCGCGCCTATCTCCATCCACGCTGTGCCCCCCTCCCTCATTCATCCGCGCGCCCGTGCGTCCGTCACGCTCGACCGCCATCGTCGCAATCTCATCCCACCCCGCGATCCCCATCGGTCGCCTATCCATCGAGCCAGGTGCCCCGAAACGACACCGACCCGAACGCGAGATCCTCGGACCCCTTCACGTTGCCCGCGAGCGCCCAGGAGTTTTTTTGCGGGCTGAGCGGGTACATGAACGACTCGTCGAGCACGAGCTGGGTCAGCTCGCGGAAGATGCGCTTCTGCTCGGTCGCGTCGGTCGCCACCTGCCCGGCCTTGACCAGCCGCGCGTAGTCTAGATGCTCGAAGTAAGACACGTTGCCGGCCACCCGCCAGGGGAATGCCTGGACCATCAAGGTGGTCGGGTACATGTTGTTGAAGCCGAAGATGTTGCCCCACATCTGCTGGATCTTGCGGCCGGTGAAGAGCTGCTGGAACGTCGCCGGCTCCTGCTCCTCGATCTTGATCCGCACGTTGACCTTGGCGAGGTCGGCCTGCGCGATCTGGGCCGCCTTGGCGAGATTCCGATTCGCGGCGTTGGCGATCAGCGTCACGTCGATGCCGCCCGCCCCGATGCCGGCTTCCTGGAGCAGCTGCCGTGACTTGTCGAGGTTGAAGGCGTAGAAATTCGCCTGTTCCGGGTCGTAGGCCAGGGAGTGCTTCGGCCAGGGAACGCTCGTTGGGTCGCCGATGCCGGCCAGCACCGTGTCGACGAACCGCTTGCGGTCGATGCCATAGTTGATCGCCTGGCGGACCTTCTTGTTGTCGAGCGGGGCCGTGGTCACGTTGGCGCCGAACGAGTAATACTGCCCGCCGGCCTCGCTAATGAGCACCCCGAACTTCGGGTCGGAACGGAGTCGCGCAACGTCCGTCTCGGATGGATTAACCACGACGTCGACGCTGCCCGCCTCGAGATTCACCAGCGCGCTCGGTGCGTCCGGCACCACCTGAAGGGTGATGCCGTCGAGGTACGGCAGGCCCGACTTCCAGTAGCCCTCGTTGCGAGTCATCGTCAGACGGTCGCCGGGGATCCAGCGGTCCCACTTGAAAGGACCGGTCCCGACCAGCCGCTGCGCCTCCTCGGCCTCGGCGATCGTCTCGCGGTCCATGATCGACAGTCCCTCGAACATATCGAAGATGGCCGGGCGCGGCTCGTCGAACTGGAGCACCACGGTAGCCTTGTCCGGCGTCTGGATATCCTTGACATCGTTGGCGAACGGCCTCATCTGGCTGGCAATCCGCTCCTCCTTGACGCGCAGGATGTTGAATTTGATGTCCTCGGCGTCCAGCGCGCGGCCGGTGTGGAACGTGACGCCCTGGCGGATCTTCAGCGTCAGCGTCCGGTTGTCGCCGCTCCAAGACCAGGATTCGGCCAGCTCCGGCTGGGGCTTGAGCTGACCGTCGTAGCGAGTCAGCGTGTCGTAGATCTGGGCCTGAAGCTGATAGTTGACGAGGGTGACGCTGTGGACCCGCTTCGGCTCGATGTCGCTGAGCTGGGCGACGCGCAGGGTGCCGCCCCGCCTGGGCTGCCCGCCGGCCTGCGCAGCCGCCTTGGCCGCGTCGGTCGGCTTCGCGGCCTCCGTCGGCTTGGGCGCCTCGCCCACTTTCGCCACCGGGGCGGTCGTCGGAGCTGCGCCCGCGGCCGGCGCCTGGGCCGGCTTCGCCTCGGCGGGCTTACTCTCAGCCGGCTTGCTCTCGGCCGGCTTCGCGGGCGCCGCGGTGGGGCTCGGTGCGGAGATCGGCGCGCAGGCCGCCAGCAGCGAGCCGGCCGCGGAGAGCCCCACCAGCCTTAAGAATCGCCGCCTCGTCGCCCACAATCCCCGAATGTCGTCGTTCATGTCACGCACCTCTGCCGCCCCACGGCTCTCGTTCGCATCTCGTATCTACGCGCTCGACGGGTCGGCTCACTGGGCGAGCCAGGTACGATCGAGCTGGAGGTAGCCGTCGGCGTTCCAGCTCACGTCTTTGACCCGGCTCGTCCAGGCGTTCGGGCGCGCGCTTGGGGCGATGACCAGGACGAATGGATCGTCGAGAATCTGCGTGGCAAGCTGCCCGTACAGTGCCTTACGCTGCGATTCGTCGACCGTCGTGGCCGCACGAGTGACGAGGTCGGCATACGTTGTATTGCGGTAGTTGCTCGAATTGCCCTCGGCCTTCCACACCGATGCCGTCAGGAAGAGCGAGCCGGGGTCGCGGTTGGAGAAGCCGAAGGTGTGGATCGCCATCTGGAACTCGCCCTTCCGCTGGAGCGCCTGGTAGGCCGCGGTCTCGACGTTGTCGATCTTGACCCTGATCTTGACGGCCTGCAGATCGTTCTGGATCAGCTCGGCCAGCTTCCCCGACTCCTGACCCGAGCCGAGGGTCGTCAGCACGGTGACGTCGAACCCGTCCGCCAGGCCTGCCTGTGCGAGCAGGCCCTTGGCCTTCTCAACGTCGTACTGACAACTTTGGTCGAGCGCCGCGTCGAAGGCAAGGGAAGCCTTCGGGAACGGGAGGCACGCCGGCTCGACGGTGCGCTCGAGGATAGTCTGCGAGAAGCGCGGGCGGTTGATCGCGTGGGAGATCGCCCGGCGAACCTCTGGTTTGGCGAGCGGCCCGTACGACACGTTCAGCAGCACGTCGAAGAAGCCCGCCCCAGCCGGCACCGACTCGAAGCCATCCCGCTTGAGGGTCGGGACGTCCTTGACCGTGACTTGCGTCACGAAGTCGCTGGCGTTGCCTCGCAGGTTGAGCATCCGCGTCTCCACGTCCCCGACCACGCGGAAGTCGATGGCGTCGAGGAGGGGCATCCCCGAGTCCCAGTACGCGGCGTTGCGCTCGACGCGGGCCGTCTGGCCGGGCTTCCAGTCCTTCAGCACGAATGGCCCCGTGCCGGCCGGTTGCGTCGTCAGCTCGGTGGCACCATTCTCGATCACCCAGAAGAGATCGAACATGTCGAGCGCCGCCGGCGTCGGCGCCTTGAATGTGAACTGGACCGTGCGCGGATCGGGCGTCGCCACGTCTTTGATGAGGGCGATGTAGTCACCGATGTTGCTCGAGTTCTTCGGATCGGTCAAGAACCGATAGGTGTAGGCCACGTCCTCCGAGGTCAGCGGCTTGCCGGAGTGGAACGTCGCATTCGGTCGTAGCGAGAAGGTGATGCTGGTCTTGTCCGGGCTGAACTGCCAGCGTTCGGCGAGCCGTGGCTGGGGCCGGAGCTGCTCGTCGTAGCGCACCAGCGAGTCGTAGAGCTGCCCGACGAGCGTCGGCTCGACGAAGCGGAACGGAAAGAGCGACTCCAGCGGACCACCCGTTGCGATTCGAAGCGTGCCGCCTCGTGCCGCCGGCTGCGCCGCCGCCGGCTTCGTCGCCTCGCCGGCATTGGCCACCGGGGCGGCCGTCGGAGCTGGCTTAGCCTCAGCCGGCTTAGCCTCAGCCGGCTTAGCCTCAGCCGGCTTGGGCTCGGCCGGCTTGGGCTCGGCCGGCTTGGGCTCGGCCGGCTTGGGCTCGGCCGGCTTGGGCTCGGCCGGCTTGGGCTCGGCCGGCTTCGCCGTCGGGCTCGGCGTGCCGATCGGCGCGCAGGCAACCAGCAGCGACGCGGCCGCGGACAGCCCGACCAGCCTCAAGAATCGCCGCCTCGTAAGGTGCATCGTCCCGGATGCTTCGTCCATCAGCGTCGCCTCCCGCGCGTCCACAACGACGGTGCCAAGGTCGGGCAAGACCCTCCCTCCGTGGCGGTTGATAACGTTACCAGATCGGCGCGCGCGCTTCCCTCCCAGCAGTGCCCCATGCTGCTACTCGGCCTCCGGGTCGAACCCGTGCTCCTCCAGCATCGCCGGTTCGAGCGTCGCGCCCAGGCCGGGCGCCTGGGGGATCGCGAGCTCGCCGCCGGCGACCGACTCGGAGGGCGCGGTCAAGGCCGACCGCCACGGAACCTCGCCCCAGGCGTACTCCAGCCGCGAGAAGTTCGGCAGCGTCGCGGCCAGGTGCGCGCTCGCGAGGGTCGCGATCGGTCCGGACGGGTTGTGCGGCGACACCATCACCCGCGCCGCCTCGGCCATCGTCGCGATCTTCTTCCCCTCCCAGAGCCCGCCGCAGTGCTTGACGTCCGGCATGATCGTCCCGACCGCGCCGGCGTGCAAGAGCGGCCAGAATGCGGCCCGGCCGAACAGCCGCTCGCCGGTCACCAGCGGCAGATCGACGGCGGCGCGGATCTCGGACAGCCCGCGCAGATCGTCGGTCGGCTCGGTCGGATCCTCGAACCAGACCACGCCGAGCGTCGCCAGCTCGCGAGCGACCGGAACCGCCATCTCGCGGTTGAACCGCTCGTGACAATCGACCATCAGCTCCACGTTCGGTCCGATCGCCGCGCGCACGGCGGCGACCCGCTCGATCCCGCGCGCCAACGCCGGCCGCGCCTCGGCACCATCGCGGCGGGACCAGTGGACGCCGTCGAACGGGGCGAGCTTCACGGCCGTGAAGCCCTCCGCCACGGCGGCGGCGGCCGCCCGCGCGAAGCCCTCGGGCGTGCGGTCGGTGACGGCCCGATTGACGTTGGCGTACAGCCGCACCCGCTCGCGCACCACCCCGCCCAGCAGCCGATGGATCGGCACGCCCAAGGCCCGCGCGTTCACGTCCCACAGGGCCTGCTCGATGCCGCTGATGGCCGTCGCCTCCAGGCGGCCATCCACCAGTCCGCCGGCCGGCCGCTGCGCCAGATCCCGCCAGATCGCCTCCACCGACGTGGCGTCACGCCCGATCAGCCTCGGTTGGAGACTATGGCGGATCAGGAAGGCCAGCGCGGCATCGTCGCCGCTCTGGGACGCCTCGCCCAGCCCGACGATGCCATCGTCGGTCTCGACCTGGACGAAGATCCAGTTGCCGCGATGGTTGACCCGCACGCCGAGGACGCGGACGTCGGCAATCTTCACACGGCCTCCCCAGGCATGCGGCCACCCCAATTGCACGGCCCCATCAGTTCGGCGCCAGCCGCGGCGGGAGCCGTCCCTGGCTCTCGGTCAGCAAATCGACCAGCCCGGCCAGCAGCTCGGACTTCGTGCCGGCGAGTGCCGGATCGTCCCAGCGGTTCACGAACTCGCCGGGGTCGGCGTCCAGGTCGTATAGCTCGCCGTAGGGCTGGTTCGGATAGGCGGTCAGCTTGTGGTGGCGCGTCCGGATCGTCTTGGCGCGCAACCCAGGCACGAACCGCCAGTCGAACTCGACCAGCACCCGCTCGCGCGCCACGGAGCCGTCGTCTCCGGTCAGCAGCGGCAGCATCGAGCGCCCCTGCTGGTCCGGAAGCTCGGGCAGCCCGGCGATGTCGAGGATCGTTGGCGCCACGTCTACGTTGCTCATCAGCCCGTCGGCCACCCGCCCGGCGGCACGCCCGGCCGCTCGGCCGCCCGCCCATCCGTCGGGGAAGCGCCAGAGGAGCGGCACCTTGATCAGCGAGTCGTAGTGGAACGGCCCCTTGCCGACGAGCCAGTGATCCCCGAGCAGCTCGCCGTGGTCGGTCGTCAGCAGCACCAGCGTGTTCTCGAAGAGGCCCAGCTCGTCCATGCGGGCGAAGACACGCCCGAGGGTATCGTCGATCAGCGAGATCATCCCGTAGGTGTGGGCGACGATCTCCCTGGTCTGGTCGTCGGTCATGCCGGTCAGGTCGGGGCTGGCCCGGCCACCGAAGCCGTCGATCCGCCCCTCGCGAAACGCCTTGAAGTGCGGCGGCTTGTCGTCGAGCTCGCCGGGCCGACGCAACGGCAGCGGCACGTCGGCGAGCGCGTACATGTCGTCGTAGGGAGCCGGCGGGCAGAACGGTATGTGCGGGTCCGGGAACGACACCTGGAGGAAGAATGGACGATCGCCATGCCGATCCAGAAAGTCGATGGTGCGGTCGCCGATCCACGTCGAGGCGTGGTGCTCGACCGGCAGGGCCGACTTCCAGGACATCGGCGCGCCGGTGCTCGGCTTCGTCGCCGTCTCGGCCTCGAACAGCTCCAGCGACGCCGGATGGTGCTCGCGCAACCAGAGGCCGTAGTGGCCGGTCGGGCGGTTGTGGCCGGCCGTGAGCCAGACTTCCTCGAAGCCATAGTACGGCCCGTGCCAGTCGGCGAAGCCCGGTTGATCCAGGGCCGTGTACGAGTCCGGCGTCCCTTCGGACTGGTGGGTCGTCAGGTGGCCCTTGCCGATCAGGCCGGTGTGGTAGCCGTGCTCGGCGAAGCGGTGGGCGACCGTGACGGTCTCCTCGGGCAGGATCACACCATTGTCCCAGCACCCGTGGGCGTGCGGATAGCGGCCCGTCAGGTAGGACGCGCGCGACGGCATGCAGAAGGGGTACGACACGAAGTAGTCCGAGCAGCGGACGCCCTCGGCCGCCAGCCGGTCCATGTTCGGCGTGCGCAGGACGCGGTTGCCAGCGGCGCCGAGCCCATCCCAGCGCTGCTGGTCGGTCACGATCATCAGGACGTTGGGCTGCGATGCGGCGGACCGCGAGTCATGGGTCGATGCGGCGGCGCCCACCTTGCCGCTCACTTATCCAACCAGACGGCCTCGAGGATCTCGTGCCCGTCCAGGTTCCAGGCGAGCTCGCGGACGTGCGGCGCGACGGCCCAGATCTGCGGGATCGAGACGATCGACAGCACGAACGACTCGTCCACGATCAGCTTCATGACCTGGCCGTACAGCTCCTTGCGCCGCGCTCGATCCATGCTCGAGCCGGCCTCGCCAACCAGCCGCTCGTACTCCGGCGACGTGAAGGTGCTGAACCCTTCCTTGGTCGGGTACCAGGCGACCGCGATCCGGAACAGGCCATCCGGGTCCTTGTTGGCCCGGCCGAAGTTGTGGAAGGCGGTCTGGAACTTGTGGCCGAAGGTGTTCTGGCGGTACTGGGGCGGCTCCTGGACGGTCAGCTTCATCCGCACGCCGATTTTCGCCAGGTCGGCCTGGTAGATCTCGGCGAACTGGCGCCAGGCGGTCTGGGACGAGTCGACGATCGCCTCGACGTCGAATCCGTCAGGGTATCCGGCCTCCGTCAGCAGCGCCTTGGCGCCGTCCAGGTCGAATCTGCAGCTGCTCGCGGCGGACTCGTCGTACGCGAACGAGGTCTTCGGGAACGGGATGCACGCGGGCTCCCCGACGCCCGAATAGACGCGCTGCAAGACCCGCTGGCGATCGACGGCCAGGTTGAACGCCTGGCGCACCCGCTTGTCGTCGAACGGCTTCTCGCTCACGTTCATGATGAAGTCGAGGACGACGTTGCCGTCCGCGCCGGCGGGCGTCTGGAACTTCCCGTCCTGCTGGAGGCGGGCGTAGTCGTTGTTCAGGGGGTGCATCACGACATCGACCGCGCCGCTCTCGAGGTTCAGGATGCGGCTCGCCGGGTCCGGCATCGCCTTGATGATGACCTCGTCCAATCGCGGCTGACCGGACTTGAAGTAGGCGTCATGCCGCACCAATCGGAGCTGGTCGCCGGGGTTCCAGGCGGCCACCTTGAACGGCCCGGTCCCGACGCCCTTGGTCTTGACGTCCTCGACCTCGCGATCCATCACGTAGAAGAGGTCGAACAGGTCGAAGATACCGGGCGTCGGCCGCTCGAAGCCGAACCTGACCGTGTGGGCATCGACCGCCTGCGCCTCCTTGATAGCCAGGGCCAGCACGCGCGAGTTGGCGGCCACGGCGGGGTCTTGAAGCCGCTTCAGGTTCCAAAGCACGTCCTCGGCCCCGAAATCGCGGCCCGAGTGGAACTTCACGCCCTGGCGCAGCTTCATGGTGATCGCGAGGTTGTCCGGGCTGATCTGCCAGCTCTCCGCCAGCTCCGGCTGCGGCGTCAGGGTGGTGTCGTAGCGGATGAGCGGGCTGAAGATCTGCTGGAAGATCGGTCGATTGGCGGCCGGCAAGGCGTGCGCGTCGAAGTTGATGATGTCCGCCTGCGAGGCGATGGTGAGCGTGCCGCCGGTCTTCATGGCGGCCTTCGACGCGGCAGTGGGCGCGGCCGCCTGGGGCGGCGCGGGTGCCGCGGTGGCGGCTTGGGCCGGTTTGCTCTCGGCCGGCTTCGCTGCCGCCTCGGTCGGCTTTGCGGCGCCCTCGGCCGGCTTGGCCGGCGAGGTGGCCTGCGCCGGCGCGGGAGCCGGTGCGGCAGGCGCCGCCGTCGGCTTGGCCGGCGCCGGCGACTGGATCGGCGCGCACGCGGCCGCCAGCGAGAGGCCGCCGGCGCCGGCCAGCAAGCGGAGCAGATCGCGGCGGGCGAGGAGGCGGCGACGAGGTTGCGACGTCATGGCATCTCTCCTTACGGCTCGAGCGCAGCGATGGCGATGCCGCGCTCGCCGGCGACCGAGTACAGCAGATACGTGCGCCCGTCCTCGCGGAAGATCGCCGGGTCGCGGAGCTGGCAGACCGGCTCGTCCACCAGGCCGCGTCGGGACGGCTCGCACGGCAGGTCGCCACCCTCGTACGGCAGCTCCGGCTCCAGGACGATCTCGGGGCCGCTCGCGGTCCAGCTTCGCCAGTCCGGCGTCAGGGCAACCGTCGAGAGGAGGATGCGCTCCGGGGCGTCTCCAACTCGCGTGTAGAACACCCGCAGCGTCTCGCCGACCACGTCGAGCGCGACGTGCCGCGTGTCCGGGCCGAACAGCGTCGGCCCCTGCTCGAACGCGGTGAGGCCGTCCCGCGAGCGGTACAGGATGCCCGGCATGCCCACGGCGAAGCGCCAGCCGTCCCAGCGGAAGACCCGAAAGTACGGCGCCCCAAGCCGATCGTACCGGGCGCCGAACCGCAGCCCGTCGAACGACACTGCCACCCGCGTAAACTGGTTGCTGTTGCCCACCCGGCTTGGATGGTCGGCGCCGTGGTAGTAGAGCCAGAACTCGCGGCGAGCGTCGTCGATGAGGACGTCGGGCGACGCTATATGGCCGGCAAAGTGGGAGTCCGCGAGCGGCAGCACGCCCAGCTCGTGAGTCGTCCACGGGCCGAGCAGATCGTCCGCGTAGGCGAGGCGGATGTAGCGGCCGTCGTGGTGAGCGAAGTACAGGTAGTACCGCCCGAGCGGGCTCGTCACCCAGTCGGGCACCCGAATCAAGGACGGGCCGTTGACGTTGTCGCCCATCCGCCCGTCCATGTTCGGCCGCACGATCGGGCCGTCACCAAGGCGGTGTACCCGCATACCTCGCTCTCCTCCTCTCGCCATGCTCGCCTCGGAAGCGTGAGCGCAGCGCCGCGTCTTCGAATGCCCGGCACCCGATGGCCGGCCACACCTCACGGGGCGAACGTCGAACGCGCCTGCACGCCCCAATGGTCGTCGATCAGCGTCACGATCCAGAGCGACGGGTAGCTCGCCAGCGCCGCGCCGCGCTGGTCGTAGCGCGTGAACCGCACCAGGACATGGACCTTGTCGTCCGAGCCATCGACGACGACCCGCTCGTCCCAGCTACTCCGGTGCCAGCCCTGCTCGAACGTGCGGTCGATCCGGTCCCGGTTGGCCGCCGCGTAGGCCTCGGCGCTGTCCCAGGTCGTGACGCGCGCGCCGCTGATCCTGACGTGCGGATAGTGCAGGATTGCGGCGTTGGCCGCCCAGTCGTGAGCGTTGAACGTGTCCATGTACGCGTCGAGCAAGGCCAATGCTTGCCGCTCGCTCTCGGCATTCCGAGGCCGGCCCGTGTCGCCGGGGAGCAAGCTCACGCTTCCTCGAACAGGTCGCGCACCGGCAGCGACCAGCCGGGGACGACGTCGTGGCCGTCGAGCGTGTCCTCAACCGTCAGCACACGGACCGGCTCGCCCGGCCGGTGCTCGGCCACGGTGCGCCGGCGCGGGTTGACGACGAAGACGAGCCGAGCGCCATGTTCGAGGTACTCGGCCACCTTCTCATCGACCTCGGTGTACAGGTCGTTCGGCGAGATCACCTCGACCACGAGGTCCGGCGCGCCCGGCCGGAAACCGCGCAGCCGTCCGGTGGCCTCGACCCGCTCGCGGCGCACGAACGCCACGTCCGGCGCCCGCACTGTGTCTGGATCCGTGGTCAGGAGGTACCCAGCGTCCGCGATGTACGTCCGGCCCAAGCGGTGGGCGCGGACGTATGGACCCAGCGAGCTCTGGAATGTGCCGGCGAGCTCCCCGTGCTCGTCCCCACTTGGTGGCATAGTGCGCAGCTCTCCCCGCACCAGCTCGTGGCGCTTGCCGTCGTCGGGCAGGCGCAGGAGCTCGTCCGCCGTCATCAGTTTCGGTTCGACGGCCATCGGTACCCTCCCGGACTGGTTGGTCGTGCCCGGCATTGTACCGCCGCCTCGCGCGGGTCGGGCGCCGCCGCACAGACCGTCCTCGACTGCGCAGCGTTCGGCTCGGTCCGGCGCGCGAACCGCGTCCCCATCGCAAGTCGCCCATCGGTCATCCGCGCATCTCCTTCAGGCGATCGACGAGCAGATCCAGCTCGGCCTCGGTGTTGAAGTGGGCGGTCGAGACTCGGACAAGCGGGCGGTCGGGGAAGACGCGCGAGCGGATCGCGGCCTCCTCCCAGAGCGCTGCCTGGATTCGAGCCGACTCGACGCCGGCCGCGGAGAAGCTGACCAGCGCCGACGAGTGCTCCCAGGCTTCCGGGCTCGCCACGGACACGCCGGGGACGGCCTGCAATCGGTCCTTCAGGTAGCCCGACAGGTGCGCCAGGCGTCGCTCGATCGAATCCCAGCCCAATCCCTCCAGCCAGTCGAGCGCCGCACCGAGCGCGGCAAAGGTCCCGTAACTCCGCGTCGCGTACTCGTAGCGGCGTGCGGACAGGACCGGGCGCAGGTCGTCGAGGTCGAGCGGGCGCTCGAAGGCGCCCGCACCGACGTGGGTGGCGGCGAGCTCGTCGCGCCGGCTGCGCCTGACGTACAGGAAGCCGGTGCCCTTCGGACCATGCAGCCACTTGTGGCCGTTGCCGACGTAGAAGTCGCACCCGAGCGCGGCCACATCGACGGGAAACTGGCCGACCGCCTGCGCCCCGTCGAGCAGGCTCAACGCGCCGTGCTCGGACGCCAGCGCGCACAACTCACGGACGGGCACGCGCGTCCCGCTCACGCAGCTCACGTGGCTGCTGGCGATCAGGCGAGTCCGGCGCGTGATCAGCGCGCGGACGTTCCCGAGCGTCGCCTCCGGGTCCCGCTCGATCCGAAACGTCCTAACCCGCGGCCCACCCGAGCGACGCAGATGGTGCCACGGCAAGTTCATCGCCGGGTGCTCCTCGTCGGAGAGGAGCACCTCGTCGTCGGGTCGCCACGACAGGCCCCGCGCGACCAGATTGACGCCGTCGGTCGCGTTGCGCGTGAACGCGAGCTCGTCGGCGTCGGCCCCGATGAACGCGGCCAGCCGGGCACGGGCCGCCTCCATCCGTGCCTGCATCTCGTGGTAGACGACCTCGCCCCGTTGCTCGAAGAGCGTGATCTCCTCGACCAGCCGTTCCAGCACCGGCCGGGCGGCGATGCCGGCCGTGCCCGTGTTCAGGTAGACGACGCCCGCGAGGCCCGGCAGCTGCGCTCGGATGGCATCGACGTCGAGGCTCCGTTCGTCGAGGCCGGGTTCGTCGAGGTCGAGCTCGCGGCCGACCGACACATGTCCCCCCAACGGGTCAGCCGGCCTTCTGGCGCTCGCGGTCGAGGATGACCTGGCCGGCCCGCGCGGCCTCCTCGAGCGCCTGCTGGGGCGCCTTCTGGCCGAAGACGACCGCCTCGATTGCCTTGCCGACCTCGGTCCCGATCTCTTGGGCGCCCGGACCGAAGTAGGGCAGATCGGTCGATTTCTGGGCCTCCAGGTAGGCCGGCAGGAGCGGATTCTCCGCCTCGTACGCCTTCCAGCCCGGATCCTCGCGGAACGACAGGCGCGGCGGGAGCTGGCCGAAGCTGATGTTCCAGAACGCCCCGTTGGCGGCCTCCAGCCCGATGAAGCGGGCGAACGCCCAGCCGACGTCGCGGTTCTTCGCCTTGTCCATGACCATGATCGTCCCGAACCCGAGCGGCGCCACCTGCCCCTTCGGGCCGGAAGGCAGCTTGGCCGAGCCGCTCTTGAAGCTCGCGCCGGCCACGCGAGCGACCACGGCCGGGAAGACCCCCATCGACCCGACGTTGCCGGTCAGGTAGTCCTGGAGCATCAGGATCTCGTTCACCTGCTTGACCGGCATCCCCTTGCGGTCGATCAGGCTCTTGTACCATTGCAGCGCCGCGACGCCCTCCGGCGAGTTGAAGGCGATCTTCGTCCCGTCGTCCGAGACTTCCTTGCCGCCATACGCCCAGAGGATGGTCGGGAAATAGTCCGAGCCGGTCTGCGAGTTCGGCGCGGACAGGGTGTAGTGGCCCCAGACCTGGCCGCCGCCGCCCGCTGAGATCTTCTCGGCCACCTCCAGCAACTGGTCGAGCGTCGCCGGCGGCTTCTCGGGATCGAGGCCGGCTTTCTGGTAGACGTCCTTGTTGTAGATCAGCGCCTGGACGCCGCTGTTGACGGGCATTGCGTGCATTTTGCCGTTGCGCGTCACCGCCTTCTGCGCGCCCGGTAGCCAATCGTAGGTGCCGATCTTCGGATCCCAGTCGTCGAGGGCGGCGGCGTGGCCATTAGCGATGAACAGCGCGTTGGTGGCCGGGCCGCCCAGTCGGACCGCATCCGGCGGCTCGCCGCCGGCGATGGAGGTCGCCAGCTTGGCCGGGACGTCGTTCCCCGGCACCAGTACCACTTCCAGCTTGACGCCCGCCTGCGCCTGGTGGAAGCGCTCGACGATCTTCTGGAACGCTTCCTGTTGCGGCGGCTGGTTGAACCAGAAGGTGCCGGTGCCGGTGGCCACGGCGGCCGGCACCGAGGCGGCCTTCTCGGCCGCCTTCGGCGCGGACGTGGCGGCGACGGGTGCAGCACCGGATGCCGCCCCGCTCCCGGAAGCGCCCCCCCCGCTCGGGGCCGGACCGGGCGCGCCGCCCGCGCACGCCGCCACGAGGGCTGCCGTCGCGCCGCCGCCGAGGGCCTGGAGGAATCGCCGCCTTGCAAATGTCCGAGCCATGTCTCGCCGCCTCCCGTCTACTGCTCGATCCAGCCTGCCGCTCGATCCAGCTTATCCCTTGATCCCGCTCATCGTGATGCCTTCGGTGAACCAGCGCTGGAACACGACGTACACGACCGTCAGCGGTAGGGCCGAGATCGTCGTCGCGGCCATCAGCTGCCCCCAGGGCGTCGCCTCGCTCCGCATGCTCGCCAAGCCGACGATGATCGTCATGATGTCCGGTTTGTTGATGACCACCAACGGCCAGAGAAAGTCGTTCCAGCCGGCCGTGAATGCCAGGATCGAGAGCGCCGCGACCGCCGGCATGCTGATCGGCAGCACGATCTGCCAGAGCACGCGGAACCAGCTGCAGCCGTCGATCCGCGCGGCGTCCTCGAGCTCGGAGGGGATGTTGAGCAGGAACTGCCGCATCAGGAAGATGCCGAAGAACTGCACGAGATGGATGATCGCGATGCCCTCGTACGTGTTCAGCAGGCCGAGCTGCCGCACGATGATGAAGCTCGGGATGAGCGTCACCTGGATCGGCACCATCATCGCCCCGAGGTAGAGGTAAAACAGCGCGTCGCGGCCCCAGAATCTGAGGCGGGCGAACGCGAAGCCGGCCAGCACCGAGGTGATCACCGTGCTGACCGTCTCGATCGACGCGACGAGGAACGTGTTGGCCAGCCAGCGGCCCAGCGGGTACTGCCGCCAGACGTCGGCGTAGTTATGCCAGCGAATCTCGCGCGGGATCAGGTTCAGGCCGACCTGGAAGACGTCCGACTCCGGCTTGAGCGAGGCGCTGATCATCCAGAGGTACGGCAGCAGCACGGCGACCGCGCCGGCGATCAAGAACGCGTAGACGCCAATCTTGCCGAGTCGGCCGCGGGTACGGGCGCGGACGCGCGGCTCGGCGGCCGGCACGGCGACGGAGGCGGTCATCAGTAGATCTCCGAGCGGCGCCCGAGCAGGCGGAACTGAATCAAGGTGGCCACGAAGATGAACGCGAACAGCACGTAGGCCACGGCGCTGGCGTAGCCCATCCGGAAGAACTGGAACGCCTGCTGGTAGAGGTAGAGCACGATCACGTTCGTCGCCTCGACCGGCCCTCCGCCGGTCATCACGTAGATCACGCCGAACGCGCCCTGGGTCCCTCGGATCACGCTGAGCACCAGGACGAGCAGGGTGGTGGGCACGAGCAGCGGCAGCGTGATGTGGCGGAACACCCGCAAGGCACCGCAGCCGTCGATCCGCGCGGCCTCCTTGAGCTCGGGGGGGATGCTTTGGAGGCCGGCCAGGTAGATGACGGTGAAGTATCCGATCTCGCGCCAGGAGAAGGTGACGATCACGGTCGGCATCGCCCAGAACGTGTCGGCCGCCCAGCCCGGCGTCGGCAGGCCCAGCCTGCGGAGGGCCTGATTGACCACGCCGAACTGCGGATCGAGGATCCACAGCCAGATGACCGCCGTCGCGACGAGCGAGGTGACGACCGGCGAGTAATAGACGCCCCGGAAGAACGCAGTCCCGCGCAGCCCCTGGTTCAGCGCCAGGGCCGCCGCGATCGACCCCACCACGGTCAGGACGAGCACGCCGGTCGTGAACACGAAGGTGTTGACGATCGTGCGCAAGAAGCTCGGGCTCGACAGCAGCTCCTGGTAGTTCGCGAGCCCAACCGGGCGAGGCTGGGGCTGGAGCGGGCTCCAATCGAAGAAGCCGAGGTAGAACGAGTACCAGACGGGCCAGACGATGAAGACGCAGAAGAATAGGAACGACGGCAGGACGAACAGCACCCCATACCGTGCCTGTTCCTGGCGCACGTAGCCCGCGAGTCCGGTGCGGATAGCGGCGATCATCGTCGACAGCCTGCCTCTATGTGGTGCTTGCGGCGCACATGATACCGATAACGCAGCCGCACCCGGCAGCTTAGGTCGCGACGCGGCGGCTGTCAACCGATTCGGCGATTCGCCGCCCTCGCTTCGCCCTCGGCCGCCTCCGCGCATGCACTGGACGACGAGCGGCGCGCAGCCGGTCAGGAGCCGTGGGCGGGGAACAGGAGCTGCATCGGCACGATCTCCGCCACCGGCTCGCCGGACGGCTCGTCGAAGCGGCGGAGCAGCATGCTGCCCACCCGACGCCCGATCTCGCGGGCCGGGATCACCAGCAGGGGAATCGGCGTCGGGAGCAGCGCCGTCCAGGGCCGCTCCTCGCTCGCGACGGCCACCACCCCGACGTCGTCGCCGATCCGACGACCGGACTGGACGATCTCGCCCAGCCCGTCGAAGATCAACATCGTGCTCGCGAGGAGGAACGCACGCGGCGGGCGCGGGCTCGCGAGCATCTGGTGTACCCCGTCGCGCCCGCCGTCGTCGCCCATCCGCACCCCGAGCACCCACGGCTCACAGCCGGCCACCGCCAGGGCCTCGCGATACCCTTTGAGCACCGACACGTCGTGCGAGAGCTGCGAGTCGATGCCAACGAAGGCGACCGGCGCGCCAAACTGTTCCAGCAAATACGTCGTCGCCGCCCGCGCGGCGTCGCGTCCATCGACCAGCACCGCGTCCGCGACCACGCCGGGCACCGTAGACAGGGCTACCACGGCCGGACGGTCGAGGCGCGGCGTGGCCGTATTGAGCGCATCGGCTCGCGACGGGACGATGACGTAGCCGTCGCAGTGCTGGCGCCGAGCCAGCTCCACGAAGCTGGTGGACGGATGCCGGCCCGACTGGAGGTGACCGAGGATGAGCTGGTAGTCGGTCGCCCCGGTGGCATCCTCCAGGCCGGCGACGACCCCGCGATGGATCGAGCTCGTCAGCGACGGGATCGTCACGCCGATCAGGTGGCTGCGGCGACCCCGCAGCAGGCGCGCCACCGGGTTCGGTCGATACTCGAGCTGCTCGAACGCGGCTCGCACCCGGATCGCGGTGCCCGCCGCGACGTAGCCACGGCCCGTCAAGACGCGCGAGACCGTCATCGGCGAGACTCCCGCCACGCGGGCGACCTCGCGAATCGTCGGCGCCCGAACCGCACCTACCGGGGCCGGCGGCCGAGGAGCTATCTCCACGAATCTGATCCTCGCGCGAAGCTGGGGCGAAGTATCGTCACCGGCGTCCACTCCGAGCCAGCCTCGGCGCCGGCCTGGCTCGGAGTGGACGCCGACGGGAGCCGGGCCGCCCCGGAGCCCGGTCACCCGCTGGCGTGCATCTATGGATGATAACGGTATCATGGTGGGCCGCTCACGTACCGGATCTTCGGACGGCGCGTCGGGTCCAGGGACGGGCGCACAGGAGGGGACGCGTGGATCGACCGAACGTGGTGGTCATCGTCAGCGACGACCAGGGCTACGGCGACCTGTCGTGCATGGGCGCGACCGACTTCAAGACGCCGCGGCTCGACGAGCTCGCCCGCTCCGGCGCCCGCCTCACCAGCTTCTGCGTCAACTCGCCGGTCTGCTCGCCGTCGCGCGCGAGTTTGCTGACCGGCCGCTACCCGGGCAACGCCGGCGTCCGCAATATCCTGATGGCCCACCGCGATACGCCCGGCCTCGCGCCGGACGCCCCGACGCTCGCCGAGGCGCTCAAGGACGCGGGCTACTACACCGGGCTCGTCGGCAAGTGGCACCTCGGCGCGGCCGAGGGGTCCCGCCCGAACGACCGAGGGTTCGACGAGGCGTTCGGGCACCTCGGCGGCGCGTTCGACTTCTACTCGCACCTGATCTGGGGGTCGGCGAATCGCGAGGTCGTCAAGGACGGCAAGAAGGGCATCGGCTTCCTGATGCACGACCTCTGGGAGAACGGCACGGAGGTCTGGCGCGACGGCGAGTACGCCACCGAGATGTTCGGCGAGCGGGCCGTCCAGTTCGTGCGGCAAGCAGCGCGCCGCGACGACCCGTTCTTCCTCTACCTCGCCTTCAATGCGCCCCACCATCCGATGCACGCCCCGGAAAAGTACAAGGCGCGCTTCCCCGACCTGGCGCCGGATCGCCAGATCATGGCGGCCATGATCTCCGCGATGGACGACCAGATCGGCTACGTCATGGACGAGCTCGAGCGGCAGGGTGTCCGCGACAACACCATCGTGCTGTTCCTGAGCGACAACGGGCCGTCGCGGCAGTCGCGCAACTGGCTCGACGGCAGCCTTGACTGGTACTACGGCGGCTCGTCGGGCGCCCTGACCGGCCACAAGTTCAGCCTCTTCGAGGGCGGCATCCGCGTCCCGGCCATCATGAGCTGGCCGGCGCGCATCCCGGCCGGCCAGGTGCTCGACGGCCTCGCGCTGGGTATGGACGTCTTCCCGACCGTGCTGCGCGCGGCCGGCGCGGACGCGTCGAAGTACGAGATCGACGGGTCCGACCTGACGGCCATGGTGGCCGACGGGGCGGCCTCCCCGCACCAGGACGAGGACGTGTTCTGGGAGATGGGCGTCCAGACGGCCGTGCGCCGGGGCCGCTGGAAGCTGGTACTCGACGGCCTGCTGATCGACGAGTTGCCCCAGCGCGACCCGGTCCACCTGTCCGATATCGAGGCGGATTTGGGCGAGCGCCACAACCTGGCGACCGAGCAGCCGGAGCTGGTGGCCGAGCTGCGCGCGGCGGCCGATCGGTGGCGAGCCGGCATCGAGGGGCGCTGGGAGCGCGAGCATGCCAAGCGGATGGTCGGCGAGAACGAGTTCGCGGTCACTGACTCGTCCGGCTTGAAGGTTTGGGACAACCCGAACAATCCGGCCATCGGCGACACGTAGCCGTCCACGGAGATGACGGGAGCGCCGTCAACATGAATGTCATCCCGAGCTTGCGAGGGATCTCACGCTGGCAGTTCGGCTCTCCAATGCGTGAGATCCCTCGCAAGCTCGGGATGACAAACTGCATCTCTACATGGGCATCCCGCCGGGAAGCCACGCAAGGGAGCGATCCATGCCATCTACCGAGCCAGCCTTCGGGGGAGTGATCGGCCGCACCTACAAGGAATCGACGCCGTCGTGGCCC